>Ga0213866_10002073_pt1 | contig 14444 bp, 16 predicted proteins | sample PICome_11_FD_160079 | JGI IMG/M metagenome (GOLD analysis project Ga0213866, IMG submission 160079) | Coastal seawater microbial communities near Pivers Island, North Carolina, United States - PICO284 | ecosystem: Environmental > Aquatic > Marine > Coastal | place: USA: North Carolina...
CACTTGTTCCCGAAGCGAATGTTCCTGAAACGAGACCTGCTACACCTGCTTCTCCTGCTGGGACATACTCAACAATGGTAAACAAAACGTGATCATAGTTACCATCAATTTGTGATGCAGGATAGCGAACTGATTGTCCACCAAGGTCTTGAACCTCTGGTGGAGTTTCTTCTACCACTGCTGGTGCTGGTGGAGTATCTGTGCCTTGGTTTCCACCAGATGGAGGTGCTGGTGTTGTGTCTTTTTCTGGTGCTGGTGGTGTAGTTACACCTTTAATTTTAACTTTATTTCCATATCCTGCGTCTTTCAGTTTAGTTAACTGCTCAGGTGTTGCATTGTTATTAAGTATCGCTTTGTTTTCGTTTTCTACTACGCCTTTTACCTTTGATGCTAGATCTTTGTTTAAGTTTCTAGAAGCAGATCCTGACAGTCCAAGTAATTGCTTCTGTGCATTTGAGTCACCGCTGGAAAAGTTTATGTTGCCACCAGAAGATGCTGATCCACTTCCAATCAAACGACCCTGAGAATCCTTAACTGTATAAGAACCATCGTCCAAGTTGGATTCGACGGTTACTTTTTTACCATTAACATTGAGACTGGAACTCTTTGTTGCCACAGCACTTTTTTTAGTTATTTATCAGGTGGAGCGGATCTTCTTATATGGAATTGAACGAAGATATCTCAACTCCTCTGGATATAATCTATGCATCGGACCAACGATCTCTGGAAACGTATAGTTTCTGATTGCATTCCAGTGATAGTTGAACCCCCTGAATCCCCATCTTGTAATCTCAGTGATCTCTACAAGAGGATGCTCATCATATAAAATGTTGGGTGTTTTTGGTTGGTAGATGAATGTATACATTGCTCCAACATTATCAGGAGCATATTCAATATCGTCCTTGAATATTTCCATGATGTTCATCATTAAATCATCAGGATCTGTTGTTCCAGAAAGATCAATTTGTGATGATAGTAGGCGATTCATTTGAGAATTTTACCACACTTCATGAAGACTTATTCTCTGTTATTATTTAGAATAACCAAAAAGTTCATTCTCTGTGATGATCTTGAACTCCATTTTACGATCAGCACAAAACTCTCTTGCTGCCTTCCACTTTGCTTCATTGACAGCATAGGTTTTCATTTCATTCAGATATAATTTTGATGTTCCTTTTCTTTTCTTTGGCGGGACAGTTTGCTTAGCTGGTTTAACTTCGACAACGAACCTCTGAGTCCCTCCACTCCTGGTCCTTGTTCTGACATAGAAGTCTGGAAAATAGCGGTGAATCCGATTATCAACAGGGCTGATGTAGGGGATAACAATCTCTTCACTGCCCCATTCCAGAATGTTTTCATTCCTATCACACCAATTCATAAACTTCAACTCCCAAAGGGAGCGATAAATAATGTTAGTAGGATCACCTTTGTATTTAAGATAATTACTAGGGCGAAATCTACCTTTATAACTCATACATAGTATAGCAGACTAGTAGGTATTTAGATGTCAGGAGCAGTTCCGTTCAGGACGCTAACAACTAGCGATTTTATCAAACGTTTTGCACACCTGGCACAGACCAGTCAATTCCGTGCTGTATTGCAAGTTGGAACGCTACCTTTTAGTGCTGAGTACAATCCTGCTGGTGGCAGATTCTATGATGATCTAAGTTTTCTTTGTAATTCTGCTTCTCTTCCTGGTTCTAGTTTCTCAACCACGGAGAACTTGCAGGACTACTATGGCATCAGTCAGAAGTTTGCATATCGTAGAGACTTTGATGATCTGACACTAGATTTCTATGTTGATGCTAAGTATCAGACTTTAAAATTCTTTGAGCAGTGGATGGACTACATTGCAAGTCCTGGTGATTATTCTGTTGTGACAAACTCAGGTCCCGAATCAGATATTTCTTTTTATAGATTCAAATATCCAAAAGAAGGCACTGGATATAAATGCAGAATTGATTTGCATAAGTTTGATAAAGATTATGAGAGGGTAGATAATGTTTCCCTTACTGGAACCAAGAATGATATACTTTATACCTTTGTCAATGCATTTCCTATCAGTTTAAGTTCCATTCCAGTTTCATATGATGGAAGTGATGTAATGAAGTGCAGTGTCACCTTTACTTATGATAGGTATTTTGTGAACAGAGGATCAAAACCAGTTCAATCAGACTCTGCTTCATCTCCTGCTCCAACATCATCTGGTCCATCAGATACACAGGCAACCGCAGCAACGAGAAATCCAAGAGCCCTTCTTGATGCAAGACAAAGAATTGGTCCTGGAAATTAACTATAAATAAAATACACTGAATTGTATAGGATATTATGCCTTTACCAAAAATTGCAACTCCTTATTATGATTTGGAGTTACCTTCAACGGGTGAGAAGATTGAGTTCAGACCTTTCCTTGTAAAAGAAGAAAAACTTTTAGTCTTGGCAATGGAGAGTCAAGATCAAAAGCAGATTAGCAAAGCAATCAAAGAAGTTATCAAGTCATGTGTGCGTGGAGATATCAAAGTAGAATCTCTTCCTACATTTGATATTGAATATCTCTTCCTCAACATTCGTGGCAAGTCAGTTGGTGAGGAGATCGAACTCAAAGTTATCGCACCTGATGATGGTGTGACAGAGGTTGATGTTACGATCAACATCGACGACATCAAAGTCATTAAAGATGAAGATCACAGTCGTGACATTGATCTTGGCGGAGGTCTTGCTTTGAGATTGAAGTATCCTTCACTTGAAGAATTCATCACTGAGAACTTTGATTTTGATGAGGATGCATCGAATGTAGAGAAGACTTTTGATCTGATTGGTTCTTGTATTGAAACCATTTATAATGAAGAAGAGGCATGGTCTACTGCTGATTGCACCAAGAAAGAAGTCAAAGAATTTGTTGATCAACTAAGCACAAAACAATTCCAAGACATTGAGAAGTTCTTCTCTACAATGCCTAAGCTTTCTCATACTGTAAAGGTAAAGAATCCTAAGACAAAGAAAACTAGTGAAGTTGTATTGGAGGGACTGTCAAGTTTTTTCGCATAGCAATGTCTCACATGAATTTGGAGGCATATTTCCGAATTAATTTCGCCCTCATGCAGCATCATAAATACTCATTGACTGAGATTGAAAACATGATGCCCTGGGAAAGGGATGTATACGTTGAACTTTTGAAACAGCATATCGAGGAACAAAAGTTAGAACAAGAAAGGCAGGCACATGGATCTAGATGATCTCCTTAAATCTATAAGAGAAGAGGGAGAACCTAAGAAAGGTGGTGCCATTGTTCCTGCCAAATTTTTTGGTGAAGATAGATACGATAAAATATATCAAGAACTTCTTTCTGAGGGTAAAATAGAAGGTGATAACTTATCACCAGAGGAAAGAAAAGAAGGTGTAAAGGCATATAGAAAAAGTAAGATTGATTTTGAGAAGTTTGTTGATAGAGTTCTCAAAGTCAAGCAAGAAGTTGCACAACCAACATCTGCACCTGCCAAAGCAGGACTGACTAGTGGCACTTTCATGCCAAAAGCATTACCATCTGCAAAAGAAATTGCAGTTGAAAGTGAAGATGTAGTAGCAGAAAATATTCAGGAAGATGATCTTGACGGTATTAATGAGAAGTTAGACGATCTTCTTGATCACATTCGCACAATGAATGAGATTGAGGAGAAGCAAACAGAAGAACAAAGAAAGAAAGATGAGAGAGAAAGAAGAGAAAAGAAGGAAAATAAACGTGAGAAGGTAAAGAATTTCTTATTGAAACCAATTGAGAAAGCACTTAAACCTGTTAATGATTTGTTTAGTAGAATCATTGGAGGACTCTTTAAAATCCTTGCTGCTAAGGCACTGATCAAGTTGATCGATTGGTTCACAGATCCAGCGAATAAAGAAAAAGTCAACGCGATTGGTAGATTTGTTAAAGACTTTTGGCCTGCAATCCTTGCAGGATTCTTAATTATTGGAACAGGACTTGGTGGTCTTGCTACTACTCTCTTGGGAACTGGTGCTAAACTTATTGGATCCTTGTTCAAACTTGCTGGCAGACTTGGAAAAATTACTTTAAAGTTGGGGGCAAAGGCATTTAGATTTGCTGCTAAAAATCCTCTGTTGGCAGCAGGTGCTTTGGTTGTTGGCACTGCTGCTGTTGGTGGTATTGTTCAATCTCAAACACCTTCCAATGATCCAGAGAGAGCAAAACAAGGTAAGACTCAGTTGGATGACACCCTAAATTTCGGTGGTATCACTGGTGATCCAATGGGTGGATTGTTTGCTGGTGGTGGACTTGCTCCTAAGGGAACTGATGTTGTCCCTGCCATGCTGACACCAGGCGAATTTGTTATGAGTAAAGGTGCTGTTGATACTTTCGGCACAGACTTTATGCGGTCCATCAATGCTGCTGGTGGTGGTACAAACAGACCCACGAAGATGGATGGTACTACTTATGCTGCTGGTGGTGGTAGTATTGAAGTTAAGGGTACGGGTAATACAGTTGAAGGTACTTTGAAAATGAAAGATGCCTCTGGTAAACAGGTGGGCAAAACTTATTCTGCGATTAGTGGAACGTATGCTGGGATGAATATCCCACAAAATCAAAGATCAACAACCAGAGGAGCTCCATTACCCGATGGTAATTATAAACTGGTTGGATTTGAAAAGCATGGACCTTATCCTGGTCTACCTGGCATTGGAAATTGGAGTACCTATATTGCGAATGGCAGTGGATCTATTGGTAGTCGTAGTGGAATCATGCTTCATAATGATATTGGAAGCAATGGAACCTTAGGTTGTGTTGGTGTTGAACTTGGAGGAAAAGCAGGTACAAAAGCCGAACAGGAATTCTTGCAAACATATCAATCAATTAATCCAACGACAATTAAAGTTGCTCTTGGAAAGGGTGGGGGAGATGCATCTGAGGTCTCATCAATTGATAGAACAGTGTCACCTGACAACTCATCAAGGGCAGCAGCATTACAACCAGCACAATCTGCAACTCCAAGAGTATCTCCTGGTGCTATCACTCCACCATCTGCTCAACCTGGATCTCAGGGCATGACTCCTGTTCCGATTCCATATGGGCAGCAGAGACAAGGAGGTGCTCAATCACAAGGAAGTGACGTTCCAGATCTTGGTAGTATTGATCCACATAACATGACTCTTCTTGTTATGAAGTCCATGTATAATCTGAGTGGAGCATAATGGCATTACCAGCACTGATTGGTGGAGCATTACGAGGAGCATCCACTGTAAAATCTGCAACTAAGTTACTTCCAAGTCGTGACACCAAAGAAAAAGGTGGTGCTCTGGTAAAGAGAGATCGTCCTCGTTTGACTCAGTTTGCTGGTGAAGCAGAGAAGAAAAGGGAACAAGCAAGACCTTCTTTAAATAAGTCTGAATTTTTCAGAGCACCAACGATTGGTGAACCCAAGAAATCCAAGAAGGGTGCAACCAAGATCAAAACTATTGAGAATAAAATTGCTACAATATCTAAATTATTTGTAAGAGGAATTAAGAAAAAGAGAGAAAAATTTAAATTATTCCTGAGAAGTGATCAGGATAAAAAGAGAAAGGAAAAGGAAGAGAAGAGAGAAAACTTTGCCAAAGGAATAGTTAAAGGTGCTAGTCAGAAGGCATTAGCACCAGTCAAGTCTATCTTTGATAGAATTCTTGATGCAGTTGGTAAGATTATCCTAGCTAAGATTGCCATGTGGGCAATTGATAACCCAGGACCTTTCCTTGCAATTGTTAAGGTTATTGAAAGAGTTATTACCATTGCATCTGATATCTTTATCGGCACCATTGATTTCTTAGGAACAATCATCAATGAAGCATATAAGATGGTTGATGGATTTAAGGACTGGACCGAAGGGAACCTAGGTAAAGATGTCTCTAAGATGTTGGAAGACGTTGGTTCTAAGATTTTGAATTTCTTGAACGCATCATTAATTGTTGGTGCAATATTACTGTCCAGAGGTGAGCAAGAACTTGGGAAGAAACCAGATCAACCTGATAAACCAGGAACAAAACCAACAAAACCATCAACACCAACAAAAGCAGATCGGACTACAAGAACTAGAAGAGCAACACAGGAAACACGTAAAAGATATGCGCGTCGGTATGGTGGTGATGCTGCGAGGCAAAGATTTGGTGGTCAAACAAGAGGTCCAATACAGGGTTCTATCACTCGTCGTGGACCAGGCAGATCTATCACACGTCTGGGCATCAAGATGAACCCTGCCATGGTGAAGAACATGAAAGTCATTTCTAAAATGGCAAAGGGCATCAGAATTCCTATTGTTGGACCATTGATTATGGGTATCACCGAATTCCTTGGCAGTGGTGATTTAGGCAAGGCATTGTTTGTTGCAATAGGAACGGGTCTTGGTGAATTATTAGGAAGTGCTATTCCAATTCCTGTGGTTGGAACATTGCTTGGTGGATTGATTGGTTCTTTTGTTGGCGAATTGCTGTATGATTTGATTATTAAGAAAGATCCTGGTGCAGCACTGACAAAATTAAAGGATGCTGCTTTGGCAATCTTTAATACAGGAAAAGCAGTCTTTGATTGGTTGAAAGGTGGATTCAGTAGATTCATTGATGGCATACCGAAATTTTCATTCCCAGATAATTTTATTACCAAAAACGTCCCGTTAAAATTTGTCCGTGATCTTGCAGGCAAGGAATTCCCTAACCCATTGTGGTTAATTAATCCTTTCAATGTGATGGACAAGTTGAAGTTATTAAAGAACTCTTTCTTCCCACCAAATCCTAATGCACCAGAACCAGATTTATCTAAGTTCAAAGAAGGTGCAGCAGAAATGGATGCTCAAAGAGAGACTTCTACTTCTACTGGTGGAGCAGTTCAACCACAGACTGCAATGATTACAAGACTTGGGTCTGGTGCTGGTTCACTTAAACTTAACGATCAAGATTATAGTGACCTTGCTTATATTGTAAGTCACGAAGCTGCAAGAGGAACTGATGATGAGTATGGTGTTGCTGCTGCTGTCCTGAATCGTGTTGCTGATCCAAGATACCCTGACACTATCATGGGCGTTGGAACTGCACCTGGACAATTTGAAGCAGTGTATAAGGGTCTGGCAAAACGTGATCCAGCACTCGCTAAGAAACTGAAACAGAATAAAGGAAAGATTATTGCTGCATTAAAGAGATTAAATGGTCGCACTGATTTTAAAGGTCAGAGCATGTTGAGGTTCAAAGGTGATGGTGATGTGATGTTTGATTCAAGAGGAAACTTCTTCCACTATGCCGAACAACAAGCAAAGAGTGATCCACCTCCTGCTAATCCACCAGAGCATTGGAAGAAATTATTGGGAGCATTAAGTGGGGAAGCATCTGCTGATGATCAGAGAATTCAAACAATAGATAACAGTGAGCAAGTTGCCACTCTGGCAACTCCTAGTGGGCAAGGACCAACCTCTTCCGCAGCAGCTGCTGTTCCAACTCTAAGTAGCAGCAGCACGTCACAGTCATCTGCTGTTTCTCGAAGACCATCACCTGGTAGTCAGGGTATGGTTCCTCTGCCCATACCAATTGGCGGACAGCAAATGAGATCTGGTGGCGCAGCATCTGCATCTCCATCTGGTGGAAGTTCGTTAAATAGTTTTTACAGAGCTCAACTTCTTGGGTTCTTATATAAGCAAGGATAAATGGCAGCAAAAGACGCAGACATAAGATCATTTGTCATCCAAGCAGCAAAGGATGCTGGACGTGGTGTTGACATTAAAGAAGGCATGTCATCCTTTGCTTTCTATGAAAACATTTTGTCCAATCATGTCACTGCCTTAGTCAAAGTATCTGACAGTGGTAATGCCATTGAAAAAGATGGTAAGAAAGTTAGTATGTTGGAAGGTCTTCCTATTCGTGGTGGTGAGGAGATTCGGTTTGACATTGAGGACTCCAATAAGAATAAGTTGAAAGGAGAGTTGTATCTAAACAAGATTATGAATCTCGATCAAACTACCAAGATGGATAGTTTTTCGATTCAATGTGTCTCCAAAGAATCTTTCTCCAATGAGTTGACTCGTGTTGTAAAAAGATATGAGGGAAAGATCTCTGAGAGTATAACAACTATTCTCAAAGAAACTTTGAAGGCAGATTTTAAAGCAGAAAATATTGAAGAAACTTCTAACTCATATAACTTCATCGGCAACGATCGTAAACCGTTTTATATCTGCACTTGGTTAGCAACAAAATCAATCCCAACTGAGAATTATGGTAAGACTGGTGGATATTTTTTCTATCAGACTCAGGATGGAATGAACTTCAAGTCAGTTGACAATTTGTTGGGACAGGATATAAAGAAGAAGTATATCTACAATGATAGCGATGGCAAACCTGAGGGATATGATGAGAAGATTTTAAACTATGATATGAATCGTTCTGTTGATGTTGGAGAAAGTTTAACTCTTGGTGCATATAAAAATAGGACAATTTATTTTGATCCATATCAGTTTAAATATGAGATGAAAGAGTTTGATATTACAGAACAGAAAGATGTAAAACATTCTGGTTCGTCTGATGATTTTGATTTTGTCAATCCAGATTTCACTGAAACTCCTACTAGATTAATGAGTGCCGTTCTTGACTTGGGAACTCTTCCTAGTGGAAAGGATGGCAAAGAACAACTACAACGTTGGGCATCGAACAAAGAGGAATCTAACGATAAAGTTATGGATCGTATGGTTCAGTCTGTAATGCGCTATAATCAGATGTATTCTGTTGTCACCTCCATAACTATTCCTGGTGATTTCAGTTTACGTGCTGGGGATGTCATTCAATGTGATTTCCCCAGAGTGTCAGGAGATACAAAGGACATAGATAAGATAGATAAGAAAACAAGTGGTAAATACTTAATATCAAGTTTGTGTCATTATGTTACCCCTAGTCGCTGCTTCACGCAGCTAGGTTTGATTAGAGATTCTTACGGGAGGAAAACAAGTTAATGGAAAACATCGAACAACATATTGAAAAGGATAAACAAATCCTTGACAACCCAACAATTTCTCCTCAGATGCGTCGCCACACTGAGGAAGAGTTAAAAGATTTAGAAGCATACGCTGAGCGTCATCCAGAGGATCATCATGATCCTACTTCACTTGAACTTTACTGTGACACTCATCCAGATGCTGCTGAGTGTAGGATCTACGAAGACTGATGTTAGAACAAGGACTCCTTAAAAAACAATTCGTCGGAAGAGATGGATTCTTCTGGTGGTTAGGTCAGGTAGTTGACTCCAAGAAATGGAAGGACAACTCACCTGGTCTTCCCACTGCGGATCTACCTGGCATGAAGCGCAGGGTAAAGGTTCGCATCATGGGATACCATACTGCGGACGTGGAGTCCTTAAAGGATGATGATCTACCTTGGGCATACTGCATGATGCCTGTCACTGCTGGTGGTGCTGGTGGTGGTATGTCCCAAAGTGTCAACTTCTCTGGTGGCGAGTGGGTCTTTGGTTTCTTCCTTGACGGTGAAGACGGACAACAACCTGTTGTCATGGGAGTTCTTGATAAGTCCAGTCAAACTACATTTCCCAAGGAAATTCCATCTATTGGATTCAAACCTTTTAGTGGATACACCAATGGTCTTGTAGAATCACAGCATAATATTAAAGAAGATGGAGCACCATCTGAATCTGATCCTACTCAATCAAATATTTCTTCTGGTGATAGTGGTGTTAAAGTTAAACCAACCACTGCAAAGGAAGGTGCTCATCTAGAATCTGTACGTCAGGATATTCCTGATCACGGAACGAAAGCAGCACATGAGAATGCAAAGAATACTGGTGAAGTAAAACCAGCTAATGGATGTGCTGATGATAATCCTCAGGCAGGTATTAAACTTGCACTCACAAGACTTCAAAAACAAGTAGCGTTTCTTCAAAAACAACAAGGTATTTTCTTAGATCCACTCTCACAAAAGATTGGAGATCTTCAAGGAGAGATTGACAGAGCACAGCAGAACGTCAATGCCTATGTGAAGGACATCATGGACAAAGTTCGTGGTGTTGCATTAAAACAAGTATCTGAGGAGTTAGCAAAGGTCTCAATCAAACTTCCTATCGATAAGATGGGAGAATTCAAAGACAAACTCGATGAAGCTTTGGAGGGTCTTGGATGTTTGTTTGAGAATGTAATTGGTGGTCTTGAAAATACCATTAATAGTCTTCTGCAAGACATGATGGGGAAAGTCACTGGTGTTCTTGATTGTATTGTTAACGATGTCATCGGTGGACTATTAGACTCTGCTCTTGGTGCCATCAATAGCATTATGAATTCTATCACTGGAATTTTTGATAGTCTTGGTATTGTTATCGAAGCAGTTCAGATTCCTCTGATCGAAGCACAAAACTTTCTTGCATCACTCAAAGCACTGTTCACTTGCCAATCAGAAACTGGTTGCCAAGATATTGCACAGGCAAACATGCTTAGCGGTAATGCACCAGAATCTCCTCCTGATTTTATTGGTCTGATTAGTTCTGCCTTAGGTGGTGGTGGAGTTGTTCCAGAACCTGTCGGTTCAATTCTTAATTCGGCAGAGGGTATTCGTGATTCTGTCACTGGTGCTGTTGATGCTGCAACTGGTTTAGTAAATAACGTGCAATCTGCTGCTGATACTGCTATCAATGCAGTTCAAACTGTTGCTGGATTACCTGGACAAGCACTTGAAGGTCTTAAAGCATGTAATCCTTTTGCAGAACCATGTACACCACCACTTGCAGTTATTTTTGGTGGTGGAAATACTGCTGCGACTGCAAATACAATTATCAATCAGGCTGGAAGAATCATTGGCGTTGATTTAGATGGTAGTGAAGTATTGAATCGTGTTTATAACTCTGTGCCATCAATTAATTTCAGCAGCAACTGTGGTCAAGGTGGTGGAGGAGGAGGTGAGGTTATTATGAATGATGATGGAACCATTGAAAAGATTGTAATTGATGAACCAGGAATAAATTATCCACCAGCTCCTGATGGATCTATTGGTGGAAATGGTGGTGTATTTGCCAATGCTGATAATACTGTTGTCAGAACACCAGATGGTGATCATCAAAAGTTCCCACCAGGATATGATGTAACAGTTCCATCAGGTTCTCTTGTATTCTTCCCAGGAGAATTAGCAGGTGAGGGTGTAGAATATCCTGATGGTGGATCATTTAGAACACCAGAACCACCAGAAATACAAGTCGATCAAGAACTTGTTTACCCTGTTATCATGGAACTGGATGAGATTAATGTTAGGAGGTGTGGAGTTTCTTACAATAATGGTGATACTATTACTGTAAGTGGTGATGGAAATGAACTTACGTTCGAACCTATTCTCTCTTCGAACGGTTCAATCCTTGGCATTAGAGTTCCAGAGAACCAAAGAGGAATAGGATTTACTGACATTCCAGATGTCACCATAAATACCTCCACTGGTGCTGGTGCTCAACTCACACCATATCTCCGAGTCAAATACAGAGGAAGAGATAATATTAATGAAGTGATTGATCAGGTCACACAAGACCAGATTGTTAGCGTTGTTGATTGCGTAGGAAAGTTTAATGGCTAAGGATAATCTTTTTACTAGTTGGTCCGAAAATAATTACGGTCAATTAGAATTTGGTAGATTAGATCCCGATAATGTTCGTGCTGCTGTCTATCTTGGAAACAAACAAGATGTGAGGCACAGATTATACATGGACATTGATCGTCCAATGGGCAATGGTACGCATAGTGTCACCACACTTGAATCTCCTGGTGGTATTGTGATAAAATGTGGACAAGATCGTAAGAGACCTGATATTACTTTTAATATCCAAGTTGAGAACGGTAAGTTAGCACTCACATGTCAGACAGGAGATGTCCTGATTCAAGGAAAGAATGTTGTCATTGAAGCAAAGGGTGATAACAATAACGATGGAAACATCACATTGAAATCAAACTCAAAGATTGAACTTAATAGTCCAGTTGTAGAGATCAACGGCAAACAAAAAGTTGAGTGTAATAGTGAGCAAAAAATTGAAGTTAAATCTAATGGAACTTTGGGAATGTATGGAACTCAGGTCACAGGACAATCTGCCTCATCCAGATATGGCAAGACAGGCACTAATCAAGGAAAAGGAGTAGTAGACTAATTATGGCTTGGACATTTGATGACGAACAGGTGCATAAGCAATCTGTTATCGGAGGGCAAACCTCATCATGCGTTGGTAAAACTGATGATGAAAAGATTTTAGGTTCTCAGTATGTTGAGAACGGTCTTCATGTAGGATCTCCCGATGCCTTTGGGTTGATGGAAGGGACTGTGATGATCAACAAGAGTGCAGAGCAGCAAGGTTCTTTTGCTCTTGAAGTCAAAGATGATGAGCATATTCGTGACAATCTTTGGGTAGAACAAGAAACCAAAACAAAAACTTTGGTTGCCGATAAGATTGATGTAAGAAAAGCATTCATCACAACGATCAATAAAGGTTCTTGTAACTTTGTGATTGATCATGCTACAAAACCAGGACATAAACTTCGTTATACTTGTATCGAAGGACCCACAAAAGATGTCTTTGTTCGTGGTAAACTAACTAATACTGATGTCATCAGACTTCCAGATGAATGGGAGTGGTTGGTGCATCCAGAAACAATCACAGTGAATCTGACTCCTATTGGAGCTCCTCAGGTTTTATTTGTGAAAGGAAAGCAAGGATTAGAGATTAAGATTGCATCACATTCTAATCTTCCTATCAATTGCTACTATACGATCTACGGGGAGAGAGCAGATGTTCCAAGAGAACCAAATATTTTCCCTGCTGAGGATCTTTTAACTGATAAATTTGTTGGACAATAGGAGGTAAATCATGCCACATGGAGGATGTCAGGGTCTGTATCCAGATCCAGAAGCAGGTTGCGGTGGAGGTGTATGGCAACAGGACAGCACCTTTGGACGTGCCGATGATAAAGAAGATGATTGTTGTAATGAAATTTCTTGCCACTTGAAGAACGGTTTGTTTGAGGCAGATCTTGAAGTGGAAGGAAACACTGAGTGTCTTGGCACAACCACATGCCCCACATTCATTGGAGATTTGCAGGGAAATGCCACTAGTGCAAAGGGTATTGGAGGTGCATTTGATATCCCTCACCTGAAAAAACCAGGTTGGAGAGTCCGTCATGTCATTCCCGAAGGTCCAGAAGCTGGTATCTATGTAAGAGGAAAGATTCAGGGACACAATAAGATCTATCTTCCAGAATATTGGGAGGGTTTGGTTGACCCAGAAACTATTACTATCTCTCTCACTCAAATTGGGTGGTCTCAGGATCTAATTGTTGAGAGTATTGACTGGGGTAGAGTTGTGACAATCAAATCTGGTAACGGAACTGAAATCAATTGCTTCTATGAAGCATGGGCAGCACGACACCTTGACCCATTGAACCCAGATGAAAAACTGCACGTTGAATACGAGGGTGCATCTCCTGATGATTATCCTGGTGACAAGAGCAGGTTCCTGGTTGGTGGATGGGACTATGACAGACGAGATCCTGTCACAGGGGAGCGTGTGCAATCCTGATCAACTGTGCTATAATACATAGGTAAAGCAAGGCACCCTCATGCACGAAGAAGATTTCCTCAGTCGCGTCGTTGTTGACACCTCTTGCCGCAAGTTCTATTTGTATAGCGACAACGGTGATGAGAAGATCATTGACTGTGATACCATCGATGAGTTCATGAACGTGCTAGAATTCTGTCGTGGAGTTCTTGATGAGGATGTTCTTGCATACGCAGGACCTCTTACAGTTACCTCAAACTAAAATCGACTTTTGATTCCAAAAAAGTCGGGAAAAAAATTCCGCCAAAAAATCACCCTATTACTTTTTCATGAATAGGTATTCTCCAAATTTTTACAAGGAAGTCTTGAAATTTTACCAATGGAACAATATACAGTCGAGGAATTCCAGAGTGATTTCGACAATCTTCTCGCAAGAGTCGAAAAAGGAGAATCCTTTCAAATCAATTATGAGGGGAAATCAGTGATGATCATTCCTGCCACAAAATACCAAGAAACAGTTGAAACCATCACTGAGGCAAAACCAGAAGATTGGGATGATTTTTGGTATGATGAAAGCACTCTTTGTGATATCTAATGAGACCTGAAACACGTAAATCGATGGAAATGCTGTTTTCTGCAAAATGGAATTTGCCAAAAGCAGCAAAATATGCTAATCTCACTAATAAGGAGATGAAGATCACATTTAACGAGTATTGTGCTTTTCATCCACCAACTTATGATGGGAGTGTGGTGGAATAGGTAGACACACCAGACTTAAAATCTGTTGACCATTAAGGTCGTGGGGGTTCAAGTCCCCCCACTCCTATTGCCCTTGTAGCTCAGTGGTAGAGCAGCTGTCTTGTAAACAGCAGGTCGTCCGTTCAAATCGGATCGGGGGCTT
>Ga0213866_10002074_pt1 | contig 14432 bp, 27 predicted proteins | sample PICome_11_FD_160079 | JGI IMG/M metagenome (GOLD analysis project Ga0213866, IMG submission 160079) | Coastal seawater microbial communities near Pivers Island, North Carolina, United States - PICO284 | ecosystem: Environmental > Aquatic > Marine > Coastal | place: USA: North Carolina...
CTCCATAAGCAGATATTTCACCAGCATAGTCGGTGTTAGTAATAGCTTCTACCACTGAGGCTTTTCTAAAGAAGTTTAAAACCTTTTTAGAGTAAACCGAAGGTAAAAAGAAACTATTAGTTTGTCCTGCTACGGAGTTTGCAAAGTTAGCATCTGTATCTGTTCCGGGTTCAAAATATTGAGCCATGATACTTTCTCCTTGTAGTTAATTATAGTTTATTTAACGATTCTGCCTTCTTGCATTGCATCTGATATTTCCTTTTCGTATTTATCAAATTCAGCAACACTCATTGCAGCAATCTCCTTTTCTGACCAAACCTTTTGTTGATTAGGTTCTACACTAGTTGTTTTAGTAGAAACCATATCAGCAGCAGATTTTCTGGTCGGTTTAGAAGATGACTTAGTCTTGGTAGGTTCAATACCAAAATCCTTTTTAAACAAATCTAAAGCACGTGAAGCTAGGTCAGCATCGTCAGCATTTGAGTATATCCAATCTTGAATAGACTTAGGCTGCTCTTTTGCCCAACCATGAAAGTCATCACTGTTTCTGATATCTTCAAAATCAGGATGTCTTTCCATTAACCTTTTTTCTGCATCTTGTCGTATTAGTTGATTTTCTCTCTCTTGGAGTTTACTAAGGCGTTCTTCTAGAACTTTTGCTTTAGACTCCGACTGTAGATGTGCAACTGTTTCTACAACTTCATAAACATCAGGATAATCATTTTTAAACTTTTCAAGTTCTTCTTCAGTTTTTGGAGCTTTATATTCAGGTTGTTGAACTTGATTTAATAACTCTTCTTCTCTGTTTTTAAACTCATTAAGTTTACTATCATAATGTTTTTTCAAATCATCGTATCTTTTTTTATAGTCTGGTCTTTTATAAGGTGTATCCTTTTTAGTTTCCAGTTCTTCAGTATTAACACTTCCTTCAGCTTCCACTTCAGTTATGTCATCACTTTTAAAGAGTTTATTCTTTTCAGAAGGCTCTTCAAAAAACATACTTTGAGATGATACAAAAGGTTTATCGTCTCCTTTGTGCCAATCTTTCTTTGCGTTATAAGGGTTTGGCGTTTCTTCTTTTTGGACTGTATTAGTCATTTTCTTTTCTCCTACTCGGGGCTTCGTTTGACAAGGTAGCTCTATGTCGACTAGAGGGCTTGTTCTTGTAAAGGTAGCCTTTTGGTTTTAGTTTAATAAAGGGCTGATTAATTAATTCAGGTAGCTTTATCGTTTATTTCCAGACCCAAATATAGGTGGTTGTTCTAAAGGACTCGTATAACTTGGCTCTTGTTCTTCTTCAGTATCTTTTCTACTATCTAAAATAGAACCTTTATTATCATCATCGTCTTCAAGAAGACCTCCTCCTTGGACTGGTTGTCTTTCGTCTGCAGCAGCTTCAGCATCTTTCATCATACGCATCAATTCATCAGCTCCGATTTGTTCTGTAGCTTTTGCAGTAAAGACAAATTCTCCATCAGATAACCTTGCGGGTATGCTGTCAGAGACTCCTGAACCCGGACCTTCAACAGGACCAGACCCAGCAAATTCTTGAGCAACATCTATGACTTTATCAAATAACATAGATAGTTCCTCATCTTGTTCTAATTTGGACATAAGCATTTCTTCTTCTTCTTCGCTTAATGCTTCTTCCATTATAAATCTTGTGTATCCATCTTCCATTTCACCATCAGATTCCATTTCAGATTTTTGTGGTGGTGTCATAATCATTAACATTTGGTCATCCATTGAACCACCTTCTTGTTTGTTAACTCTTTTTTTTTCTTTAACAGCTTTCTTCATAGGCTCAGTTGTGTTACCATCTTTATCTATATCTATGTAATCAGGCTTTTGTAACATTATATCTCCTCTTTTCGTGTTATTGCTTCTTTAACCTGTAGGTCCAACTGCCCTAGGCGTTCCAGAAAATTCAGCTTCCCCTGCAACCGGTACATTTCCTGTTCCGATGTTGCCACCACCAGTGCCTGTAACTCCAAGTTCTTGAGGTTGTTCAGGTGTTCCTTGAAGGCTTCCCATTGGGGATTGTTGACCAAGGGATTGAGCTTCTTCGCCATTTGTTTGTCTAGCATTTTGCATTCCTATTATCTGTGCCATTATTGCAGCTTCTTCAGGGTCATTGAGTATTTCATCAGGGTCTAAGTCTAAGCTGTAGGCTAGTTCACTTACGAGTTTAGAAATTTTAACAAATGGAGCAACAGCAGGATTTTGTGCAGTTTGTAAGAACATAGTCAATCTTTGACTTCGTACTTCTTTCTGCATCAAGCTATTTGTTCCAGTAGCTTTAACTTCTAAATCACCTTTGACATCCAACTCGTCCTCTAAAAATTGCATGTTCCATTGGAAATATGCTTCTCCTAATGGTTTTAATAAAAAGTCATCAAGGTTTTTGATAACTGTTTTAATATTTAAACTTGATGCTCCAAGTAACATAGACATACCAGAAGCAGTCCTTGTCATACTTTGAACACCTGTTTGTCCGTGTGAATAACTAGGTATACCTGTTTGTTCGTCTGCAAGTTGTCTAAACTTATCAAACATCATTAAGTTTTCTTGTGATGTATTAGGAAACTTTAAGCCATGTATAGCTTGTCCCGGCATACCAGCTTGTCTTCTAAATATCTTACCCGGATATATTTCCATACTCTGTCCGCCAACTAAAGCAGACTCATCTACATCAAAAACTAATGAACCAGACATTGCTAAGTTATCTATAGCCATTCTTGCATGACCATTCATAATTTGTTGTGAGTCATCCATATTCTCTGCTACACCAATACCAAAAAAGTTGTATGGGTTTCTTTCGTATGGGAAAGCATGATATGGAATTCTATATGGAGTAAATGGATTTAATACAGCTCTTAAAATGTAATGTCCACATGTCCATACATTAACTTGTACTTCATCTAAGTCATCAACACTTTTAGGTAAATCAATACCTACTTCTCTAGCGTATTCAGCATCCATGATTCCCCAGTATTCTAGAACTTCAAAGTTAGTTCCTACTTCTTCATCATATCTTGCATCATCTTTTAACTGACTTTCAAAATCTTTTTCTTCATAGTTTGCACCCATTTGAATTGCACTACGTATTGCATCTTCATCAAAGTAAGGCATATTACGTAACTGCCTTAATTGACTTCTATTCATTTTGTGTCTATGGATAACGTATTCACATTCTTCCATATTAGTTGCGTTAGGGTCTGGGTAAAAATCCCAGCAACTTACAAACTCTATTCTAGGTACTCTAACTTCTATAGGATTATAAGTTCTGTTACCTTCTTCATCTTTGTCCCACTTATGAAGTTTTTTATTAAAATTAAATGGTCCTTTTACAATCCCTGTACCTAGTAAAGCAGATTCTAAAAGAGCATTTCTCATTTCAGCATTACCATTAGACTCTTCTATTTGGTCATGGATAAGCTTTTCCATTCGTCTTGCAGCTTTTTGTGCAGGACTTAATTCTAAAACTTGTGGGTCAGGACTAGCTCCATCTTCTAATATTCCTAAATCTTCTGCTTGGTCTTCAAGACTATCTTCAAATATACCGTTGTAAAAAGTAGCACCAGCTTTTAAAGTTTTACCATCTCCTTCGTAACCAACATCATATGGATTAATTTCATCTTCTAATCTATTTCCAATATTGTCAGGTACTTCACCTTCAGTAGTTTCTAATCCGGGTGTAGGGTTTGAAGTATCTAAGTGTGCGTAGTCTGTTTCACCTTCAGGTATTTTAGTTTCCGAAATTCCTATCGGAAATTTACCTGTACCAAAGATAACATCTACAAGTTGTCCAAATGCTGCAAGTACTTTAGTCTTTGTAACTTTTACAAATACCCGAGACTTTTCAGATTCTCTAAACTTAATATTTTTAGCGTATAAACCTCTATAGTTTTCGTATGCTCGTAACCAACGAGTCTCGTCAGTTTGTCTAGCATCTTCAGCTATTTGAAATCTATCTTTAATAGTTCCTATTATATTTCTTTGTTGGTCTTCTTCAAGTGTAAGCTGAACTCCAGATTCACCTTCAACTTCTTCGTAGATATCATTAGCTCTTAGAAATGTATTTTCTTCTACCATATTAATAACCAAATCCTGTATCAGCAGGTTTATATAAATCTTCTTTTATTCTTAACATCCTATCATGAGGATGGTCCATTCTTGGTCTGCTCATAACTAAGTATCTTAAAGCATCGTAAGCATGGTCAGCAGCATGAGTATCCACATCTTCTGGATTACTTTTAGATAATGGTAAACCTTGAAGTTCTTTAATTAGATTGGGACATGTATTAAATATCTGCAATCTAGGTCTTCCAGTACCTTTATTCACTCGTAAATGCTCATGTATTTGAGCTTTACCTGCTACTCTATTCTTATCAGCTCGTCTTAGTTTATGTCCTTTATTAACTAAGATTTCACCTATGGTAGGACCGGTATACCCAGTCCTTGACCAAGCTGCTGTATCAAGTACACCAGCAATAGATTTTATTTCATTACCTTCCATTTCGGTAATTGCGTCTCCGAGTGCTTCGCCTGTTAGACCTTTCTTGTATAGTTCTCTATATATTATGATGGTCTTGTCTTCAGGGTCGATAGCAGCCCATAAACAGCAACTCTCCGCAGCATAACCATAGTCTACTGCTTTGACTCTTTCCCACCACCCCGGTAACTCGAAAGGTGGTATGACGTGAATCGGAGGTTCAAACTCAGCAAAGGCTGCTCCTTCATTTATATCCCAGTTACCTTCTAGCAGTTGTTTTCTTTGAACTGCTGGTAAGGACTGTAGCATCCTTTCGTATTCACCGTCTTCTGCTAAGTATGGATTATCCTGTAACTTAGCTGGTATAAACTTTCTAGTGAGACCGTCTTTACCTATAAAACTTTTATTCTCTGTTGCAGGTTCTACGTATCTCTTTTTAACCCAAGCAGCACCAACACCACCGGGGTTAGCTGTACATCTTAGATATGTTTTAAGTTCTGGATTGGTAGTTCTTAAACGTGATGCTAAGTAGTTCCATCCAAACTCTGTGGGTAAGTGAGTTATCTCATCAAACCCTATCCAACTGTACGCTTGTCCTTGATAACGATAAACATCTGCATCTCGTTCCAAGAACCCAAACTCAATCTTTGCTCCACTTGGGAACTGCCATAACTTTTCTACTTCTTTAAACTTAGCACCTTTAAAGGCTCTAGGATAAAGTTCTCGAGATTTATCTATAATCTCTCTAAGTTCTGGCATAGACCTTCTAAGTATCAAAGCTCTATGCTCTGTTATGTGGCAGTATCGCAACGGGTCTATTAACATTGCAAAACTTTTACCACCACCTGCTGCTCCACCGTAAAGAACATCTTTCTCACCGGCAGCAAGGAAGTCTGTTTGAGGTCCTTCGTTTGGCATAAAAGCCACGTAAGAACCTGTTTCATCTATATGTTTCTGTATAGGGTCAGGTAACTGTTTAGTTTCTGACTCAGTTAAAACATTAGATGTTAAAACTTTCTCTTCTTGGTCAAGTTCTTTCTTGACTCTAGCTAAACTTCTTGTTAGCTTTTGAACTTTCTTGTTTTTCTTAGTTAACTTTTTCTTTGCTTGTAAAGCCAACTTTAGTCCAGAAAGTTCTGAATTCTTTGGTCTACCCGGTCTAAGCCTTGGTGTACCGTCTTTCTTTAGTATATAACTCCCATCAGGATTTGTCAAGTACTTTTTAGAATTATTTTTATCTTCGTCCATATGTTTTGTCTACGTGTTTCTTCAATCCGGGTCTAGACATTTTCCTTCCTGTTTCTGCCTCTAACCAGTCTACTCCAATACCTAGACTAATTTCACCATGAAATACTGCTTCTGTAACTTCTTTTAATACTTTTAATTCTTCTTCAATAGGTTTAAGAAATGTATTAGACTCATCATCTAGCTCATACCCAAAAGGTATGGTTGAAGAAGTCCTTGTTATATAACCATCTTTCATTTTACTTTTCTATACTTTCTAACTTTCCTAGCTGTTTTCTTTGGTTGCTTAGAATGTTGTTTTCCTTTTTTAGTATCTTCTCTTTTTTTTCTTGTTGTTCTTGCGTATTCTTCTTTTGAGAGTGCCTTAATAGCCTTCTCTGGGAGATACCTCTCCCCTGTTTCTGACGATTTTTTACCACTCTTGGTACGCCATTTTTGTTTGGTCCAAGCTCTTAGACTTCTTTGAGACTTTTTTAAAGCCATTACTTATAGCCTCCACCTTTAGCTTTGTATTGCTTTGCAAGGAGCTGGGCTTTTCGAGCTGACCATTGTCCGGGTTTACCGCCTTTGCTACCGGCTTTAATCGACTCAAAAAGCCTCTTACGCATAGTTGGCTTGGTATAATTACCAGCCTTATTTACAGTTGACTTCTTTTTCTTAGTTGTCGTTTTTTTTCTTGGCATTTTTCTTTTCTCCAAAAATTGTATCCCAGTTATCTCTGTATTGTTTAGAGTGTATATCGACTCTAGGTTTAGAGCCTTTACCACCATCACTGGTTTTGTAAATACTTCTGCGTAAGGGTACTGAATTTTTATTATCGTCTGAGCCTATTTGTGGCATGTTACTTTCCTAACCAACCCTTAATTGTTTGAATCCATTCAGGTTTCTTTTTATTTATAATAACACCTGCTATTATTAAAGCTACTATTATTCCTATTATTGTATCCATGTTTACTCCTCTATTGTATGAATGTCTTTACGACTTTTTGTATTCTTGTAAACTTCATAAACTTATGAAATCTCTTAAAATATTTTTTTACCATTTAACTTTGTCAGCCCAATAAGCTGCTGACATTTTACCTCTCTTTATGTTTTTAGCATGACGAGCCTTAAAAGACTTTCGCTTTGCTTTCATTCTTGCTGATTCACCTGCTTTAGGTTTACCTGCAGTCTTAGCACCCTTTTGACCAAACCTAATAGTTTTTATCTTGTCACCTTCTTTAGCAACAACTATATGTGATTTCTTAGGGTGATTAGGAGTTCTTTTAGGTTTATTATAACCACTTACTCCTGCTCGTTCTAATCTACTATCTTTTTTCTTAGCCATTAGTGTACCTTTCTTTCTTCTAATTTTACTTCGTGTTCTAGCTCATGAATCTCTCCAAGTACTAGTAACCCATATTGTATAGCTATTCTATTTGCTTCAGCTACTGTATTAGCTTTGATGTATGGACCAATACCGGTTCCATCTTCGTTAACAAACTCAGTTATCCAAAGCTTACTCATCTACTACCTCATAGTCACCATCTTCAGTTTCTTCTAAGTCTAAAGGTGCCTTATCGGGCATAAGAAAGATACCACCACTATTCATATTATGATTGACATCTATCTTATCTACTTTAGATACACCTACTCTATCTAGTAAAGTCTGTGCAGCAGCTAGTTTGTTATTAGCCTGTACTATAGGTCTTTTAGAATCCATTATCTCTACCACCTTAAATGCAGCTTTAGGAGCTGAGTTAGCTAGTATCTCTTGAGTGAGTTCTAATATCTCAGACTTTAAAGTCTTTACAACGTGATGGTAGTGAGAAGTATAACCTGCAAGTTCAGCAGCCTTTTTAGCATCACCATTAGTATCTACCAAATGGTTGAGGAAAGACTGTTGCTTTTCAGTTAGTTCTCTTTTACGAGTATTATTATCTATTGATGGAAGTATAGCCATGCATTTAGTATACCGTTTGATTTAAAACTTGTCAAGTCTTTTTAAGTTTTTTAACTTTTTTCTCTAAAGACTTGACAAAATTGAATTTGAAGTGTACAATAACATTGTGGTCCCCCACGGTCAATATATCCCCCAGAGAACCCGAAGTTACATCTAAATGGTGGTGGGATTCTTGTGTCTAAAAATACCTTTAAAGTCTTTAAAGATTTTAGAGTTTTGATGTCGGGGCGTTAACTAGTTCTGGTTAATGGTCATTTTCTCATATTATGTATAATCATGCTATAGATATATAGGGTAGAGGGTATGGTCTCCTGCCCACCCCTAACTAGATTTGAGATTGCATAACTTTAGACCTCAATGCTCCTCTCTAACTTGAAAGGCTTCGGAGTCTTTGGGCTTTACCAGACTCTTTTCTTTTGGTATAGACTCTTTATCTCATAAACCTTCTCCAGACTTTTACATTCAGAATCTTCCCTCACTTTCTTGAAGGTCTTAACGCCTTTCATATTTGCAAGTCTATGCATTAGACAGCCTTTCATTTGCTTTCTCGTTTCTCAATTCAGACTCTCACATTCTTGTCAAACTTTCCACCTCTGCTTGACATTGACTCCCTTCACTGGTCTTTTGTTCTGGGCTTTGTCAACACTTATTATATCTGCAGGGTATTTTCATTGCAATTCTCCTTTAAGAAACTCCTATCGTTAGACTAGAATGTAGTCTTAACTCGTTTATAAGTTCACTCCTCTTCACTATCTGATACTCTAAACCTTTAAAGTCAAGTCTCTCAAGTCTTTGTTCCATTTTAGTTTCGAAACTCAACTCTATAGTTTCACTCGTAAGGCTATTAAAATCATAACATCTCCAAATATTTTCTAGTTTACAATCACATAAAGATTTTAAAGTGACAAATGTTTACAGTATTTTCTTCGAAGCCATTGAAAATATCTGTAAAACTTTTAAAGTTTTCTTCGAAGCCATTGAAAACTTTAAAACTCTAACGCATTTGCAACTTGAAAATCTTCATGTATCGTGTATGTTTTTAATATATGGAGATAACATGATTTTAATAGATTACTCAAACAATGAAACTATAGAGTTTCAAACAATTTCTCAAGCTAAAATGTTCACTGCAGACTTGTTCGAAGTTGACATTAAAGCTTTAGGAATCAGATGTGAAGACTCATCTGACTTTAAACTCCTAGAAGACTACATTCTAGGGCTAACTCAATCCATTTCTTAAAGGAGAATATTATGGAAAATACATTTGATATAAACGCTTTTGACAAAGACAGAACTTCAAGCCCAGCTTCATTCCGTCAATGTCAAGCTATCGGCTACAAGTTTGCCAAGAAGGGTTCAAGTATGAATTGGAAACTTCAAAAGCAAATTACAGGCTGTCTTTATAGCCTTGCAAAGGATGAAAGACTAACCTTCAAGAAAGCTCATCAGATTCTTCAAGGTAAAACTCTTCCAAAGGTTTATCTCGATAAAATCGCTTTATACCTAAAAGAAAAGGTCAGCTAAAACCTCAAAGACTCTCTCGCCTTACAAGTGAGAGAGTTTTTTTCTGCCTATAAGTTATGTTTTTAAGACAAATCTATACATAAAATAGTGAAATTACTTCGTAATTGCTTTTTATATAGCAGTCGACCATACCAAAGAAGTAAGTAAGTTAATTAAATTTAAATTTAAGACTCGAGTTTTAAGGTTTGCGGTTGGTTGAGGGAGTTTTTTAAGTATGCGGTTGATTGAGGGCGAATTTAAACTTAATAACCTGTGGATAACTTATGTATAACTTGTATATATCTTGTAGATAAGTATGTATAACCTGTGGATAACTTTAAATTTAAGTTTGAATTTAAGTATAATTTTAAGGTTGTGTTTAAGTCCTAGCAAACTTAAAGTATAAGTATATCTTAAGTTTGTTAAGAACCCTTGACTTTTCGGCTTTGGTCGGTAAAATGGGTGTCGGCTTGGCAGGGAACATTCCTTGCTTTTCTTTCAAAACAATCGGAGATGATTATGAAAACCAAATGTAAAAATCCTAATGGTAAATTGAATATGCAAGTAATCCAAGACTCAAAATTAAGTGCTGTAAAGTTCAACAGTTTTGATAAATTAGAACGATATATCAATGAGTTAGGCTATACTTTCAAAGTGAGAAATTCTTTCAAAGAAGACAGGTCAATAATATATAGACATAAGTCTAATAAAAAGCAACATGTGTTTGTTAAATCAACCTATGACTTTTTGAATGACACCACTCTTGAAATGGGAACAGTTTGGGTGGTTAGCAAACTTTAAATATAAATATATACTTTAAATTTGTTAAGAACCCTTGACACCGACCGAGAAAGTTGCTATAATTTGTCGGTCAGCAACCAACCGAGACTTCAAAGTCTCATAAATATAGGAGATATTATGGAAAACGAAGACCACTTTAATCTTGTAGATTTTATGGAAAAAGAAGCTTACATTGACTCTGTGTTAGCAGTATATGAAGCTGATAAAGAAATTGAAGAAGATATTAACCCAACAACTTAAAGGAGATAAACATGGATTTAAATATACACAAAGTAACAAAAATAGAAGTAAAACCTATAAACGATGTAAAAGGCTCTATAAGAGACTTTTCTGTTAGAGAGTTAGTAATTCATTCTAAAGAATTTAATTATGATTTAAATGATTACATTGATAACAAAATTGAAATCTCTTGCTTTCTTGAAAGTAGAGATGTTGCTAAATTAGTTTATAGTAAAGACTAACTTATTAATGCTGGGGCAATCATTCAAAACTGCCCTATGTGTAAGTATAGACTTCAGAGTGCGAATAGTTAAGTCTATCATCAAGTAATGTGAGCATAGGTTATACTTACACACTTAATATTAACAATAAATATGGAGATAGATATGAAAAAATTAATACAAAAATGGTTAGGTATTATTGATAGCAATAGTGCTTTATATGAAATCGAAGGTATTCTAGAACGCATCAGAGATTTAGAATCTAAATGTGATGACCTTAGATATGACTTTGATAATCTTGAATACACTCAAAGTGATATGGAATGTAGAGTAGATGAACTAGAGTCTATTGATTTTGATGACCTTAAATTTGATATGAAATCAGAAGTAGATTCTTTGAAAGAAGAAGTAAATGAAGTTTTAACAAACTTCGAAGTCCTGACAGAAGGCTATACAGTCTCTGTTAAATTAAACCCACCATTATTATAAGGAGATATAAATGGCTAAATATGTATATGGAAAACGTGATACTAAAACTGTAAAATCTATCTATGATAGAGCTACTATGGGTGAGAAAGCAATTTGGAACTTTGCTAATTCACTTGGAGTAAATATAGTTAGAGTAAGAAAAAATAAAGAAAGAAATGAGACTACTGTCGGTGATACTTTTTTAGGGTATCATTCAGGTAAAGTTTCAATCTATCAACAAAGAGGTAATCCTTCAAAACCTCTGCACTTTGTAAGACCTACACCACTTGGTAAGGACAACAAAGGTATGCAGATACTTGAAGTGGCTAATAATCTAGATGTCCAAGAAGTCTTGGAAGCTCTCAAAGACTACCAAATCTTAATGACAGGTAGTTTCTTTGGAAGAATGAAGCTTAGATTTGCTAGGTTGTTTTCTTAAAAACTTTAGAAGTTGGTAGACCTGCTTAAAAAACTACCACTTAATTTTAACTAATAATTTATGGAGATAATTATGACACAGATGAGAAAATTTGAACAAGAAGCAATAGCTAAAGAAATATTAAATAGAATTACAATTAATAATTCTAAAGAGCAAAATGCTATGGAAAAAAGTAGTAAAGAACTTAAAAATATTCGTAAGCTATATGCTAAAGCAGAGGGTATTCAAGAACAAGAAAGAGAACTTTATAGAAAAAGAAGAAATATTGTAGAAGATATGGACACAGCTATAAAAGATTTTAATAATTCTTTAAGTTCTAATACACTCTTTAAACTCTACAAAGACTATAATGATAATATCACATGGTCTATAAATGAGTGGGAGCTTAGACACGACATTGAAAATAAACTTGCAATAGCTCTTATATCACCTGATTGGAAAGATAAACTATCAAGTATCATTGATGATATTGCTAGTCAATTTGGTGCTTAAACAATTTTAGTGCGAGGGTTGATAGGGAAATTAGCAGTTAATGAACTATCCAAAGTGTAAAGCCTAGATTAAATTCGGGGTATTTTTGCTAACCCAACTGCCCACTAAATCGTGGCTAGAATGCGAGTCTTTATAAAATCCTTGAAAAAGAGGTTAAGAATGAATGAGAGATAAGAACTACACCACAGCTCTTACTAGCCACACTTTTATTAACTAAAAATATATGGAGAATATTATGAGTACAGAGGGAACTTACTTAATAGAAATAGAAAGACACTACATAGCAACTATTGAAGTTGATGCTGATAGTGAAAGACAAGCGATTAGATATGCACATAGTGATGAGAATCAACACATAGCTAATAGAAATGAAGATTACTTTTATCACTTTGAAGACTTGCTACACAAACCAACAGTAGTAAGATTTAAAAGCTATGAAGAACAATATCCTGAGGAGGACTAAATATGTCTTATCAACTACTAAGTTTTAATAATCCAAAGACTAAGAAAGGTGAAGTAGTAAGTGATTACTTAACTGCTATCATGCACCTTAGTCCAATCAATACTAAGATATGTCCTTATCAAGACATTGCTGGGTGTAAGGAAGCCTGTCTCAATACAGCAGGTAGGGGTGGCATTATAAAGAAAGGTGAGACTACTAATGTCATACAAGAAGCTAGAAAACGTAAGACTAAATTGTTCTTGGAAGATAGAGATACTTTCATGGACTATCTGATTACAGACATTACAAAGTTTGTAAGATACTGTAAAAATAAAGACAAGCTTCCTTGCATAAGACTCAATGGCACTAGTGATATACAATGGGAGACTATACCTACAAAGAATAATAATTATCGTATTTCACAAATGCATTTATTACAAGAGTATGCAAAATACTTTGAAGGCTATGGACACCCTGAGTGGAAACCATGTAAAGAAATTATAGACTTAGGTTGGAGAGAAGCTAATAATATTTTTGAGTTATTTCCTGATGTTCAGTTTTATGATTACACTAAGATACCTACAAGAAAAGTATCTGATTATAAAAACTATCACTTGACATGGAGCTATTCAGAAGCTAATATGAAGTATGCCAATTGGTTTGACAAGATTGCATATAATATAGCAGTAGTCTTCAATGGTGATATGCCTATACATTTCAAAGGCAGAGAGGTAGTCAATGGTGATGAAACAGACTTAAGATTTTTAGACAAGCAGAATGTTATTGTAGGTCTGAAAGCAAAAGGCAAAGCACGTAAAGATATGAGTGGCTTTGTGATACATACAGCATAGGAGGTAATATGAGCAACACAACTAAAGACCAAGCACTAGAACAAATCTTTGAAGAAGTTCTAGACTTAGACCAACAAGGCTTACTTGAAGAAGATATCAGAATCATCTGTGATGTATATGGTTTACATGAAGACGATGACAGAGATGAGATACTTGGATTCATAGCCGAGAATAGATTTTATAACGGAGCAATATATTAAAAGGAGAAAAATATGAAAGCAATACTAATAAATCCATTTGACCAAACAATCAAGGAGACTGAATATACAGGAGACTATAGAGAGATTTATTCTTTAGTTGACTGTAGAACTTTTGATTGTGTTAGACTTACAGACATGCAAGATATGTACATTGATGATGAAGGTTTACTTATAGACAATCAAAGATACTTCAGTATTGAAGGTAGAAACTATGGAGGTAAAGCTTTATTACTATCTCACAATAGTGAGGGAGAAACAACAGCAACTGATTGGACTTTACAGGAAGCTAAAGATATGGTAGAATGGTTGCCTGAAACACATAGAGAAATACCTTATATGGAATTTACAGCATGGAAATAATATGAATCAAAAGAAAATAAAAGAATTACGTAGACGAGTAAAGCCTATCCAAGTTGAATGGCTTCAGACTTTATTGCCTGAAGACCAAGCATCAACTATTACTGTTGATAATGTTGATAACTTATTACCTGAACAGACTCATGCCTTTGGTCAAGGACAGCTTTACTTGTCTTACATGACAGACAAATGGATTATGAAACACATCAAACGCAATCCACATATTAAAACTTTTAAACAACTACAGGAGATAGCAGGGAATGGATGAATATATAATTGATGTAGTAATAAATGGAAAAGATGATAAGCTTAAAACTTATTGCAGTTCTATTTATTCTGCTGTTGATACCATGATTGGTATGGACATGGTTGAGGAAATAAAAAGTGTAACAAGAACTGTAGATAATAAGTCTTGGGATATAGAGAACATGAACATTATAAGGTTGAGGGAGCTTCGAGGTTATATACCTGAGACAGATTTACAAGATGCTTTTAAAATTGTGGAGGAAGTATATCATGACACAACACACTGATAAAGTAGAAAAAAGAAAACAAGAATTAGAACAAGAAAAGATTGATAAGACTGTAAAATTTATTGAAGTAAGATTCAATGAGGGTAAATGGACTCAAGTTAAAACAGGTTATATGAATGGTAAAGAAGTTACAGAGTATAACGATAAAAGAAAAAAGGAGAAAATAGAACATAATGAAATTTAATATAAAAGATTTTAATTATTTAGGAATAATTTTAGCATTA
>Ga0213866_10002077_pt1 | contig 14407 bp, 13 predicted proteins | sample PICome_11_FD_160079 | JGI IMG/M metagenome (GOLD analysis project Ga0213866, IMG submission 160079) | Coastal seawater microbial communities near Pivers Island, North Carolina, United States - PICO284 | ecosystem: Environmental > Aquatic > Marine > Coastal | place: USA: North Carolina...
GCATATGGCCGCTTATGCACCCAGCAATGCGATCATCATCTCTGATGTTGCCGCCAACATCAGCCGAATCCAGGAAATTATCCAGCGCATGGATAGCTCCGCCGTGCAGCAGACCACTATTGTGAACCTGGAGTACGCGGTCGCAGAAGACGTCGTGCGTATGCTCGAAGAACTCAACAAAACCGACAACCAGGGCGCAGATCCCGAGATGCTGCTGGTCGCCGACAACCGCACCAACAGCGTCCTGATTAACGCCGACGAGCTCGAAAGCGCCAGGATCAGGCGGCTGATCGAACACCTGGATACGCCGCTGGAGCAGAGCGGCAACGTCAAGGTGATCTACCTTGAATACGCGCAGGCGTCAGAAATTGCCGAAGTGTTGACGCGGGTTATGCAGAACATCAGCGCCCTGGATGAAGAGGGCAGCCAACAGCGCCGCAGTAATAACAGTTCCACCATCGAAGCGGACGAGGGCACCAATTCGCTGATCATTACCGCTGACGCCGACGAAATGGCGTCACTGGAAGCTGTCATCCGACGACTGGACATTCGCCGTGCCCAGGTATTGGTTGAGGCCATCATCGTGGAGATGGAAGCCATTGATGGACAGGATTTGGGCCTGCAGTGGCTGTTTGTCAACGACTCGGGGTTGTACGGCAGCAACATTAACAACCAAAGTCGGGCAGAACGGCTAGCCGGGGCAATACGCCCACCCGATGATGGCGGTGACGACGGCGATAACGATTTCGATGTGGCTGACCTTGCCGGTGCGCTAGCCGGTACTCCCGGACTGTCCCTGGGCTGGGGCACTGTTGACGATGACCTGACAATGACGGTCATCCTCAACGCACTCAAAGAGCAGACCAACGCCAATATCCTGTCCACACCCAGTTTGCTTACCCTGGATAACCAGGAAGCCTATATCACAGTCGGCCAGAACGTACCGTTTGTCACCGGCTCCTTTACCAGTACCGGCACCGGGGATGGCGCGCAGAATCCGTTCCAGACTATTGAGCGGCAAAATGTGGGCATCAGCCTGAATGTTACTCCCCAAATTAACGAGGGTGACTCCGTGGTGCTCGATATCGAGCAGGAAGTCTCGAGCATTATTGCCGGTGGAGCGGTCATCGCGCAGGCGTCGGATGTTATTACCAGCGAGCGTAAGATCCAGACCAAGGTGTTGGCACGGGACGGACGTATCGTCGTACTGGGCGGGTTGATCAAGGACGACGTCCAGGACGGGCAGCAGAAGGTTCCTATCCTGGGCGATATCCCCTTCCTGGGTCGTCTGTTTCGGAGTGATTCTGTCTCAGTAACCAAAACCAACCTGCTGATCTTCATTCGGCCCACGATCATTCGTGACGATGAGAAGCTGGATGGTGCGACCGCCGAGAAGTACAAGTACATACAGGGTCAGCAGGTGCTCCGGCGCGAGCGTGGCTTGATGTTCCTTGGCGACGAGAACGTTCCTGTACTGCCTGAATGGGAAGAGCAGATTCAACAGCTGGAGCAGATCCAGGCTGAAGATGCGGCGGCGCCAGAGCCCGAAACGCAGGTTCCCGAGACGCCATGAGCGAGGGCCTCGAAACGTTGGATGCCCTACCGGAATCGCTTCCGGTAGGCGACAACCGTTCCCTGCCTTTCGGCTACGCCAAGGACAATGGTGTCCTGCTGGATCTTGAGCGGGACCCCCCGGTAGTGCTGCATACCAATGCGCCGGCGATGCCGGTTCTGGTGGAACTGCGACGTATCATTGGTGGTTCGTTCCAGCTTGAAGCGGTGTCAGAGTCTGAGTTCCAGAAACGCCTGACCCTTGCCTACCAGCGTGGCAACAATGAAGCCATGCAGATGGCCGAGGACCTGAGCGCCGATGTGGATCTGAGCCGACTGGCGGATGAGATCCCGGATGCCGGCGACCTGATGGATGCGGAGGACGATGCGCCCATCATCCGCCTGATCAACGCGATACTGTCCCAGGCGGTCAGGGAAAAGGCCTCAGACATTCACATCGAAACCTTTGAAGACCGGCTCAGCGTTCGCTACCGCATAGACGGTGTGCTGGCCGAGGTACTGTCCCCCAAGCGCATGCTCGCGCCCCTGCTGGTGTCCCGACTCAAGGTGATGGCCAAGCTGGATATCGCCGAAAAACGGGTCCCCCAGGATGGGCGTATTACCGTGCGCATAGCAGGCCATGCGGTTGATATTCGCATGTCGACGATCCCCTCGGCGCACGGTGAGCGCGTGGTCCTGCGTCTGCTGGACAAGCAGGCCGGGCAGCTGCAGCTTGAGCAGCTGGCGATGAACGAGCAGGTTCTGGGTGCTTATCAGCGCGCACTGCACAGCCCGCACGGCATCATCCTGGTAACCGGACCCACTGGTTCCGGTAAAACGACGACCCTGTATGCGGGGCTTTCGCACATTAACGAGAGCTCACGGAACATCCTCACCATCGAAGACCCCATCGAATATATGCTGCCCGGTATCGGACAGACCCAGGTGAATACCAAGGTGGATATGACCTTCGCCCGGGGTTTGCGAGCGATTCTGCGGCAGGATCCCGACATCGTGATGGTGGGTGAAATCCGCGACCTGGAAACCGCTGAGATTGCCGTGCAGGCATCGTTGACCGGCCACCTGGTGCTCTCCACCTTGCATACCAATACCGCTATCGGCGCTATTACCCGCCTGCAGGACATGGGCATCGAACCTTTCCTGCTGTCTTCAAGCCTGATCGCAGTGATGGCACAGCGTTTGGTGCGCCTGCTCTGTCACGACTGCAAGCAGGGAGTGACGCCGTCAGAGGCCGAATGGAAATTGCTTGGTAAAGCGCCTACCGATGGCCAGGTTATTTACCGGCCAACCGGCTGCAGCGAATGCAATTACAGCGGTTACAGGGGCCGCACGGGCATCTACGAATTGATTGAGATCGACGATCAGCTGCGGCTGATGATCCATGAAGCCAGCAGCGAGCAGGAAATGCTGGGTGAGGCTCGCAAACTCTATCCGGGCATTCAGGAGGACGGCCGTCGCCGCATTCTAGCCGGTGAAACCAGTCTCGAAGAGGTACTGCGCGTCACCTCGGTGAGCTGACGCACTTGCAACGATGACCGCCTACCGTTACCGCGCACTGAACGCCGATGGCCAGCTCGTTAAGGGTGTGGTCGAAGGTGATTCCGAGCGCCAGGTAAGGAGCCAGCTTCGCGGTCAAAGCCTGAGGCCGGTTGAAGTTCTCGAGGCCAACCGCCCGGCTGCCAATACTGAGCTTTTCAGGCTGCCCTTGCTGCGGCCTCGGGTCGGGGTGGGTGAGCTGGCGTTGGTCACCCGGCAACTGTCCACGCTGGTTCAATCAAACCTGCCCTTGGATGAGTGCCTGCAGGCGACTGCCGAACAAAGCCGGAAGTCCCGCACCAAGGGCCTGTTGTTGCAGGTACGCTCGCGCGTCTCTGAAGGCCATACCCTCGCCTACGCCATGGGTGAGTTTCCCCAGGTCTTTAATGAGATGTACCGCGCTATGGTGAATGCCGGTGAGCATGCGGGTTACCTGGGCCCTGTTCTGGAGCAGCTGGCGGACTACACCGAGCAGCGCCAGTACACCGGGCAGAAACTCAAGATGGCGATGATCTATCCTTTCATTCTCATCGGGGTCGCCCTGGCGGTCGTGGTGGCATTGATGGTGTTTGTCGTGCCTGAACTGGTGGGCATCTTCACGCATACCAGCCGCGAATTGCCGCTGCTGACCCAGGTCCTCATCGCCGCCAGCGACTTCTTCCGGGACTATGGTCTGTGGATGTTCGTAGCTCTCATTGTTCTGGTGATCGGTTTCCGGCGACTGCTGAGGCATCCGGCCCGGCGTAAACGCTGGCACCGGCTGCTGCTGAAGACGCCGGGAATTTCCAGGGTGGTGACTGCCGTGGATACGGCGCGATTTGCATCGACCCTGAGCATCCTGATGGCCAGTGGTGTGCCCTTGCTGGACTCGCTGAGAATAGCGGGACAGGTGATGAGCAACCTGGTGCTGCGCGACGACAGTGCACAGGTGGCTGAACGCGTGCAGGAGGGTAGTAGCTTGCACCGAGCCCTGTCCCAGAGCGGCCGTTTCCCGCCCATGATGGTACATATGGTCGCCAGTGGCGAAGCCAGCGGTGAGCTGGAAACCATGTTGGCACGCTCGGCCAGCAATCAGGAACGCGAGCTGGAAATGACGCTCGGCACGGTGATGAGCCTGTTCGAGCCGCTGATGGTGGTGGTGATGGGGGTGATGGTTTTAACCATCGTACTCGCAATCCTGCTACCAATTTTTGACCTGAACACAATGGTAAGATGACACGATGAAGCAGATTCAGACAAAGTCTAAAGCAGTCGCCGGTTTCTCCCTGGTCGAGATCCTGGTGGTGCTGGTCATCATGGGATTGTTGATCAGTGTGGTCGCGCCAACGGTACTGAACCGTGCCGATGAAGCCAGAATCCAGAAAGTTCAGGCGGACTTCAAGGCCATCGAGACAGCGCTGAAGATCTATCGCCTGGATAATTACGTTTACCCCACCACTGAGCAGGGCCTGGTGTCGCTGGTAGAGCCTAGTTCTCTCGATCCCGAGCCCAGGAACTTCAAGGAAGGTGGTTACCTCGCCGAGGTGCCGATTGATCCCTGGGGACGGCCCTACCTCTACCTGAGTCCTGGTGAGTATGGCGAGTTCGATATCTACAGCCTCGGCGCTGACGGCCTGTCCGGTGGCGATAGCCAGAACGCAGATATCGGTAACTGGAAAGAACAGGAGTGACCTGAGATGGTCCGCTACCAGCATGGTTTCAGCCTGCTGGAGTTATTGGTCGTCCTGTTTGTCGTGGTCATCATTACTTCCATGGTCACCCTGACCATTAACACCGGAAACCAGGATCGCGCTCTGGAAACCGAAGTTCGCAATCTTTCCGACGTTGCCGCTTACGCCATTGATGAGGCGCAGCTGAGCGGTCGCGATTACGGGCTGTTATTGCGCCGGCGTATCGCAGACGGTCGGGCGTATATCAGTTATGGCTGGCGTGAGCGTCGAGCAGAGGGCTGGCGAGAACCGGAGGTTGCCGCGGATGTGTTTGCAGAGCGCGCCTTTGACACGGGTGTGGAAGTGGAACTGTTGCTGGATGATCAATCGGTTCCCGAATTTGCCGGGGACGACGACAACCGCTACATGACGCCCCAGGTGATTTTCTACAGTTCAGGCGAAACCACACCGGGCGCCCTGGAGTGGGTTGATGGCGAAACCGGCGATGTGCTGTGGCGCGTTGAGTGGGATCTGATCGGACGCTTCACGCTGATGCCCTATGGCGAGCTGCCCCCGGAATTGGACGATGCAGCCTAGGAATTCAGGCTTCACCCTCGTCGAGGTCATGGTGGCGCTGGCAGTAGTGGCGGTGGCGCTGCCGGCGCTGCTGTTTACGTTGTATCAGCAGATTGACGGCACCGCCTATCTTCGAGACCGGTCTTTCGCCCAGATGGTTGCCGCCAACAAAATGACCGAGCTGCGACTGATCAGTCGTGCGCGTAGCAGCCTGTTGATGGGCACCGATAGCGGAACGATAGAGCTGGCCGATCGCGAGTGGCACTGGCGGGTCGCGACCGAGGCCACCGAGGCCCCCGAGTTCTATCGTGTGGAAGTGCGGGTAGGACTTGAGGAAGATCTGGATAATAGCCAGCTGCATGTGCTGACCGCTTTCATGGCCGCTGACCTGGCCCAGGACAATGATCCGGCGACGGAACAGCCTGCCGGTGAAGATCAGGATGAGCAACCTGGCGACGCCGGGGCAGGTGATCCAGATGGCGCCGCGCCTGGCGCGTCACCTGAGTCGGTCATCGGTGGCGCCGGGCAACCGGTGAACCCCCAGGAAAACCTCAGCGATGTTGACTGATCGCCAACAACGAGGATTCACCCTGATCGAGGTGTTGATCGCCCTGGCGATAACCGCCTTCGTTGCCGCCGTCGCCTATACCAGCCTGTCCACGGTGGTGACCGGCATTGAGGCAGCTCGTGCCAGTGCGGAGCGCACCTACGAAATCAATCGCGCCTTCATGCTGTTGTCGAGGGATCTGCGTCAGTTCGTAGATCGCCCAGTGCGCGATGAGTTTGGCGACACTGAACCCGCCCTCAGTGGTGGTGAGGCCGCGCGCTTTGCACTGAGCTTTACGCGGTCGGGCTGGCACAATCCGAACGGTCTACCGCGCAGTCACCTCCAGCGGGTGAACTATCGCTTTGAGGAGGACGCCCTTTGGCGCGAGTCCTATCCTGTTCTGGATCGCGCGGGCGATACCGAGGGCAGGCGAGTCCTGCTGCTGGATGGCGTCGAGTACTTCGAACTGGGTTTCCTTGGTTCGGTAGAGCAGCTGCGCCTGGGTCGCGGTGCCAGCATCGATACCCGCCAGTGGCCGGAAAACTGGGTGGTTGATACCAGTGACCCTGACTCGCTGCCGGCACCACCGGTGGCGGTAGAGATAACGCTTGCGCTGGAAGACCTGGGCGAAATCACGAGGCTGTATGCAATCGCGCCGCTATAACGTATGCCGCGGGCGCGAGATGGGCGCTGCACTGGTGGTGGCGTTGTTGGTGTTCGCTGTTTGCGCTGGCCTTATGGTCGCCATGCAGCGAGAGTTTGCGTTGTTTTTTCAGCGTGGGTCGAATCTGTTTCTGGGGGAGCAGGGTTACGCCTATCTTCGGGGAGCCGAGGAGCTGGCCTCTGTGGCACTGGTACTCGACTACGACAATGACAAGGTGCAGGAGCGACCACGCGACGATTTGTCAGAGATCTGGGCACGTGAGGCAACGCCATTCCCACTCGAAGAGGGTGGGTTCCTGATGGGCTCGCTGGAGGATCTTCAGGGTCGTTTTAACCTGAATTCACTGGCGCAGCAAAGTAATAGCGACGAACAGGGAGCCGATCGATTCACGCCGGCACAAGCCCAGTTCATTCGTTTATTGCAGGCCCTAGGAGATGCATCGCTCAGCCGACAAGAGGCCATTGCGCTGACCGAAGCCGTTGGCGATTGGCTGGACCCGGACCAGGAGGCCAGGTTCAGCGGGGCGGAAGACGATTACTATTTTGTGCAGACGCCCGCCTACCGTACGGCAAACCGCGCCATGGCCAGCGTCAGCGAGCTTCGCGCCATCGCCAATGTGTCTGATGAGCTCTTCCTCGCACTGTCGCCATGGGTCACTGTGTGGCCGAGTACGCCGCAGCCGATGAATATTCATACGGCCCCAATGACTGTGTTGCGTAGTATTAACGCCGACGGTGATCTCAACCCATTGGACCCGGCAGATGCCGAGACCCTGGTGGCCCGACGCGAGACCGAGGGCTTTTTTGATAAAGCCGCATTCCTGGAGGATCCGGTTTTTGCGGGCAGAACCCTGGAACAGGCAGCCACGCTTTTGGGTGAGCGCTCTTCCTACTTCCTGCTCAGTGCCCTGGTCGAGATTGCCGACCGGGAGATGCGCTTGTACAGTGTGCTTCATCGTGACCGCCGGCAGGTGAAAGCCCTGGTGCGGGCCAGTGGCAGCCTTTAGTGGCCGCGAATCAGACCATGGAATAACGGCATGAGTATCAACCGAAACTGGAATGCACTCCGGCTGGTGGGCGAACGTCTTGCCTGGTACCGACCCGACAGTGACGCAGAGCCGGTGTGGCTGGACGACGAGGAAAATTGGCAGCGATTGCTGGACGTCGTGCACGCAGGTCAGGCGCCATTTTGTTTTGCAGCGCCCGCTACCGATGTTCGTCTTCAGCGACTGCATATTACCGCGGACGAGAAAAAACACCTGGCCAAGTCTCTGCCCTACATGCTCGAGGAGCAATTAGCGCAGGATGTCGACACGCTGCATTTTGCTACTCGCGAAATTGCATCGCTGGATTACGGGGTGGCTATCTGTGAACTGTCCTGCATGCAGCGCTGGCAGTCCTTGCTGAGTGACCTTCCGGTTGCCCTGTGGTTGCCTGAGCCGCTGTTACTGCCCTGGCGTGATGGGCAATGGTGTTTGCTGCTGGAGGCGGGGCAGGCCCTGCTGCGGACTGGCCAGTGCGAGGGTGCAGGCCTTGAACGCGAACTTGCCGGAGCCCTGTTGCAATCGGCCATGGCCGAAAGTGGCGAACCCGACGCACTGGTGATTTATGGCGAAGACCAGGCTGCTGACCTTGCCCTGGTGCCGGAGCCCTTGCAGGATCGCGCCCAGTGGCGACGTGGCAACCTTGCCAGTGCGCTGCTGCTTTCAGACGATCTGGAGCAGGGCATTAACCTTCTTCAGGGCAGTTATGCCCCCCGGCTTCCCCTGCGTCGCTGGTGGGATGATTGGCGTCGCGTCGCGGCTGTTCTGGGCCTGGCCGTCGGCCTGCACCTGCTTGCCACCTGGGCCGACTACGCGCAATTGGATAGACAAAACCTGGCACTGAGAGGCGCAATCGAGGGCAGTTATCGGCAGGCCAATCCTCGCGGGGCGGTTGTGGACCCCGAGAGACAGTTGCAGCGACAGCTCAACGAACTGCGCGGGGGCGGCCAGGGCAGCGGCTTTGTCAGCCTTGTGGCCGACGTGGGTGAGGTACTGGCGGCTAATCCCGGCACCTCCGTTGCGAGTTTGAACTACAGTCAGCGCGGCGGTGAAATGCGCTTGAACATCATTGCTGCCGACTACAGCACAGTGGAGAAAATCCGCGCGGATATAGGTGCAGCAGGTTTGGAGGCGGTCCTGGAGAATTCCAGCGCGCAAGGTGACGGAGTGCGTGCAAGGTTGCGCGTGTCGGAGCGAACATGAAGGACTGGTTTTATCGATTTAATCCTCGCGAACAGCTGAGCCTGCTCTTGCTGGGCGCTGCTGTCGCCCTGTACCTGGTTTACATGCTGTTGTGGTCGCCGCTGGCAGAGCGCCGTGATGATATGGCGCAACGCAACCTCGCTACCGCTGAATCATTGCAGAGAGTAGACGGCATGGTGTCTGAGATACTTCGCCTGCGGGAGCAGGGTGGCAGTTCCAGCCAGCGTCGCAACCTTACCGGTGTCATCAACCAGACCACTGCCAGTGCCAGCCTGGCTGTCACGCGGATGCAGCCAAACAGTCGCGGCGAGGTGCAGGTCAGGCTGGAATCTGTCGCCTTCGATGCCGTTATGGGCTGGCTGAATGTGCTCGAGAACCGCGAGGGCTTGGCCATCCTGGAAGTTGCGCTCTCCCAGTCTGGAGACAGCGGGCGGGTCAACGCTACGGTGCGTTTGGCGGACGGGCGCTGATCGCGTGAGCCGTGCCTCCCAGGCAGCTGTGGCTGCCGCAGTGTTCCTGGTGTTGTTTGTTGCGCTAGCGCCGGCGCGCCTGTTGGGATTCCTGGTGCCTGCTGATCAGCTCACCTTGTCTGGCTACACCGGTACGCTCTGGCGCGGATCAGCCAGTCGCGCGACGGTGGCTATGCCCGGTGGCTGGATGCACCTGGGTCGTGTGCAGTGGCAGCTGCGGCCATGGTCGTTACTCCTGCTGTCGCCACGGGTGAATGTTGATGCGCGCTGGGGCTCGCAACTGGCCAGGGGCGATGTCATCGTCCGCGGCGGCGAGGCCTTTGGTTTCCGGGCTTTCGAAGTGCTGGTTGACGCAGCGCTGATCAGGCAACTGGCGCCACTGGCCCTGGACGGCATGCTGCGGGCAGAATTCGAGCACCTCGAGATCGATGCCGGCAGTCCTTTAAGCGCGAGTGGTCGCGCCGTCTGGCAGGGAGCCGCCTGGCTGTCGCCGGCTGGTCGCAAGCTTCTGGGTGATTATGCCCTGACGCTAGAGCAGGCTGACGGGCAGGCGCTGGCGGGCGAGGTTATCACGCTGGCCGGCCCGGTAACGGCCGCTGGGCGAGTCGAGCTCGACGGTCGGGCATTTGCCATTGACCTGGATATTGGTAGCGAAGGCGCAATGGATCCCGGCCTGCAGCAGGCCCTGTCGTTGATGGCCCAGCCCGTCAGCTCCGGCTATAAACTAGTCTTGAACGGTGAGCTTTGATGGCCGCCCATACCGCCCACGATTATTAAGGAGACCCCCTGATTATGTCTGACGCCCCTTATCGAAAATATGAGTGTGTCATTTGCGGCTTTATCTATGACGAGGCAGAAGGCCTGCCTGATGATGGTATTGCGCCCGGCACCCGCTGGGAGGACCTGCCGGAGACATGGGAGTGCCCTGACTGCGGCATTTCAAAAGCCGATTTCGATCTTATGGAAGACTAGGTCTCACCAATTAGAATCCACTATGACTATCACCCGGTTTCTGTCGCTGCTCGCTTTGTCGGCACTGTCAGTACTCAGCCAGGCGGTCGAACCGCCGGCACCGATGCAGGGAGTGCCGCCGGCGACCGAGTCCCAGGTCACCATGGCCAATTACCGCGAGTACCCATTCAATCGCTGGGCGTTCAGCAACGCCGGAGCACCTCTCAATGTGGTGATGGTTCCGCGGCAGGGCCAGATAGCTGAGTTCGGTCAGGCGAGTCGACCAGACCTTGGCAACCGCGAGTTCACGGACCTGCACGGTCGTTCTCTGCCGCTGGCTTCGCTGTTTGAAGCTAACTACGCCGACGGACTGGTGGTGATCAGGGGCGAGGATCTTCTGTACGAGTCTTACTTCCATGACTTCGGTCCACACTCACAGCACATCTGGTTTTCGATGACTAAGTCACTGGTCAGCGCGGCCTTTGGTAACCTGGTGGCCCAGGGCAAGGTGGATTTGTCGGCCTCGCCATCAAAATACATTCCTGAACTGGCGGGCAGCGGGTTCGAGAGGGTGACTATCCAGCAGGTTCTGGACCATGCGACGGCGATCGATTTTAAAGAAAACTACACCGACCCGGAGTCGGACTTTTTCAGGCATTACGGGCCGGCGCTCAACATGGCGTGGTTGCCAGGAGCCGCTGACGTTAAGCCTGATACAGACATCTACGGTGTGCATGATTTTCTCACGCACTTCGTAAAACCTGACACCAGCCTGTCGCCCGGCGATGCCTTTGACTACAACTCCAGCAATGCCGATGTACTTGGCTGGCTAATCGCACGCATCAGCGGCCAGAGTCTCCAGGATTTTATCCAGGCGCAAGTCTGGGCGAAAATCGGTGCCGAACACGACGGCTATATCGCGGTAGACCGGGCGTATATGCCGGTAGCCACCGGCGGAATGAACAGCACCACCCGCGATGCCGCAAGGTTCGGCATGATGGTGAGGGATGCGGGTGTTTTCGCGGGCAGGCAGGTATTGCCGAAGGCGTGGATGGGCGAAATTGTCAATCTTGATGACGCCCTGGTCGGCAATATGGCGGCCAACCCCAAGTACCAGGACGATCCCTGGCAGGCCTATCACAACATGTGGTGGGTTCTGGATGCAGACGCCGGAGAATTCTGCGCTGTGGGTATTCACGGTCAGGTAATCTATATCAATCGCAGCACCGACACGGTGATGGCCTGGTTTTCCAGCCAGCCCGGCGCTTCAGCGGCGCGTAACAAGGACTTCCACTCTAAACTTGATGTCGCTCGCGAACTGGCGGCTAGCCTGGGCGAGAAATAGTCCGGACAGCTGCACGGCTGAAGCGCTGACACCTTTTGTGTAGACTGCGCTCATAAGCACAATAACCGGAGACGAAACATGGCATCAGGCGGCGCACACGCCCACTGGTCCTCCCGCTTTGCCTTCTTGATGGCATCTGTCGGCTTTGCGGTCGGCCTGGGCAATATCTGGCGGTTCCCCTACGTAGCAGGTGAAAATGGCGGCGCAGCCTTTGTCATCATTTACCTGGCCTGCGCATTCTTCATCGGCGTACCCATCCTGATGGCAGAGCTGATGATCGGTCGTCGCGGTGATTCCAGTCCGCCTATAGCCATGGCGAAAGTGGCCGAGCAGAGCGGGCGCAGCCGGCAGTGGCAATGGGTAGGAGGTATGGGTCTTTTGGCGGCTTATACCATCGAGATTGTCTATGCCGTGGTCGTTGGCTGGGTACTCTGGTATCTGTACAAGGCGATCACGACAGGCTTTGTTGGTGTCGACGCGGATCTGGCCGGCGCGGAGTTTGCCTCGGTACTGTCAGATAATGTGGGCATGTTGTTCTGGACCTTGATTGGCCTGGCCATCACCGGCCTGATTATTTATTCCGGGGTGAAAGACGGCATCGAGCGGGCCGTTAGCGTGATGATGCCGCTGATGTTCCTCTTGCTGCTGGGCCTGGCGGGTTACAACTATTTTGCCGGCGGTTTCGAAGAGGCAGTTACCTGGCTGTTTACACCGGATTTCAGCAAAATCGGCCCCACCACGGTTCTGGCCGCCATTGGTCAGGCATTTTTCTCAATCGGTGTGGCCATGGGCGGCATGATGACCTATGGCTCCTACCTCCCAAGGTCAATCAACCTCACCCAGTCGGTGCTGATCATTGTCATCGCCGATACCCTGGTGGCTGTGCTGGCGGGCCTGGTGATCTTCCCGGCGGTGTTCAATAACGGCCTTGATCCGGCTGCGGGTGCAGGACTGATCTTCCAGACCTTACCAGTTGCCTTTGCGCAAATGCCGGGCGGTTATGTATTCAGTGTCCTGTTCTTCATCATGCTGTCGGTCGCGGGTATCACCTCGATGGTCGGCCTGGTGGAGTGCGTCAATGCATGGATCGAGGAGCGCTTCGGCATCCCGCGCCACAAGAGCGCGGTGCTCGTGGTCGGTTCTATTGCCGTGTTCAGTGTTCTGAGCATCCTGTCATACAACGTGATGGGTGAGCTGAACTTCGGTGGGCGCAACTTCAATGACACCATGGACTACTTCTCCAATCAGGTACTGCTGCCCGTCGGTGGATTGCTGATTGCGGTGTTCGCAGGTTGGGTGGTTACCAAGGACAATAGCCGTGATGAGTTTCCAGCACTTTCGCTCTGGGCTTACGAGTGCTGGTATTTCCTGATTCGCTTTGTGGTTCCACCTGCCTTGCTGATCATATTTGTGATGGGTGTCAGCGAGTAATACTGACTGATTAACTTGCGTACCCGACTGCCATAGGAGAGCGCTGAGCATGCTCGCTACTGCGAATGATTTTCTTTGGGGCCAGGTGCTGGTCGTTGTGCTGGTCGGCGTCGGCCTGTTGTTCACAGTGGCTTCCCGCTTCGTGCAGTTCCGCTATTTTGGTCGAATGTTTGGTGTCCTGCGGGGCGCCATGCACCATGAGAAAGGCCATGTGAGTTCCTTCCAGGCGCTGGTTGTTAGCGTTGCCGGTCGCGTCGGTAGTGGCAATATCGCGGGCGTTGCAGTCGCGATCACGCTGGGTGGCCCCGGTGCGGTGTTCTGGATGTGGATGATCGGCCTGATGGGCATGGCCACCAGCTTCTTCGAGTGTTCGCTGGCCCAGCTCTACAAACGCTACGAGCCCGACGGTACGTTTCGCGGTGGTCCGGCCTATTACCTGACGCACGGTATTCGTCAGCGCTGGTTGGCGATTATCTACTCTATCCTGCTGCTGATCACCTTCGGCTTCGGTTTCAATGCAGTGCAGTCCTACGTGGTGGCAACGTCTCTGCACGCCTCTTTTGGTATTCCTGCCTGGGCAACAGGCGTGGCGATGGCGGTGCTGCTTGGCCTGACCATCTTCGGTGGTATCAAACGAATCGCGGTGGTGGCTGAAGTTATCGTACCTGTCATGGCGGTCGGCTATTTCCTGGCGGCATTGGTGGTGATCGGCTTGAACCTGTCGGCGGTGCCCGAGACGCTGCTGTACATCGTGCGCAGTGCCTTTGGTCTTGAGTCGGCGGTTGGGGGCGGCATCGGTGTGGCGATTATGCAGGGCGTTAAGCGTGGCCTGTTCAGCAACGAGGCGGGTTTGGGCAGCGCTCCCAACGTGGCCGCGGTGGCCTATGTTCCGCATCCGGCAAACCAGGGCATTGTGCAGGCCTTCAGTGTCTTCATCGACACACTGGTCATGTGCACATGTACCGCCCTGATCATTCTGCTTTCCGACGTTTACCAGCCGGGAGCGGCGGATGTGTCCGGGGTAGCGCTAACCCAGGGCGCGCTGGCCAGTCATGTGGGTGCATGGGGTGGCAATTTTGTCAGCGTGGCACTGGTGCTGTTTGCCTTCAGCAGCATCATGTACAACTACTACCTGGGCGAAAACTCGCTGAACTTTTTCAGCGAGGAGAATCGCACCCTGTTCAATATCTTCCGCTTTATGGTGCTCGGCCTGGTGGTGTGGGGATCGCAGCAGGATCTCGGTACGGTGTTCGGCTTTGCCGATCTGACCATGGGACTGCTTGGCCTCGTAAACCTGCTGGGCCTGGTATGGATGTTCCGCATCGGTCTGCGGCTGTTACAGGACTATGATCGACAAACGGCCTCTGGCGAGACACCGAGACTGGACCCCGATCAATGGAGTGACCTGGACATCGACCCCC
>Ga0213866_10002078_pt1 | contig 14404 bp, 11 predicted proteins | sample PICome_11_FD_160079 | JGI IMG/M metagenome (GOLD analysis project Ga0213866, IMG submission 160079) | Coastal seawater microbial communities near Pivers Island, North Carolina, United States - PICO284 | ecosystem: Environmental > Aquatic > Marine > Coastal | place: USA: North Carolina...
AAAAACTAATTATATAAAATATAATAATAATAAAATTGATTGAAAAAAAAAATTACAAATAATAAAAACCATGTCATCTAAACAAATAATTAATTGTCCTAATTGTTTTAAAATATTCAAGAAAAAAGGTTGTTATGAAACCCATATTTATAAATGCGAAAGAGAAACCATGAATTCAAATGATAAAGTAACAATTCATAAACTTCTTGGAATGATTGAAAATTTAATAGAGAATCAGAATAAAATGCAAATGGAGTTAGAGAATATTAAAGGAAATTTAAATAGAAAAAATAAAAAATTAAATGTAATAGAGTGGTTAAATGAAAAGGAAGAAATAAAATATGATTTTACAGAAGATTGGAACAATCTTAAATTAACAGAAGAAGATTTGTTTATAATTTTTGATAAAGGATTTGTGAAAGGTATAGCTGAAATATTGAATAACAATTTTATAAAATTTGAAACAGTTAAATGTTTTAATGAAAAGAAACAGTTGATTTATATTTATAAAAATAAAAAGTGGCAGGAAATTAATAAAGAAGAATGGGAAGAAATTATAAAAAAAATTAATAGTCAAATATTAGTATTATTTAAAAATTATCAAGACCAAAATTTAGCACAACTAGAAGATGAGGGTTACCATAAAAGATTAAATGGCTATTTATCAAAAATTTTATGTGTAGAATTAACATTTGAAACTAAATGCAATCGAATCCAAACTACAGTTTATAACTTTTTAAAAGTAGGTTTTAAAAATATAGTTGAATTACAGATTGATTAAAATATAAAATATATATATATATGTTCCAATTGATTGATAAATTGTTAAATGAAAATCCAAATTATTATGTAGAAAGATTATCAGCCATTTTTATTTTTACTTTGATTATTTCAGGTAATTACATAGGTGAACTATTTCCTTGTAAAATTCAAAGAATACTAACAAATAATATGGTAATAAAACATTTTTTTGGTTTTATAACTCTTTTCTTTTTTGGTGTTATTTCGGTTCCTGAATTAAATAATTTATATGGTTTACTTTCGACAGGTGTTTTATATTTAATATTCTTAATCAATGCCAAAACAAATTATAAAGTATGGATAGGTGTATTAATTTTATATGCTCTTTTATATTTGGTTAATATAGTGAAAAAAAGTATAGAAGAAAATATAGATAACAAATCTACACATACTTCTTTTTTACCTAATTGGGTAGAAAATGAAAATGCCATTAAGATACTACAAAGTATAGAATGGATCGCATTAATTTTAATTTTACTTTCTACAGTATTTGGATTTATAATTTATGTTGGAGAGAAGAAGATAGAATATGGGAATAAATTTTCTTGGGGAACTTTTTTTACAGGAAAGCCCAACTGCAAACATAAGACTCCAAAAAATTTAAGTTATGAACAAGTATTAAATGCAGCAGGAAAAGCTATGTTTTCTAAATAAAGTTTTTGAAAAAAACACAGATTAAAAAAAAATTGAAGTAGATTACATCTTACAGCAAGATGTATCAATTCACTCATCGAGTCTCAAGCTTTTAACAATATGTCTTCGTTTTCAGTTTTCATTCCTCGCGTATTTGCCAATATTGGCGAGAAGCGAATTGCCAATGTCTTCTATCAGAATGACATTGGGGAGGTAAGTAAGGTAGACCTTGTCAGACGCAATAATGACAAGGGAGAAAGTTTCAATATGGCCTTTGTCCACTTCGAATACCTATTCGAGACGACATCTGCCAAGCAGTTCAAGGAGGATGTGGAGAATCCAGAGGTGAAGGCCAAGTTGGTCTATGAGGACCCATGGTTTTGGTTGGTTTTGCCCTTTGAGGAAAAAGAGAAGCCTGTCCAACAACAGCAACAATTCTATCCTCAAGACCAACAGAACTACTTCATGGGTTACGGAACCATGATGATGACTCCCCAGGGTCCAATGTGGTATCCAATGCAGGCTCCCATGCAGGCTCCTATGCAGGCTCCTATGCAGTCTCCTATGGTTCCTCCTCAAGTTGCGTATGGAAACCGTCCCTCTCGCCAGCGTCCTCATCCAAAGAAGCGCATCAATGTCCCGAAGAAGGAGGAGGTTCTTGCAGCACAAAAGCAAGAAGAGGAGGTGGTAAACTATGGAAAGATCCAGGTGCCTAAGAAGAGAAATAGAACAGTCCAGAAGAGACCATCGACTCCAGAGATGCCACCACCAGCAAAGGAAGATGGAGAGGAAGATTAGAAACAGGTAAGTAAAAATATTAGATAGACTAGTTAGAATTTTGTAATTTAATAATTAAGTAAAAAGAAAGAAAGGGTAAAACCCTTTTTTATTGTATTATATTTATAAAATTGGAAATATAAATATAATATTTTTTTTAAACAACAGGATAAGATGGTTGCATAGCAATACCACAAACCCCAGGATCGTTGGTGCTATCACTTCTTTCAATCTTTATATATCCATTATCTCCCCAAGATGGTCCCCATGAGTTTTTGACAAGCCAATATTCAGTACCAGATTCAGAACCGTAACCAACAATAAGCACTCCATGATCAAGATTAGTGCCACAAGCTGAACTAGTAAGAACGCCTCCAGTATACAACTGAAATGTTTTGGTATCTGCCTCAATTGCAATAGAAACAGGTCCTCTTGATACAGCTTCTTTTAAATCAACTTGATTGTTCTTAGTAACATCAACACAACTAGAGATTTGCACCACAGGGTCACATTTTTGACAATCACCTCCTTTAGCGTTATAAGGATAAGAATTTTCTGAACACATACCTGAATCAATAGCATATTGGAAAGCACCATCCATTAAACCTCCATTACAACCATGGTTACCATAAGACTTGGAACAATCAACAAGTTGTTGTTCAGAAAGACTTACAAGTTCACCTTTTGCGATAGCCCATGCGCCTTCCATAGCACCAGTAGCACTAAAAGACCAACAAGATCCACATTGTCCTTGGTCTTTCACAGGAGTTACAGCATTGTGGTCTCTCCAGTCATAAGAAGAAGGAACAGAAGAAGAAGAAGATTGAAATTTAGAACATCCAGTAGAAAATGGACCACCATTTCTAAATCCTCTGAAAGAAGCAAATTCATCTTCAGTAATATCAGCAAAAGGAGTTACACCAAGAGTAAAACCTTGATTTTTAGAGTTTTCCTCATAAACATACTCCATATTTGATTTGAAAATTTCAAATCTCTTTTCAAATTCTCCAAGGGAATCATAATTTTTTTCAAATTTATGAATAAAATTTTGGAATCTGCTCCAGTGTTGATCAGTAGAATTAAATGCCGTAGCAGTGGCTAAAAGCATGAGGGTAGTAATTCCGTAAAAAAACATATACATTATCTAAATATTTGTTTTTATATTGTTTTTAAACATCTTATTACTACATAAAAACAAAATTATTTTATTTTATTATTTTTTTGCGTTTGATTATTGTAAGTCAAATTTTTCTTTAAATTCTTCGACAGTATATAAAGGTATATTTTTTTCTTTAGCGGCTTCAGTTTTGCCTGTTTCTTCGTCTTTATTTTTAACAATTACAGCAAAAGTATTTTTTGTAACGGATGAAGATTCTTTGGCTCCAAAAGATTTTAATTGTTCACTAAGTTCTTTATCCCTAAACCCAGTTATGATAACGGTTTTGTCATATAACGGATGAGATTCGTCTTTTGGTTCAAGAATAGGAATATCAGATAATTTATTTTGTAATTTGGCAACCTCAATAAAGTCAATAAATTTAGAGATATTATTAACAAATCTTTCTGCTGTTTTCTTTTCAATACCCTTGATTCCTTTAATTTTATCTATTTTTTCCTCATCACTTTCAGAAGAAGTCAATATATCTGGATATTTGGAAAGTATAGGTTCAATTCTTTTTTCCCCGAACCCTCTTCCAAAAATATTTGAAACTGCCATTATTTTTGGTAAAGAAGCTTTATCAATTTTATCATGAATAGATTTGAATACCTTTTCGGCCATCTTCTTTTTAAATCCGTCTACTTTTAAGAAATCTTCTTCAGTCATCGCAATAATTTGTGGAACACTTTCGTATCCCGCTTTGATTATTTTTTTTACATTACCAGGTCCTAGTCCATCTACTTCCAAACCTTTGAAAAATCCAACAATATTTTTCTCTTTCACGGTTTCATCTTGTTCTGCGTCTTCTAAAATAATATCTACATGTGTTTCATTCCATTTGTAGTCAACATCCGGCATTTTAGCCTTTTGAGCAGGTTCAATTACTTCCATAATATGTGGAATTACATCTCCACTTCTAACTAATTTAACAAGAGCACCGATACCTATTTTATTGTCTTCTACAAATGCAGCATTAAAAGCAGTAGCATATTCTATTTTGGCACCTCCTAATACTACAGGTTCAATTTGAATACGAGGTTTTAAGTAACCATCTTTACTAGGAGCCCATAAAACATTTAATACTTTTGCCTCGGCAATTTGGTCAGAAAGCACCATTTTAAAAGCAAACGAGTGTTTTGGATTTTCTTCAGTGCGTTTATAAATTTCATCATTTTCTACAATCACTCCATCAATCGTATATTCATAGTTTTCTCTCCAATCTACTAGAATTTCAGATAAAATAGAATTATCAATATTTTTCTTCGTTTCATTTATAACTTCATCTACCTCTTTATCTTCTAAAAATTTCATTTGTTCGCTAGGTTTCAATGAAGGTTTAATAACTTCATAAGCTACAAAATCTACATCCTTAAATTTTTCAGGTTCCATTTTCTTTTGGTTAACTAGACCAGAAACTAAATTTCTAGAATTTGAAAATTGGTCTTTATATTTCTCAATAAATGTGGACTTTTTCATTATTAATTCACCTCTTATGGTAATATCTGGAGTTGTAGGCAATTTCAAAAATGGTATTAAATGACTAATATCCTGACCTACTTCCCCATTTCCTCTAGTATATAATTTTTGCTCATTATTTTCAGTAGAATATAATCCACTAATACCGTCTAATTTGGCAGAAAGGACATAAGGTCCTTTATATTTATCTTTCCATTTTTGAAGAGCATTCGTATCGGGTTTTATTTTATCCATAGAAGCCATAAAATAAGGTAATTTTACTTTATTTTTATCTTGAATAGGAGCCCCTATTTGGTCTAATACCTTATTCTTAGGATATTTTTTTTCCATGTATTCCTTTATAATGTCATATTCATTGTCAGTAAGAAGTGAATTCTCAGGATCATTATAATATGCTTTTTGTGTTTCGTCTAATATAGTTTCTAATTGTTTTTCTGTCAATATTTTTAAAGTGTCAATCCCATTTTTTTTAAAATCGGAAATATGTTCTTTAAATCCAGTTTTATATTTTTTTACTTTAATGGTTTTATTATTAGACACTTTTTTTGGAGATGACTCCTTTGAAGGAGATTTTTCTACTTTGTCATTGTCCTCTTCTTTGGGTTCCTCTTTTTTTTTATCTAATAGTTCTACTGATTTATATCCTTCTCTTTGTTTTGGCTCTTTATACTTCATTCCTAAAAATTCAAATATAGACTTTTCAGTAGGAAAATCAATGTCAACTTTTTCTCCTTTTTTACCTGATTTCATTACAGATAATCCATGTTCATTTAAAGTATAACCCATATCTAAGGCTCTTTGTCTCATAACTGTGTTAAAGGCTTTACTTCCAGTAAAATATAAAGTAGCGAAAGCATATTCATCAGGAGCAGTATATAAGAAATCAATTCTGCGTGGTATAGAATCCTTAATTTCACCAATAGTTAAACTTTTTGTTTTTCCTCGGGTTAATACTTCAATAACTACTTTTTCTTTTATTAATTCATCTAAGAAAGTATTAAAGGCAGCAATATTATTTTGCTCATTGGTAATGATAACATCAATATCTCCCGAATTTTTTGCTTCTCTTCTATAACTACCAACAATTTCATATTTACTACCTTCAGGGGCAACTTCTTTAAATACCTTATCAAAAACCTTTTCAAAATCTTTTATTTCATCTCTTGGAATTCTTTTTTGTAAAGGTTCATAATATTTCAATCCTATTTTTTGTGTATCATTTAATTTTCCTTCATTCTCTTTTAATTGGTCTATAGTTGTAATCCCATCTTCAATAAGTTGCTTAGCTTTCTTAGGTCCAACACCATAAATCTTAGTAAAAAGATTCATTGGATTTTTTCTTTCTCTTTCTAATACTCTTAGAGTGCCAGTTTTTTGAAATTCTTCTAATTTATCCATAATAGTCTTACCTATTCCTGGTTTATTTTTTAATTCCTTCACATCAGTAATATCACCTGGATGTGCCATAATTGTTTCAGATGCTTTTTTATAGGCTCTTGCTTTAAATGGTTCCCCTTGTCTCATCATAATATCAGCTAGTTCTTCCATAATATCAATAAGTTCTTTATTCATTGGTTTACCTTTTGGTGATGGCTTTAAGTCCATTTCTATCGTTTCTTCAATTTTAATAGGTGATTTAGAGTTCAATTTTTCTTCTTTTAAAGGAGATTTAGAACGGGTTTTGCTCCTTGATTTAGAAGCAGAAAATTTATCTACAATTACTAATTTCTTTTTCTTTTTTAATGTTTTCTTTAGTGCCTTTTTCTCAGTTCCTTTTTTTAAGCTCTCTTTTGATTTACTTTTAGACCTTGATTTGGCTGTTATTTTCAATGGAGATTTGGATTTTGGTTTTTCACAATATCCATATGTTTTTAATGTTCCTCTATCACTTACAGAAGTAGCACATATATCTCCTTTTTCTGTTTCAAAACATTCATTATGTTCCTTCCATTGGTATTTAAAAGGAAATATACATTCTCCTGCTTTTACCTTTTGACCTTTTTCTTTTTTTCCCTTTTTATTTATATCACTAGCTCTCATATATAAAAAAATAAATATTTTATTCTTAAAATTTAAATAAAATATTTTTATATTTTATATGGAATCTTTTATTCAAACTTATGGACAATATAAAACTATTGTTGATGGAAATATTATTGATAATGCTAAATGGAATATGGTTTATGATGGTGATGTTCTTGATTTAGAAGCTGAAAAAAATAATGAATCTATGTATGTTCAACTTACAAATGATGAAATTATGAAACTTTTTGAAATTCCATCTTCCAATAAAACTATTCATGATAGACTCGAATATGATTTACATCATCCAATTCAACCTCATCCTATTGTTATGGAAGAAATTACTATTCAACCTGAAAAAACAACACCTATAAAGAAACATAAATCTCGTAAATCTAAATCCAAATCCAAGTCCAAATCCAAATCTAAATCCAAATCTAGGTCTAAAAAAGATAAGATTACACCCGATTATTTAAAAACTATATATTAATAATTTTTTTTTAATATATCCCTCAATATGAAATAATCTGTCTCTGAAAATGATCTATTAGCTCTTCTTTCTTTATAATCATCTTTCTGTTCTTTTTCCATAATACTCATATAATAGGGAGACGCATAAATTAAATTGTGTTTATTTATATCATAAACCGATTCTATATATAATTTTTTTTTATATCTAGAAATAACATCTTTTAAAAAATTTGTCATCTGTTCAAACTTATATTCATCAAAACAAACTACCATCACCTGTGCTTTCCTTTTTAATCTTCTGACTTCTCCGTCACACTCAGAAAATTGATAAAATCTTTCACATTCATAATAATCCGCCAAATCCTGTGCTCCATCTATTATTTTTGTTACACTTTTATGCTTTCTCAAATCCAAAGACATCTCTATTTCATATCCCATTATACAATAACTAAATATTATTTTTTTAAAACTTACCTACATCATGTAGAGAACTTTAAATAACGAATTGTATACTACATAATTTTATAATAATTAAAATGTTTTTAAATAAAATTTATTATAAAATTATATTTTATAATGTCATTTACAAGTAATTCTTGGAAACAATCAGGAGGATTAAACAGAAATAAAACATATCAAAATGTCAAATCAGATCAAATGGCTCCTAGTAATTTAAACATAACAAAAAAATTAGGAATCGAAAACTCTATTACACCTAATATTTCTTATTTGGAATCATCCCCAACAACATTCTTATATAATTTTCAAAATGGAAAAAATTTCAATAATAATATTGGTTATTATCCATTTAATAATGAAATAAATACTATTGGTGTATCGAATGAATCATTAAATCCTATATTAAATAATCCAAGTAATTTTGATTTAAATTATCAAGTCGGTGGAACTGCTTTATCTTTAGTTTCTTCTCCTTTTAATCAAAGTGCTACCCAATTTAGTCAAAATGCAAAAACTCTTATTTCAGATTTCTCATACAATACTCAAAATATATTTGGAACTAATCCAGCTAATTCAGTTAGTTTTGCTTTAACTATAAGTTCTCATATTTATGTATCTTCAGATGCCAGTAATTTCTGTTTTTTTGCCATGGACGATTCCAACCAAACTGCACTAAATAATAATGGAAGTATTAATACTGGAATTTCTAATGAATCTTTATACTTATGGTACCCTGATAATGACGGTAAAGCAACAATTTATTATACAACTATAAATCCTACATCTGGTCTAACATATGGATTTTCAAATCAGTTAGATATTGTGTTAAAAGACCAATGGCATACACTTACTTTGACATTAAATGGACAGTATGTATATATTAATATAAATGATAAAACTGTTTTTAAAAAAGTTGTTTCTGTTGGAACTAGAATCCCTAATCAACCTATAGCTATTAATCTGTCTTCAAAATCTTATGATTCAAGTACTAATACAGTTATAACTAATGGATCTACTAACAGTGGAAATATACAATTATTAGATTATAATATATTTAATTTATCTTTTGAAGACTCAACAATTCAAAATATTGTTCAATTTAGAGATAGTATTAAAACTATTAATAATGCTAATGAGCCTAACAGAAATTTATATTTAAATTATACTATTGGGGAAAATATTAATTACCTAGCTTCCAAAATAATTGCGGGAAATGGTATAGGCAATAATGGTAGTTTAACTAATTATGGAGAATTAAATAATTTTTCCATAGCAAATTTTTATGATAAAACTACATTTTACGGACCTGTTCAATTTGATTCTTCTGTTTCTATTATTTATGATTCTTCTATAAATAGCTCTCTAGAAATTTATACTTTACCAGGCAAAGCAGGCACAGTAACATCTTCTTTTTTAATAGAAAATGCTGGTGCTGTTCCTGGTAATTCATTTAATCCAACTATGGTAGTATATAATGGAACATCTACTCAAATTAATCCCCCTTTACCTACTCAAGGTCTTATTTTCTCTATAAGTGGTGAAAATGTTTCTGTGGGAGATATATTTGGTACTCATACTTTTGATGTTAGTGGTTCCAGTTATTTAAACGGTAATCTAACTATTAATGATACTCAAAATGGAGGTTATGGAAGTTATCCAACATCTACTACTGGAACTATTATATTAAGACATTCAAATGGAGATGATACGACAAATTATAATGGATCCACTGGAATAGTTTTTAGAGGACCAAAGGAAAACGGTAATGATTGGGGAGCAATTGGTTATATAGATAATATTGGAACAACATCACAGAGTCAACCATCTAGCACAATACCAGCTAGTTATAATTATTATCAATTAGATGGTTCTGAAAATTCTTGTTTATTTATTACTTCACAAAACGATGGCACGGGTGGTTCAGGTGCTTCTGTCGTAGATTCATTAGTACTTAGAAGTTCTGGATATTTTATATTGGATACAGGAAATTATAATATAGCAAGTCCTTCTGATTATCCTAACTCTAATAATCGATTGTTGTCACCTACCGCACCAGGTCCTATATCTATCCTACCAAATGGAGGAAGTGTTGGGATAGGAAAACTAAACCCAAACTCAGATTACACATTAGATATGTGTGGAAATCTCTTATTATGTGCCAAAGGTTCAGGTGCGAGCCAACAACCTACTTTAACTCTTCAATATGATACTAGTCCCTATACTTATATTTCAAGTAGTAGTATAACGGACCCTACTAGTAGCTTTAGTGGTCAATTGACATTTCAAGCTGGAAGTTTTAATTTTAATAATTCGATTGATGTTATTGGTAATCTTGATATTAGTGGTAATTTATCAGCTAACAATGTTGGACCTTCTAGTGATAATCAATTAGAACCTAATGTGGCAAGTGTCTACCTTAATAGTGTATCACCATTTTCCCCTAGTAGTCTATCACAATTAAATATGAATGGTTATATGTTCACTAGGGCAATACTGAATTATAGTGAAACTGCAAGCACACCAACAGGTCTTATATTTGGAAATGGTTCTAATACCCAAGTAAGTGATGTAATTTCTTTAGTAACTGCTGGAACTACTAGACTACAAATAATTGAAGGTGGACATATAGGAATTGGCACAATTCCTAATGGAAGTTCAGGATATATTTTAGATGTAAATGGAAATATAAATGTAACTGGGTCCATAACAAGCACAGGTGCATGTAGTTGCAGTTCATACAATACTACTTCAGATTTAAGATTAAAAGAAAATATAACAGATTTAGATAATAGTTTGGAAAAAATATGTAATATTCGTGGTGTAAGTTACAATTTAAAATCAGATGAAAATAAAACAAAGACTTCTGGTGTTATAGCTCAAGAAGTAATAGAACATATACCTGAAGCAGTGGATAATATGGATAGTGAAAAATTAAGTGTAAATTATAATTCAATTATAGCACATTTAATAGAGTCAGTTAAAAAATTAAATAGAGAAATTGAGGAATTAAAAAGTAAAAATTAATAATATAAATTTAATATAATAATGAGCAACCCAACAACTAATTTTTTAACTGGAGGCGTTGATTTATCATCTATATTTATGCCACTTAGTCAAGGAAGTGCTTATTCATCAAATACAGGATATACAGTTAATAATAATGATTTAAATACTATTTTTGCAAAATATGTTAGTGGAACAAAGGCTAATCCAACAGGATATACAGTTAATAATACTGATTTAAGTGATATTTTTGCAAAGTATAGTTCAAAAACAACTTTTACTACAACTAATCAATTACTTACTACTCCATATAATTCTAATAAAAATGTAACTACTCTAGCATCCAACTTTAAATTGCCTAGTGGTTATCAATATTTTAATTTTATATTATATGGTGGTGGTGGAGATGGATATGAAGCGGGTGCAACACCAACAGCAGGAACAGGGGGAGGTGGATCAGGATCTTGGATACATGGACTATCAATTAATTATAATTATAATGGAGAAGAAATGTTAAGAATAAATTATAAAATAAGTGGAGGAGGGAGACAGGGGGAAGATTTTAGTACTGAGGTTGAAATTACATATGAGTCAGGGAAATATCTCATTCTTAAAGCAGGTTCAGGTAAAGCAACAACAGGAGTTTCTGGAACTACAGGTGGTGCGGGAGGAATTGCTAGTCATCAGTCAACAGTATCACAATCCCCACCACCAGTTATTTCTTCTGTAAATGGTCAAAATGGAGGTAATCAAGGCTCTAATGGATCTAGTAGTGGGTATACATCAAGTGGTTCTGGAAATAATGGAGATTCATCTGTACCTATTGGAAATCCTCCTACTGCATCACAAACTTATAATGCTGCAGGAACTACATATACAATTAATAGTCACGGAGGAGGAAAAACTCAAGTAGTATCTGGTTATGGAGCAGGAGGAGCTGCAACACCAGCAAATTACCAAAGTAACGCACCAGCATATAGATATGGAAAACCTGGATGTATATTATATTATTTATCATAGGAAACAAAAATTAAATTTAAAAATTGAAGTTTTTTTATTTAAATAACTAATTTTAAATAAAAAATGGAGCCACCAACTTACTTAGCAAAGTTACATCCTCATCCTCGTGATAAACGAATTGTCTTTGATGAAGGGCCACATATTTATTACATAGATGGATCTTCAGAGGGATATATTTCTTGTACTACCTGGAATCATAGTCATTTTGAACATTTTAATGCAGATGCTATTATAGATAAAATGATGAGTTCAAGTAATTGGCAACCTGGTAATAAATATTACGGGAAAACAAAAGACGAAATAAAAGCAATATGGGATAAAAATAGAGATGAATCAGCATCCGCAGGAACAAAGATGCATTATGATATTGAGTGTTATTATAATGAATGTCCAAATGAGAACGACTCCATAGAATACCAATATTTTAAAAATTTCTTGAGAGATTATGGGGACTTAAAACCGTATAGAACAGAATGGACAGTATTTCATGAAGATGTAAAAATATCTGGATCAATAGATATGGTGTTTGAGAAACCAGATGGTCATTTACTCATTTATGATTGGAAACGGTGTAAAGAAATAACGAAAACAAATGGGTTTAATAAATGGGGAAATAAAGAGTGTATAGAGCATTTACCAGATACAAATTTTTGGCATTATAGTTTACAATTAAATACATATAAGACAATATTGGAAGAAAAATATGATAAAATAGTGGATGAATTATATTTGGTATGTTTACATCCAGAAAATAAAAATAAAGATTACCAGAGGATAAAGGTAGCAAATTTACAAGAAGAAGTTCAAGATTTATTTAAAATAAGAAAACAAGAAATAGAAAATAAGGTTTAAAAATAAACCAATATCTTAAATTATATGTTTTTTTCAAGATATCGTTTACCTTTAGTATTAATAGGGACAGTAGGTATATCTGTGTCTTCTTATTTTTTATTTAATCATTTTTTCAAAAAATCTAAAGAAAATAAAATAGAGGAGAAAAAGGAGGAACCTTATGAAAATAAGTATTATGATAAATATGATAAATTAGAATGTATTGAATTAGAAGAAGATTATGTAAAAGGATTAAAAAAAAACATAATTATTGAAAAAACACCGAAAGGAAATATATTAATGTATTATGATTTTGATAAAGAATCATTTATTTATTATAGTGATACTAAAGATATAAGTTATTTATTTTTAGAGACAGTAGCAAGGAAGTATGCTATTCAATATAATTGTAAAAAAATAGTAGTTGATATAAAAAAAGAGTTAGAAGAAGCGAAAAAAGAAAAACCAAAAGAAGAAATAAAGAAAAAGGAAAGTAAAAATGAATTATTTGCGTCTTTTAAAAATTATAATAGAAAGGGTTCAGGAGGAGCAAAAACAATAAATAAAACATTTATTCTAAGACAAAATGCAAATAGATATTCATATAGAGGTAAATTAAATGAATATGAATATTTACAAAGTGATTCTTATAAGAAAGAAAAGAATGAGGAATTTGAAATTGTAAATTTTGCTAGTTTTAAGAGATTACAAGAAAAAAATAAAGAAAAAAAGTAACAATAGAATATATATGGCAAATTTATTTGATTTATCTCCAGAACAACAAAAAGAAAAAATTAAATCAATAGTAAATGAAGCAGTAAAAAAGAATAATGAACAAATACAATTATTAGAAAAAGAAAAAAGTTCATTAAAAAATCAAGAAGATGAAGATAAATATTATATGGCATTAAGTGGAGATCCAAAATTATCAATAGATTACTTAGGAGGATCAATAATTAATTTATTAAGTGATATTTTGGATGGTTTTGGAGAAGCAACAAAAAGATTAAAAGAAGATTTGGCAAAAAATCCCCAAACAGGTGGAGCATCAGGAGAAGAGGAAGAATCAGCAGAGCAAAAAATTCAGAAACAAGCAGATAACTTAAATCAATTAATTGGAGAAGCACAAAGACAAATAAAGAAATTAAAAACAGATGTAGTAAGTTCTAAGTCTTTAGGTCCAGGAACTATGGAAGGAGAATTTAAAAAAGGGTTGGGTAAAGCAAAAAATATGGGAATTGCGGCATTTAAGACAGGAGTAAAATGGAGTGAGGAATTTATAAATGATATGATAGATTTATCAATGGAATTATCTGGTCAGGGGAAAATATTAGAAACACCTTTAGATCAACTAAGTCCTGAATTAAATAAGAAATTATTAGTAATAGCTGGTGTTTTAAAAGAATTATCAACCAATCCAGCAACAAGAGAAGCAATAAGAGAGATAGCAGAAGCAATAGGTATAAGTATGATAGAAATAATGGAACAAATAAAACCTGAATTAGATAAAGTAACAGATGAAGCAATAGCAATGATAGACCAAGTAGCAGAAAAATCAGCTAGAGGAACAATGGCAACAGGAGTATCGGTAGCTCAAGCATTTTTAGCAGAAATACCATGGGTAGGAGGAATAATTGATTTCTTTTTAGCTATAGGGAAAGGGTTTAATTCTTTAATGGAAGTAGCAAAAACTTTTTCAGACAAAGGAGGTGATTTAGCAGTAAAGAATGCCAAACTAGCAAAAGGAACAGA
>Ga0213866_10002079_pt1 | contig 14402 bp, 18 predicted proteins | sample PICome_11_FD_160079 | JGI IMG/M metagenome (GOLD analysis project Ga0213866, IMG submission 160079) | Coastal seawater microbial communities near Pivers Island, North Carolina, United States - PICO284 | ecosystem: Environmental > Aquatic > Marine > Coastal | place: USA: North Carolina...
TATGCTTTGAGTACAGCATGGGATGTCTCAACAACGTCATATACACAGAGCTTTGATATTAGCAGTCAAGAAACTAGCGCAAGTGGACTAACCTTCAAACCTGACGGAACTAAGATGTATGTTCTAGGGCAAGGCGGCGATGACGTAAACGAATATGATCTAAGCACTGCTTGGGACATCTCAACTGCATCTCTTAACGATGTTAGTTCTTCGCTGTCTGGCTTTGATTCGCTTTTTGAAAGTATTGTATTTAAGCCTGATGGATCAATCATGTACCTGTTAGGCAGATCAAGAGAAGGTATTACATCTTTTGATTTATCTACTCCGTGGGACATCACAACTGTTTCAGTGCGCAATCCTAGCAAAGATTATTTAGATATTTCGTCAGTGCAGAATAACCCACAAGGAATTACATTTAAGCCTGATGGAACTGAAATGTATATTATTGGTGGTCAAAACGATAGAGCGCATCAGTACACATTAAGTACACCGTGGGATATTACAAGCGGCGGCGCTCCCGCACAACAAAATTTAGGATCAAATAGCGCATTCCCTACAGATATAACATTTAAACCTGATGGGACAAAGATGTATGTAACAGATGGTAATGGTGATGACATTGATGAGTATGATCTTAGCACCGCTTGGGATATTACTACAGCGTCTTATTTACAAAACTTTTCGGTAGCGTCTCAAGACGATGGCCCACAAGCTGTACAGTTTAAACCAGACGGTACAAAAATGTTTGTGGCAGGTCAAAACACCGACTCTATATATGAATATGCGTTAAGTACTGCGTGGGATATTTCTACTGCTTCTTTGACAACATCATTCAGTGTTACGTCTCAAGAGACTGTTCCGAAAGCCTTGGCCATAACAGAGTCGGGATTGAAGTTTTATGTTCTAGGCACTTCTAACGATCAACTCCATGAGTACGCAATGAGTACTGCTTGGGATTTATCAACAGCATCGTTTACTAAGACCACTGAAAAAATCAAAGCAATCCAACTGTATGAGCAAGCCCCACAGGGAATGTTTTTAAAACCGGATCAAACCAAGCTGTGGGTAAGTGGGAATAATCGTGACGGTGTTAATGCGTTTAGTATAATTTAAGGATATGGTGTGAATGAAATGGCAACAGAAAGCACTAAAACATTAGTAGATGCGATTAGTGTAGTCACAGTAGTAGGTACGATTGGTGAAGTGTTGCCTCCCTTGGCGGCTTTATTTACATTAGTCTGGACATCCATACGTATTTACGAAACTAAAACAGTACAACAAGCTCTGGGCAGGAACAAGGAAAGCCCAGATGATAGCTGAACTAGCCGCCGCTAATGCCGCCTTTGGTGTCATCAAGGAGACCATAGCGAATGGGAAAGAAATCTACGAAGCAGGAGAAGCTCTTGCAGACTATTTCGGACTTAAAGCACAGATACAACAGAAGGCGCACGAACATGGCTATAAGTCAGATTTACAGGCCTTCATGGCCGCAGAACAGCTAAAGGAATATGAGGCTACTCTGAAACAAATGATGATTTGGCAAGGGCGAGGAGGCCTTTGGCAAGATTGGTTAGCATACCAACAGGAGATGAGACAAAGCCGTGAAGCCGCAGAAAAAGAAGAAAAACTTAAAAAGGCTAAACGTAAAGAGCGCATTGTTAATATATGCCTTGGCATTGCTTTGGGCGCTTGCATTCTCTCAGCCATCGGTTTGATTGGTTACATCTTCTATTGGGTTGCACAGCAGAGGTAACTATGTGGACAGTATTTGGAATAATTACAATCGCAGTACAGCCCGGTGTGTTGCAGATTATAGACCGGAAAGAATTTAAAAACCCTCAAGACTGCTTTCAAGAAGCAATGGTACTTATGCAAGACGCAGAAGACCCCAGAGGAATGGCTTGTGTGCCTATACCAGACGATAGAAAAACAGGAGTATGATTCATGATTGGCCTAGTCACAGCTATCACGAACTTGGCAGGTACATGGGTCAGTGCCAAGGCGGAGTCAACCAAGGCCACCGCAGAGGCCAAAGCCACCGCACTGAAAACAGCGGCACAGTCCACAGCGGATTGGGAGCGCATCATGGCAGAATCCTCCAAGACAAGTTGGAAGGACGAGTGGCTCACAATAGTATTCAGCATCCCGCTGATTTTAGTCTTTATACCAAGCATGGTAGAACATATTCAAGCGGGATTTACAGCATTGGCAACTTTGCCGATTTGGTATCATGAGATACTCATGGTAATTGTATTAGCCTCCTTTGGTGTCAAGGCCGGTAAAGGAGTTATGGACATGATGGGGAAAAAGTAATGCCATACGGAAAAGGAACATACGGAAGTAAAGTCGGTCGTCCTAAGAAAAAGACCATGAAAACTTGCAAAGGATGTCCTAGTCCTGCTAAGTGTAAGGCAAAAGGCAAGTGCATGAAAAAGGCAAGAAGTAATGCCTAAGACTAAAAAGAAAGCAAATGATGCCTGTGCTCGTAAGGTCAAAGCCCGCTATAAGGTTTGGCCTTCAGCATATGCATCAGGTGCTGTAGCAAAGTGCCGAAAGGTTGGTGCAAAAAACTGGGGAAACAAAAGTGGCCGTAAGAAAAAGTAAAAAAGGTGCGGCACTTAAGAAGTGGTTTAAGGAAGAATGGATAGACTTAAAGACCGGAAAGCCGTGTGGTCGCAAGAGTGCCAAAGGGGGATCGAAAAGACCTTATCCATCTTGCAGACCAAAAGCAGTAGCGGCAAAGATGACCAAAGCAGAGAAAGCTTCAAGCACACGCAGGAAGACAGGCCCTGCCCGGATCAAGCACAAAGTAACAGCCTCAGGGAAACGTAGGAAATGAGCATTAGAAAGTCTTTTGGAGCCACACTAACGGCAACACCTACGGCAATCTATACTGTCCCTACAGGTAAAAAAGCTGAATGGGTTCATGCGTATATTACAAACGTATCTGGTTCTAATGGGACTGTTGATATGTCTGTCAATGGTTTAGTGTTACTAGAGGATTACACTATATCATCCAAAGATTTTAAAGATATCGGTGGTCATGAGAATACCTTTGTATTTATTGACGCAGGACAAACAATTACCGCCAATGCAACACAGTCAATGACGTTGATTGTATCTGTTATTGAACACAACGATATTATCCAAGGAGGCTAATGTGGCAAAAAAGAAAGACCCTAGACTTGCACGAGCCGGTGTTTCAGGCTTTAACAAGCCTAAGCGCACTCCGGGTGGCTCTAAGAAGTTCGTAGTGGTTGCCAAAGAAGGCGATAAGATTAAGACCATACGCTTTGGTGATCCTAACATGACAATTAAGAAATCTCAACCTGCACGTAGGAAGTCTTTTAGAGCACGTCATAAGTGCGACACAAATCCACCAAGTAAACTCACAGCCCGTTATTGGTCATGCAAAAAATGGTAGACTTGACATTTGACCAAAAATGTGCTATAATAGTACATATGTACTCTAAGGTATTCTTATGACATATTTAGAACTTGTCAATAATGTTTTGAAACGTTTACGAGAGCGTACCGTAGCAACAATAGATGAAACTACGTACTCTACATTAATTAGTGTTTTAATCAATGACGCTAAAACCGAAGTAGAAAACGCTTGGAACTGGTCTGCGTTACGTCAAACATTAACGCTAACGACAACTTCTGGTGTGTTTAACTACGAACTTAACGGAACTGGTAATAACTTTAGCGTTATGGATGTTGTTAACGATTCCGGTGATTTTTTTATGGAATACCGTACTCAACACGATTTTAACCAGTTTTATCTCAACCAAACTCCTGCTAGCGGCAACCCAAGATACTACAATTTTAATGGTGTTTCTGCTGACGGAGACACATTAGTTGATGTATATCCCAAACCTGATACAATCTACACAATTTACTTTAACATTATTCAACGTACTGGTGATCTATCTGCGGGTACAGATAAACTGACTGTCCCATCTTTGCCTGTTTCGTTACTTGCATATGCTAAAGCAATTGAAGAGCGTGGCGAAGACGGTGGAGTTGCTAGTACATCCGCTTACGCTACTGCTACTCGTGTGTTAAACGATGCAATTGCTCAAGATGCCCAAAGGCACACTGAAGAACTAGAATGGGTTGTATAGATGGCTAGACCGTTACAAGCACTCAGTATTGCCGCACCGGGGTTCTTTGGTTTAAACACCCAAGAGTCCGGTATTACCCTTGAAAGTGGTTTTGCACTGACTGCTAATAACTGCATTATTGACAAGTATGGACGCTTAGGTGCACGTAAGGGTTGGCGTTATGTAACGTCTACAGGCGGCTCTGGAGTCAATCTATTAGGTGCCCATCGGTTTATTGATATTGAAGGCACTGAGACCATTCTATCGTGGTCTGCAACGAAGTTTTATAAGGGCACTACAACACTTACTGAGATTACTCCTACATCTGATAATACGTTTACTGAAGGTAACTGGCAGTGTGTAACACTTAACGATAAAGCGTATTATTTCCAACGTGGCTATAAGCCAATGGTTTATGATCCGGTTGCAGGAACTATTACTGACGTAGAAGACGAAAGTTCCTACAGTGGCCGCAGTATCAATGGAACTACTCAGGCACCCCCGGGTAATGCTGTTATGTCTGCCTATGGACGCTTGTGGACTGCAGACATTCAAGACCCTAGCGATAGTTCATACTATAATAAAATGACTGTTTACTGGTCTGATCTGTTAAATGGTGCAGATTGGAACACAGGTTCTGCAGGTTCAATAGACCTTTCAGCGATACTTGTAAACGGTACAGACGAGATTGTAGGCTTTGGTGCTCAAAACGGTCAATTTATTGTATTCTGTAAACGTAACATTGTAGTATTTGCTGACGGTTCTGCTGACGCATCTTTTGATCCTGCTGCATTAAGACTTGTAGAAGTCATTAGTCGTGTTGGTTGTGTTGCTAGAGACAGTATACAAAACACAGGTATTGATATCTTCTTCTTGTCTGAAGATGGCCTAAGAAGCCTTGGACGTGTTATCCAAGAAAAGTCACTGCCAATGCGTGATTTGTCTAAAAACGTTAGAGATGATATTGTAGATCTCACTGCATCAGAAACTACAGCAAACATAAAATCTGTATATTCTGAAGATAACGCATTCTATCTTTTGTTGTTCCCAAGTGTGACTCAAGTATATTGTTTTGATACTCGTGCTCCGTTACAAGATGGTTCCCTTAGGGTTACCATTTGGGATACTCAAAATCAAACCAATATGTTATCCTTAGCAAACTCTGTTTACTTTACTCAAACTGATGGGCTTGCGGAGTACTTTGGCTATACAGACAATTCTGCAAGATATACTTTTCAGTATTTTACTAACTATTTTGACTTTGGTAACTCGTCAACAACTAAAATTCTAAAACGTATTGCTACCACAGTTATCGGTGGAGTAGGTGAGTCATTTATTTTTAAATCTGCTTTTGATTACTCTGATGACTATACATCGTACCCTGCAGTACTAGAAGACCTAGCTATCGCAGAATATGGAGTTGCTGAGTTTGGGGCAAATGGTGCAACAACGTCCGATGATTCGACTCCCGCAGAGTACACAAGTGGAACTATTTCAGATATTGTAAGACTTCCGGGGTCAGGATCAGGTAGTATCCTTCAGGTTGGTTTTGAAGCTAACCTCGATGGTGCAGAAATATCAATTCAAAAATTGGATGTATACGTAAAACAAGGTAGGATTCTTTAATGAGTAACTATACGCAACTAACCAATTTTGCAACTAAAGATAATCTTGCCAGTGGAAACGCCAATAAGATTATCAAGGGTGCAGAAATTAATGCTGAGTTTGTGGCAATTGAGACAGCAGTCAACAGTAAATCTGATACTGCTTCTCCAACATTCACAGGAACCCCTGCGGCTCCTACGGCAACCTCAGGAACTGATACAACACAGTTAGCAACCACAGCGTTTGTACAGACTGCTGTAGGTGCTTTGGTAACTATTCCATCAGGAATGCTTGCACCGTTTGCAGGAACTTCAGCACCCACAGGATGGTTCTTGTGTTATGGTCAGGCAGTCAGTCGTACAACGTATGCGGCACTGTTTACAGCTATTGGAACTACTTACGGTACTGGTGATGGATCAACTACTTTTAACCTTCCTGATCTGCGTGGACGCACCATTGCCGGTGTTGACGACATGGGAGGCTCTGCGGCTTCTCGCCTAACAAGTGACAATGGAGCCTCTACAGCAACTGCAGATTCCAATGGATCATTTACGAGTGCTACAAACATTCTTGTAGATGGAAATGCCGGTACAATTATCTTAGGAATGAAAGTAACTGGCACAGGAATCTCTAGTGAAGTTACAGTTGTCAAGATTAACAGCCAGACAGACATTGTGTTATCTTCTGCAGTTACTATTACAGATGACACTGCACTCACATTTGCATTTGATGGAGCTATTCTTGGTTCTGCCGGTGGTGAAAATACTCACTTATTAACAAGTGCTGAGTCTGGTGAACCGGGCCACAACCATACTTTAAATGAAACGCCTCATAGTCACAACATAACTACTTCTCCGGGGCAAGCCTCAGACGGAACATTCGATAGAGTTAGAAGCACGACTGAAGGGCAGGGTACCGCTACAAAATCAACTAACACAGCTAGTACAGGCATCACAATAGACGCTGTAGCCGCCGCAGACGCATCATCCGCACACAACATTATTCAGCCTACGTTAGTGCTGAATTACATTATTAAACAGTAAGAGGTAATCAAATGTCACTAGGAGGTATCATTGGAGGAGCCATTGGAACTAGCTTTGGTCAACCTCAGTTAGGAGCCGCTTTAGGTAGTCAATTATTGGACGGTGGGATGTTTGGAGACTATGGGGGTGGAGCCGCAAACCAAGCAGTTGAAGCCGCAGGTAAACTTGCAGAAGATATACGATTTAGGCCTGTTACTGTTGGTACAACATCCGGTGTAGCCTCTTTAGACCCTCAGGCAGGTGAGTACGGCGTTGCCCTTGCCCCTGCGTATGAAAACATCTTAGGGTCTGCCTTAGGCGGTGCAGGAGGCCTTTTTCAACAACTAGCCGCTTTTGATCCTAGACAGCGTGAAAGAGAAATTTTTGAAGAACAAGTTGGCCTACTTCAACCTGAATTTGAAAGACAAGAAGAGCGTCTACGTCAAGGCATGTTTGGTACTGGACGATTAGGTCTACAGCTTGCAGGTGAAGGCGTTGGAGCCGGTGCGGGATCAGGCATGGTTCAGCCTGATGTGTTTGGTTTAGGAACAGCCCAACAACAGACGCTTGCTAAACTTGCCGCAGGCTCACGTCAGCAAGCCCTTGGTGAAGCCCAACAGCTTGGTCAGCTTGCTCAGGGAATGCTACAGTCTGGTATGTCGATTTCTGAGATGGAACGTCAGTTGATTGCATTAGGTATTGACGCAGAAACCGCAAGGTCTGGCGCAGAGTTTGCCGCAGGACAAATTGCAATGAGTCCATATAAGTATCTGTTTAGTTCGGCTCAAGCACGTAGTAAAGGCCAAGGGGACTTCTTTAGTAACCTTTTTGAGGGCTTAGGAGGCTTTGGAGGTGGGCGCGAAACGGGCGGGCCTAAAGGGCCGGGAGATGTGTTAGGGCTTTTTAAAACAAACGCAGGGCCAACATCAACTACATACAACCCGTTTTCTTATTAGTAGGAACTTATAATGGCTAGAAGAGATCAAGTATTATCATTATTCGGTGCAACTCCTGCTCAGGTACTCCAACGAATCCGTGAAGAAGACCGACAGTTTATGTCTCAAATGCAAACTCCTGAGTCTAGGGTAGGCTTTGGCCTTGGACGTGCAATAGGACGAGCGTTTGGCGGAGAAGACCCTAGGGTTGCTCAGGCACGTCAAAGGCAAGAAGTCATGCGGAACTTTAATGAGTTTGGTGCGGAGGTTGAAAAAGAAGCCGCAGAGCGTGGCATGGCTCCACTCGATGAAGTGCAGATGCTAAATAAACGTGCTAATGAACTTGACGCTATGTCCAATCGTTTCTCAGCCCTTGGACAACCTCAGGACATTGTTCAAAATATGTCCAATGAAGCACTTAAAACACGCTTCTTGGCTTTAGACAAACAACGTGAAATGCAGAAGTTTGAGCAAGACCAACAAAAATATCAATTGGATATGCAGGTTGCTAAGGAACGTCTTGAGCAACTCCAAGAACGTGATAAATTAACTCCACTTCAACACGCTGAAATCCAACTCAAAGCAACACCTGAGAGTTATCAAGCATGGCTTAAAGGAGAAGGGCCATTAGTTCCTAATCCTAAAATGAGTAGTGATGTAAATAAAGTAATTCAAACTTTTGAATATTACATGAATTTACCTCCCGAAAAACAAAAACAATTTTTAATGGTAAAACGTGCGGTACCAATTGTTGATACAGGAGCTTCTGTTTCCTTTAGAAACCCTGCTGATCCTACTCAAGAAGTTCTAAATATTCCTAAACAAATTCCACCGGCTCAAACACCAGAAGCCAAGGCGGCTGTAACAGAAGCTGAAGTAACTACTGAGGCAGTTACTAAAGATAAACTAGCGGCTCCGGGTCAAATTATGGCCCTTGATATGTTTGACACACAACTTGCGGATCTTGCAGGTCATCCGGGCTTTCAGAATGCCTTTGGCTTTGGTGGAGCACAATTAAGCTCTATCCCGGGATCACCTGCGTTTGGTGCCTCATCATTACTTGAGCAGGTCAAAGGTAGTGCCTTCCTTAATGCGATACCACAAATGAAGGGCTTAGGTGCGCTGTCGGATGCTGAAGGTCGAGCAATCACACAGTCTGTAACAAGACTACAACAAGGACTTGCTCCTGAGGAAGCTCGTGGTGAAATAACTAAGATGCGTCTTCTCCTAGGGCAACAACGGGCTCGTATTGAAAGCAAGCAGTTCTTAACGCCTGAGCAAGTACGTAATATGCCTTTGTCAATTCCTCAGCTAACCCAAAGAACAGCCGGTGGAACCACATATGAGGTCATTAGCGAATGAAGTATAAAATCAACGGACACATAATTGAAACTGAAGGGCCACTGACAGAAGACCAGATTGATGCGATTGCCAATGATATGCGTACTCTGTATGGTGGTGTTGATCCTGATGTTCCGACAACAGACAACCTAACAACTCCTGAGGCTCCCTTCCCAGAAGCAGGAGAGCCTACATTCGGTCAACAGGTTGTCCAAGAGCTTCCTACGATCACTGGAGGTGGCTTAGGAATGGTTGGGATGGCTACTGGTGGGCCATTGGTTGCTATGCCGTTTGCAGGTGCAGGCGGTATTGTAGGAGGAATGTTACGTGACATTCTCCAAGGAAAACCTTTTGATCTTGCGAATTTAGCATCTGAGGGATTAGCTCAAGCCGCCTTTGAAGGTGGTGGTTCATTAGCTGTTGATATCGGCGGCAATATCGTCAGATATGCTCCAGATGTCCTTAGGGCTTTCAAGATCAGCCAAGGTGCTGATCCTATGCAAGCGGCTACTCAACTAATGCGTCAGGGTGCTCCTACAGCAGGAACTATTGAATCCAAAAGATCAACTCAGGAAATCCTTCAGGCAGGTGTTCCCAGTGCAATCCCCGGACAACAAGTTACAGCAACACTCAGTCGTGGACAGACAGGACAAGCAGGGCCAATGGCTCGTCTGTTTGAGTCTTTAGGTGCGATTGGTCTCCTAGGTCAGGGTGTCTTTCAACGTAATGCTGAACAGATTGACACAATCCTACAGACTAACATGAATAAAATCCTTGAGGGTTTCTCAGGGCGTGTACGAACAACATCAGAGATTGGTGAGGCATTCATTGATACAATCAATACTGCTAAACGTGCTCTGTCCGACAACTACGGTGCTGAACTCTCAGCCATTCAAAACTCATTCCGTACTGGTTACGTAAATACTCAATCACTCAAAGCACGGGTATCAGGTTTACTGAAGTCTGCCTCAAGAGCCTCTGAATCAGGTTCTCCTACGTTGCTTTAGGATGCTACAGTAGCTGAGATGCGTTCTATCCTAGACTTACCCGACAGTGTATCTGGAGATGCCCTCCTAGGTGTTCTTAAGCGTCTCTCAGGACGTTCTTCAGCACTCCTAGAGAAGGGTACTACGGGGTACAATAGCGTTGCTTCAGCGGAGATTACAGACTTCCTGACGAATACCTTTAGACCGTTTGTTGACAAACAACTTAAGGCAATTGATCCTGAGGCATTTGGTCGTTATCAAACATTAAATTCTAACTACGCTAATTCTACTGCGGCCTTAACTCCATCTCTGCTTAAAGCGGCGGCCAAACGAGGCCAACAGGAGAACTTCAGTGGCGTAGGTGCTTTGCTTGTAGAGACAAACAACCCAGAATACGTCAAGAAGGCATTCCAAGCACTACAGGAAGCCAAGAAAGTCAATAAAGACTTGAACGTAATTGATGCAATGGATGCTCTACGTCAGGGTTATCTTTTGAAACTCGTTGGTGGGGAAAGTCGTGACCTTAGTCAACTTGTGAAGGCCGCTGAAAGACTTAAGTCAAACCCCAAACAACAAGAGGTGTTTGATGAAGTTTTAGGCGTATCTGCACCGGGTGTTCAAAAGATGCTCAATGCGGCCTTTGATGCAAGCCAAGGTGACTCTGTAGGAGCATTGTCGTTAATGCTACGTGGACAAGAAAGTCAGTCCTTACGCACAATCGTACAGGCAGGTGGTGCAGGTCTTATTGCAGGTACAGGAGGGACGTTTACTGATCTAGCACTCGCGGCGGCAGTCCTAGGCACACCTAGGTTATTTGCTAAGATGGCTTTAAAACCTTCTGCAGTCAACAAACTACTTCAGCTTGACAAAGCATCACGTAATATGAAGCCTAAGATGATTGCGGCAAACCTTGGTCGTATTGCAAATGAGGCAGGGATTAATCTTGAGAAAGAGATTGAGTCTTACCTGCGTCAACTTAGTAAAGCAGAGACGCGAGCACAACAGATACAGCAGGTGGTCGGACAGATACAGCAGGTGGTCGGACAGTAATGGCAAGTTATCTAGATACCTATCGTCAGAACCGGGCTAAAGTACGACAAGAATTTGATAGTGGTGATCGTAATCTTGGAGAGTATATCTTAGGAAGATCCTACTATAGCCTTGCTGAACCTGTAGAGCGTTTATTTGAAGCAGTCACTCCAGACCTAGGCGTTGGTCAGTTCATTGGAGAACAACTGGAACGCACAGGTATCCCTGAGTACGTCAGAGAAAACACCTCAGAGGACACGCGCAGAGCTTTGAGTGAGGGCTTTGGTATGCTAGGGATTACTCCGCTTGGGCGTGTAATTCCTTCCAAAGCAATCCGGGGAGCAAACCTCTCCAGTGGAGATGTCTTAAAGCGTGGTCACTACAACCCAACTCAGGTTGAAGTTGGGATGTTCAACAGAGACCCAATAACTGGTCAGCAGGACAGAGGAATGCCTAGGAGTTCTGCGGATAACCTTGGGATGTTGTCCAGAATATCCCGTCCGATAGAACAGTTTGCTATTGATGTGTTGAAGCCTACAGAGCAAACACTAAATAAATATAAAACAGCCAAAGGCCACGCTAAGTTCTTCCTAAGCGGTGCAGGAGGAATACTTCAAAATATGTTTAGTCCTAAGGCTAGAGCACTCTATGCTGACTATGGAATCTCAAGAGCAATGGATCGAGCTTATGGACGCTATCTGAAAGCTGTTGAAGCAGGCGATGCTAATGCGGCTCGTCAAGCGCTAATAGAAGCCCATCAGCAAGCACAGCAGACAGCAATTATCCGAAAACAGACCGGAGCACAGGCTAAGAAAAAAGACCTGACTGAGAGCTTCCTAGAGGCTTCTAGCGACCCTAACTCACCTGCTCCTCCAGTATTCAAAGTAAGTGATTACGGAGACAACTGGTACGAACGAACAGCCTCTCCTGCGGCAACCTTTGCTAACTTTCCCCCAGAAAAAGCACGGTTCATCCAAGACCACATCGAAAAAGTATGGGGCGGGCTTAAGGGATACGATAGAAATACAACCAATGCGACCATTAAGACTCCTCGTTCAGACATTACAGGCAATCACTTTACGGACGTACTCTCAGAAAATCCCTCAGTTCGTACTAAGATTGCTAACTTATTCCTAGGCGGTACTCCAGATGCACCTCAACTAAGGAAATTTGACTCCGTAGAGGAACTTGAGGAAGCCTTAAAGCCTCTGACGCAAGATCATACGTATGTTAAAGCCAGAGGCAATAATAAAGTTGGGGACGTAAAGAAAGATAAATTTGGTAAGGATGAACTACCTTCTATTAAAATTCTAGGAAGGGATAGTGATGGTGTTTGGGTTTCTATTCCCGGATTAGTTGGTAAGTCAGGTAAGGTTGAAGGAGGCATCAACGGGCTTGTCCACATCAAAACCAATGGTGACCTGATTGGCGTAATGTCGGATATGCATAACTTTTTAGAAGAAATACCTATTCCTAAGGTTGGTCGTATACGGAACAGACCAATGGAAGTTGCAGTGCCTGAGGACTATTTAAACGTAACACCACCTATGCAAACCAATGTTGTCTCAATATCTACAAAAGGTAAGTTTGGTGATGCGGCTGAAGAACTTAGGGAAGCTCCTGCTGAAACTATTCCCGTCCCCCCACGAGCGCAAAGCAACGTAACTAATCCTGCGTCAAAAGAGAGAGTAGAGGAGACAATGAGTCAACGGGTTTCTCCTCTATCACTTGCTAGAGAAACAGGAGCAGTCGCAGGAAACATAGCGGCCTTAGGAATGCCTTTGGAATACTCTGATCCATTCTCAGAGCCAGACTTTAGATAAAAAGAAGCCCTCCGAAGAGGGCCAAAGAGTCACGACCGACTACTCAAAAATGTCAAACACCTCACCAATCATTATTTTGATGAAGGGGATATTGATAACGAATCCATCAAAAAAGTATACACTGGAATCTTCAATATCTTGTCCTTCTTTCCACCCCAAAATAGGTTGACTCTGTACTGTCTCCGCAGACAGCCCGAACACATGATGAAATCTAGCGGTTATCACGGCTATATATCTCCTTAGCTTTATACAAATGACGTGCATTGCCCGTATACTTGGATGCACTTCCTGTTTTCATGTATGCTTGATTGATAGCGCCATCTGCTGAACTATCTTTATAGTTTCCTATAAAACGATCACCGCAATACACCTCGTAGATTCTAAACATTACCACCCCCATGTTCCTGTCATTCCTTGAGCGTTGTAGTCCGTCACACGCTTCTCAAAGAAGTTACTGATACTAGACCCGCCAATCAACTCTTCCATCCACGGGAGAGGATTGTCCTTAACTTTCCAATTCGACTTAAGGCCCAACTGGATAAGCCTTCGATCTGCAAGGTAACGTATATACTGCTTGACTTCTCCCGCACTGAGTCCTTCCAAAGCTCCCATCTCATACGCAAGGTCAATAACTTTGTCTTCCAGTTTGACAGCTTGCCTGAACATCTCGTAAATTTCTTTCTTAAAGTCATCGTTCACAATCCTTGGATGCTCTTCACAAAATTCCCTAAATAGTTTCGCCATGCCTTCTGCGTGTTGCGACTCGTCCCTGACTGACCACTCCACAACCGTACACATTCCCGGCATCTTGCCGAATCGTTGGTAGTTGAGCAACATGGCGAATGCACTGAACAATGACATCCCTTCATTAAGTACAGATCGTGCAATAGCCAGACCTGTTCCTGACAAGGAATGTACATCTATATCCCCCATAAATTCTACTTTGTCTGCCATCTGTTGATATTCTAAAAATGCGGTAAACTCTTCCTCAGGCAACCCTAAGGTGTCATTCAAGAGCGCGTAGGCTCTTTGGTGGATGAACTCTCGACTTGCAAAGGCTGTGAGCATAGCCCTGATTTCATTGTTCTTAAACTTGGGTATATAATACTCCAAGTAGTTTGTTCCAACCGCAACGTCTGTTTGCGTAAAAAGCCGCAAGATTTGGGTAATATGGTGCTTTTCTTGCTCCGATAATTTTCCCGACTTCCAATGATTAACATCGGTCTGCAAATCCAGTTCGTCTTCAATCCAGTGTATCCTTTCGTGTTCCGTAGCATACGTAACCGCCCACGGGTATTTAAATGGTTTATAAGTCGTATTTAATTCCAGTAAGCTCATTGAGTTGTCGCTCCAATACTTCGTTCTTTTTCATTAGTTCTTCTATGACTGCGTAGCAATCATTTAATAGTCTTTTGTTAAACGGATCGAGGTCTTTAATGACCTCTAACCGCTGTAATATATTCTCCTCTACCCCTGACATGACATACAGACCTCATCGTCTACAAAATCCTTAAGTGCGTTCCTATCGACCTTCGTGCCTACCTTTTCAGCAGTA
>Ga0213866_10002080_pt1 | contig 14397 bp, 20 predicted proteins | sample PICome_11_FD_160079 | JGI IMG/M metagenome (GOLD analysis project Ga0213866, IMG submission 160079) | Coastal seawater microbial communities near Pivers Island, North Carolina, United States - PICO284 | ecosystem: Environmental > Aquatic > Marine > Coastal | place: USA: North Carolina...
AAAGCTAGAGAAAGATACAGATTCGGTGTATCTGACTATAGAGGTATCTTCGGATCTTCAGGAGCAAGTTAATCGTAATTTTTTGTGGCGGGACATAGTCTCGCCACAATTGTATGAAAGAAAGAATAATGGTAAAATTTCTAGTAAATATCTGGGCGTATGATCATCACGCTAAGTTTAATATTATGGCTGATGATAACCCGGCCTCACTAGAACAGGCTATACTTGACAAGTTGGGAGAAAAAAGTATAGTTTGGGAAAATCTTGGAAACTCTTATAGTAACAAGATTAATAGAATAACCTATGAGGAGGTTATCGATGGAAAAAATGATGCAACACTTAAACGACCTTTACAAGCAAAAGAGGGGTCTGGACTTACAGTGGGAGCAAGAGCATCTTAAAGAGGGTAGATATACTCTCAATATGGTTAAGATAGATCGAAAAGTTAGAGATGTTTTAAGCCATATTAAGATGGCAGAAGCGCAAAGAGAACACATGCGTAATAAAGTTGAAGACTCTGCTCCGCAAGTTTCCGTAGCTACTTAAACAAAAAGCTACATCGTTGGAAAAATCCACTCCACACTGCAGGATCTCTTTCACTCTACTCAAAACTAGTATATAAAAAAATTACTGTATAATTTAATTAGTTTACATAGACGCGTACAGTCGACGGCCTAGAGACTATGTAGACGGAAACTAGGAGAATAATACTATGGCAAATACTACGTTTTCAGGACCGGTCATTTCTAAAAATGGCTTTATAGGTACTGGACCAGGTTCAACTGTTGCACTAACAGCTAATACTTCATTAACTGTAAATGCTCACGCAGGAAGAATCTTATTAACACAAGACGCGGATGGTATCTTTACTTTACCATCAATCAATGCAAATGCTAATGGAGCAACTGCAGGTGATACAGACTACAATAATCTAAATAACATTGGTGCAAGTTTTTACTTTTATGTAGACACATTAGCAACTGATGTTCAAATCGTAACTGACGGAACTGATAAGTTCACAGGTGCAGCTATGATTGCAGTGGATGATGGAGCTAAAAAAGCTTTCTTCCCTGGCGCATCTAATGATGTTCTTTCTATGAATGGAACAACAACTGGTGGGATCGTTGGATCTGTAGTTCAAGTTACAGCGTTAGAAACTGCTCAATATTTGGTTCACAATACTCTGCTTTTAGGATCAGGAACTATTGTTACACCATTTAGTGATACGTAATAATTAATTAGTGTGGGGCTTCGGCCCCACATGTAAATTTTAGGAGATAAAAATTATGTCAACATTTGGATCATCAATCGACGGAGTTGCAACTAACGTAACTACTGAAACTAAAACTGTTCAAACTGGAAGAACTAGAGTATATGGAGTTCATGTATCTGGCCCTAACGTAGCTGGAGTTTTAGAGTTTAAAGATGGTGGAGCAACTGGAACATCAAAAGTAAAATTAAATAAGGCTGCTCATGTTCATGACATGACAATTAATTTCCCTACACCAATTTTATTTAAAACTGATGTTTACTCTGCATTTACCACTGAACAGATTACAGCCATAACTGTTTTTCATAGCGGCGGAAGTAACTCGTAGGAGGCAACTTGGCTTTTTCAGGCACAACTACATTCGAGAAAACATTCTCGATCGATGATATTATAACTGAGGCTTTTGAAAGATTAGGTTTCTTTGATTACTCAGGTAATGACCTGCGTTCAGCTAGAAGATCATTAAACATAATGCTTCAAGAATGGGACAATAGAGGTATTCATTTTTGGCAAGTTAGAGAACATGCATTTAGTTTAGTGGATGGTAAAAACGAATATGTAATTTTTAGATCACCAAGCGATGGTACGTCAGACGGAATTACAACTACTTTAACTTCTGCTATTATTGCAACTACTTTAACTATTCCTGTTGCTTCTGTGGCCCAGATGCCTGCTTCAGGTAAAATAAAAATTAATAACGAAATAATTCAATATAGTTCTATTTCAGGAAACAATTTAATTGTTGCATCAACAGCTGATAGAGGAATAGATGATACAACAGCTGCTTCTCATGCACAAAATGATTCTGTAAATAATTTTGTAAACATGGCTTCTGATGTTTTAGAATCTAGTTATAGAAGATCTACAAATGTAGATTCACCTTTATCTAAAGTAAATAGATCACAGTATTCAGCTTTTTCAAATAAAACTGCAACAGGTCAACCTTCTAATTATTGGGTACAAAGATTTATAGATAAAGTAACTGTTACTTTATATTTAACTCCAGGTCCAGATCAAGTTGGAGATTATGTTTTCTTTTATTACTTACAAAGATTACAAGATGCAGGTAAGTATACTAATGAAGCAGATGTAGTTAATAGATTTGTGCCTTGTATGTGTGCAGGTTTAGCTTATTATGTATCACAAAAGAAAGCTCCTCAAAGAACACAAGAAATGAAATTACTTTACGAGGATGAATTACAAAGAGCATTAGCTGAAGATGGTTCATCTGCTAGTGTTTACTTATCACCTAGAACTTATTATCCGGAGATCTAATGTCAAAGTTTGCAAAAGGGAAACACGCTTTAGCAATCTCTGACCGAAGCGGATTAGCTTTCCCGTGGAAAGAAATGGTAACAGAATGGAATGGTGCGTTTGTACATTACTCAGAATATGAACGTAAACAACCACAGTTAGAACCAACACCTTTTGTTGCTGATCCACAAGGTTTAGAAAAAGCAAGACCTGCAAGAACAGAATTTGGAACTACAGATTTTTTACCTAAAGATCCTTTTACAACAGCTTCAGGTTCAACTTTAGTAACTGTATCAGAACCAAACAGCGCAAGAGTAAATAATGATATTGTAAGATTTCAAGCAATTAAATCTCAAACTGTTGGTGGTGTAGCAAAATCTACACTAGAGCTGACTACAACTTTAGCTTCAAACATAACTGCAACTAGCACAACTATTTCTTTAACAGATGCTTCAGCTTTTCCTACAGCAGGATTTTTTATGATTGAAAAAGTAGATGTATCAGATGATGGAGATTCTTATTTTAACAATGAAGTTATTCAATACACTGGTAAATCAAGTAATGATTTAACAGGATGTGTAAGAGGAACTAACGCACAATTTAGAGGGGTCTTACCTAAAAACACAACTGCTAGCGCTCATAATTCAGGTGCAATTATTGTTGGCGGTTATTCAATAACTATGATACAAACAACTCAACGACAAGCAGGAGAACCTTCTACGATAACTTTAGAAAATAGTTATACATTTAATTTGGTTTCAAATGCTTCGAGTACAGAAACAGGAGGAGGTATTCAAGTCTTAGCTGGACCGCTGGATACTAAACAAGGATGACATACGCAGAATTATTACAAAAAATTAGAGATTACACAGAAGTTGGATCAACAGTATTATCTGACACTATTTTAAATGGTATAATTAATGATGCTGAACTTAGAATATTCAGAGATGTAGATTCTGATAATAATAGAAGATATGCTACAGCTAATTTAATAGCTTCAACTAGATTTATAGATACACCAACAGACGCTATAATAATTAGATCTGCTCAGATTGTAGATTCTGAGTTAGCTGATGGAAACACTAATCAAGACAGAGAATTTTTACAATGGAGAGACACTAGTTTTATGTCTGAATTTAACCCAACTGCTGTAACTGGCGTACCAAAATATTATAGTTGGTGGGACAAAGACACAATTATTGTAGCTCCAACACCTGATCAAACTTATATAATTCAGTTAAATTATATCTTGAAAGATCCTGGATTATCGAGTACAAATACAACAACATATATAAGTACAAACTTTCCCAACGGGCTTTTATATGCATGCCTTGTCGAGGCTTACGGTTTTTTAAAAGGGCCACAAGACCTCTTGCAATTATACGAACAAAAGTATAAACAAGTGGTAGAAGGCTTCTCTATTGAACAAATGGGAAGAAGAAGACGAGATGAATATCAAAGTGGTGTTCCTCGTATAGGTAAATAGGAGAATAAATTATGGCTATAACACAAGCAATTGCAAACAACTTTAAAAAGTTATTACTAGAAGGTGATTCTAATTTTTCACAATCTGGTGGTGATAAATTTAAGTTAGCTCTTTATACTTCTTCAGCTACTCTTAACTCAGCAACTACTTCATTCACAACAGGTAACGAAGTTACATCAGCAAACTATTCATCTGGTGGTGGAGCACTTGTAAACAATCCTACTTCTTTGACAGCAGGTGTTGCAAGAGCAGATTTTGCTGACCTGTCATTTGAAAATGTTACTCTGACAGCTAGAGGAGCTTTAATTTACAACACATCATCTGCAACTACCAACTCTGCAGTTTGTGTTTTAGATTTTGGAGCAGATAAAACAGCTACAGCAGGTACGTTTACAGTTCAGTTTCCAGCACCAACATCAACTGCAGCGATTTTAAGAATCTCTGGTTAAATAGGAGGTAAACTCCTATGGCATCTGGATCTTGGAATACTCAAACTTGGGGCCTTGGTACTTGGGGACAATTAGGTGATGTTGATGCTCCTGTAACTGGACAAGCTTTAACTACATCATTAGGAAACGAATCTATTAAAACAGATGTTGTATCTATTTTAACTGGACAATCTTTAACGGCAAATCTTGCAAGTGTAACAGCTGTAGGTTCTGCTGAAGTTTTTCCAACAGGTTTTCCATTAACAGCAGCACAAGGAACAGTTGATGCTAGTCCTGATGCAATGGCTACAGGTAATCAAGCTACTATAGGTCTTGGAACTGTAGATGCATTTAACACTACAGGTTGGGGTAGACTTCAATGGGGAATAAATTCTTGGGGAAGACCAGGTATCGATATAGTAGTATCTCCTACTGGAATACCTATGACCGCAGCTTTAGGAACTTCAGAAGCTAAAGGATCTGCCACTGTAACTGCAAATACTTTAAACATCGCTCAATTAACTTTAGGTATTGTAGACCCTGCACCTGATGCATCATTAACTGGAAATTTCATGATCGCTTCTTTAGGTCAATTAGGTATGAGAGGCGATGTTTCTCCTACTGTAACAGGTTTTGGATTAACTGCTAATTTAGGTAATGAAACAATAGATTTAAATACCCCTGTAGATGTTACAGGAATAGCATTAACAGCAGCATTAGGTAATGAAAGTGTTACAACTGACGTAGATGTTTCTATTACAGGATTTGAGTTGACTATGATCTTAAACAGTGCTAATGCTTTAATCTGGAACCAAATAGATACAGGTTCCGCCCCAATAGATCCTCCTGGTTGGAGAGAAGTCGTTGCATAAAGAGTTTGACACTAACTCTTTATTTTAATAAAATATATGATACAAGGAATTTAATATGGCAAATTCGACATCAGCAAATTTAAAACTTACAGTACAAGCAACTGGAGAAAACTCAGGAACTTGGGGACAGATTACAAACACTAACCTTTTAATTTTAGAGCAAGCTATTGGGGGTTTTACTACTTTTAATATTACTAATGCTGCTAGATCTTTAACTTTTACTAATGGTGCCTTATCAGATGGTAAAAATGAAGTTATAAAATTAACTGGTACACTAGCTTCTAATTTAACAGTTAGTGTTCCAAATACAGTTGAAAAAACATATCTTGTTGAAGATGCATGTGACCATGCAGGAAATACTTTACAATTTAAAACTGCTAGTGGAACTGGTCCTCTTTTATGTGAAGGAAATTGTTATACATTGTATTCAGATGGTACTAATATTGTTAAAGCAAACGAATACAGAAAATGGAGAGTAATAACAGCAGCAGAAACAGTTCAAGCTGGTGCAAAACTTTTAGTAAATACAAATGGTGGAGCGGTAACAGTTACATTACCTCTATCGCCATCTACGGGAGATGAAGTACATTTTGTAGATCAAGGTTATGATTTTAATACAAACGCATTGACTGTTGGAAGAAATGGTTCTAACATAGCCAATGCAGCATCGGATCTTGTAGTTAATACACAAGGTGCAGCTTTTGGATTAGTTTTTTCTGGAGACGCTACAACAGGATGGACTTACACGGAGAAATAATATGTCAAATTACGAAGCAACTAAATATGATTTTGATGGAGGAAACCTCACAGGTATTGAGGGAATCCCTACGGCGACTATTGTACCATGGTCTGACAGTTCAATACCTACTGGTTTCTTAGAGTGTAATGGTCAAGCAGTTTCAAGAACAACTTATTCTGCATTATTTGCAATCATAAGTACAACTTATGGAACTGGAGATGGTGCAACTACTTTTAATGTTCCTGATTTACAAAATAACGTACCAGTTGGAAAATCTAATAACAAAGCTTTAGCCTCAACCGGTGGAGCAGATACAGTTACTTCAACAGGTAATCTTTCTGGAGGAACAGCTAACGCTACTTTATCGATTAACCAAGCAGGTAGTCACAACCACAATATACCTATAACTTCAATTACTGGTGGGGGTAACACTATTGCTAGTGGTATGAATGGTGGTGCAAACTCTAATGATGCTTCTGGTAGTAAAGGTGGAAGTGGAGGTCACTCACACAATCTTTCAGCTAACTTTGTAGGCGATGCTACTTCAGTATTACAGCCTTATTTAACAATACTTTATTTAATTAAGACTTAGGAGAAAAAATGGCAACAAACGCAAACTGGACAATAGTATTTGATGATAAATTAATTATTAATCAAAATATGAAAAATCAAGAAGGTTTTGGAACTGCTTATACAATAGATAATGATGATGCTTTTTGGAGCGATTCTAAATTTTCTAATATTTGGGCTATTCAACATGGAAATTCAGTTACTTCAGATGAGGTAGAATATAGAGATGGAACACCTCACTCTTCATTTGCAGATGCGAATATAGGTGATATTAATGATTTCATTAATAAATGGGACGCTGCACATTTAAATCAATTACAATCTAATTGGGACAACAACAATTTAGATGGCGAAACAGAAGCTGCAAAAATTTCAAGATTAGGTGCTAGACCTACCTCTTACTCTTCTTTATAGACAATTCATTAAATCATTGATATAAGTTCTTTGTGCAAAAGAAAGTTAAAAAAAATATAGAAATAAAAGATTATATTGGAATATACGATGGGTATATTTTAGATTCAGAGTGTGACAAAGCAATTGAGTTTTTTAAAAAACAAGAAGCTTTAAATAAAGCATATGATAGACTACAGTCTGAAAATGCTAATACAACTATTAAAAATGATAAAGCAATTACACTTAATGAAGATGTCACTGCTTGGTTAGATGATTTTAAATCTTTATTACTTAATTTTGATATAGCATTAAGACACTATCAAGATTCAACTGGTGTTTTATCGGCGTATGGAATAAATAGTTTTAAATATACCAATCTTAAAATTCAAAGAACTTTACCTACTCAAGGGTATCATTTATGGCATTTAGAACATGGTCACGTTAAAGACAATGCATATAGGGCTTTAGTGTTTACCATTTATTTAAACGATGTTGAAGAAGGTGGAGAAACAGAATTTCTTCATCAATCTATTAGAACAAAACCAGTCAAAGGTAGGATAGTTATTTTTCCTGCTGCTTTTCCTTTTTTACATAGAGGTAATCCACCCTTAAAAGGTGAAAAATATATTATGACTTCTTGGTTGTTATTGCCTCATTAATTTTTGAATGAGTTTCCCAGTCTGGTATTTCTTTTATATTTGCAACTAAATTATATCTATTAGTATCATCTGTTACTTTTGGTACTCCATGTAAAATGTATGGTTCAAATATATAATAAGAACCTACTTGAGGTTTAATAGTTATTTTAAGTTCTGGAACAATTAAAGGACTTCCTTCTGTTAGATATAAAATAATATGGTAACTAAAATGTTGATGTAATTGTACATGTTCACCTTTTACTAATTCATTTCCCCATGCTTCTATTTGAGGTTTATTGGCGTACCATTTCTCTTTATTAAATAAAGGATTTGTATTTTGATGTTTTTTTATTATGTAATTTAAAAATCTTTGAAACTCTGGTTTGTCATTAAAATAATTCCAATCAGTCTTTCCTCCTTTTACATTTGTAGTATTTCTTTCTACGATATTTGTTTTAATCATAGTAGTCATATTCATCATATCTACTTTGTTATCATAAACACCATGAGATATTTGAGTGGTTTTAGGATAAGTTATTGTGGTACTATAAGTAAAATTTTCTTCGTCTTTAATTGGATCTATTATAATCATATATCTTTCTAAAACTCTTTATTTTTCATATTTATATTGAAACACAAAGAAAATTATGTAAAATTATCAAGCTTTCATTGTATTCATAATTAATATATAACGTACTATATGTTACAAAAATTAAATTTCAAGCCTGGTTTTAACAAACAAGACACAGAATCTGGTGCTGAAGGGCAATGGACGGACGGTGATTTTGTAAGATTTAGATATGGATTACCTGAAAAAATAGGTGGCTGGAATCAACTTACAACTGACAGCTTAACTTTACCGGGAGTTGCTAGAAAACAACATGCTTTTACTTCTTTTGCAGGGGAAAAATATACCTCAATTGGAACTTCGCAAGGTCTGTTTATATACTACGGTAATGATTTTTTTGATATTACTCCCTTAGATACAGCCATTACAGGATGTACTTTAACAACAACGACTGGTTCTAGTTTAGTAACTATTAATAAAGGTTCTCATGGTTTAGCTAAAGGTAGATATATAACTTTATCTTCAGTGACAGTAACTGCTGCATCTGATTTTACACCAGCACAATTAGAACAAGCTTATGAAATATTATCAGTTCCTGATGTAGATAAAATTGTAGTACAAGCATCTACTACTGAAACAGGATCAGGTATGACCGCAGTAGGAGCAGCAACAGTTAATCCCTATGTTGAAATAGGTCCTACTTTTCAAACTGCTGGTTATGGTTGGGGAACTTATCTATGGGGTGAAGAAGCATGGGGCACTGAAAGATCAGTTAGTAATGTAATACTAGATCCAGGGAGTTGGAGTCTTGATAATTTTGGTGAAGTGTTAGTTGCAACAATTAAAAACGGTAAAACTTTTACTTGGAATGCAGGGGCATCAAACGCTAGAACAATTAGAGCATCTTTAACAACAACTAATTTTAACACAACTAATAACCCTACAAAAACTAGAATAACTTTAGTATCGGATAGAGACAGGCACTTATTTCATTTTGGTACAGAAACTACACTTGGAAATTCTCTAACACAAGATCCTATGTTTGTAAGATTTTCAAATCAAGAAGATTTAAATACTTATGCACCAACAGCGACTAATACTGCAGGAACTTTTAGATTAGATACAGGTAATGAAATTAGAGCAGCTATACAAGGTAAAGATTATATTTTTGTAACAACTGATCTTGCAGCTTATGTAATTCAATTTGTTGGTCCGCCATTTATTTTTTCTGTTAGACAAGTAGGCACTAACTGTGGATGTATTGGTCAACATGCTATGTCCTATGTAAATGGTGCTGTGTGGTGGATGTCAGCTGAAGGTGGGTTTTTTGTATTTGATGGTACAGTAAAATCATTACCTTCACTTGTAGAAGATTTTGTATTTAATACAGATGGAGATAATTTAGGTATAAATTTAGATTCTAGAGAACTTATTTATTCTTCTCCAAATACTTTATACACAGAGGTAAATTGGTTTTATCCAAAAGCAGGATCAACACAAATAGATAGATGTGTAACTTATAATTATTCTGAAAATTGTTGGACAACATCATCATTAGCTAGAACTACCTATCAAGATCAAGGTGTGTTTAATGCTCCATATGCAACAGAATATACAAAAACAGCTACTCCTGTTTTTCCAACTATTCTAGGTATTACAAATTTATTTGGAGCTTCTATTTATTATGCTCATGAAGTAGGAACTGATCAGGTTAATAGCACAGCAACTACAGCTATCCCTGCATTTATTAGATCTGGAGATTGGGATATTACTTCAAGAACAAGTGGTCTAGGAACTTCAACTGGAGTTGCTGACTATAGAGGTGATGGAGAATTCTTTATGTCTGTTAGACGATTTATACCTGACTTTAAATATCAAACAGGTGATGCTCAAGTAACTTTATTTATAAGTAGCTATCCAGATGACGTAGCTGTTAGTTCACCACTTGGTCCCTTTACAGTTAAAACGAACACTGATAAAGTAGATACCAGAGCTAGAGGTAGATTAGTTTCTGTGCAAATAGCTAATACAGCAGTAGGTGAGTCATGGAGATATGGCACACTTAGATTAGATGCACAACCAGATGGAAGAAGATAATGGGTGGATTATACGATATATTAGAAGCTTATAGACAACAAAACGATCCTCGTTTTATATACGAAGGATTATATGAAGAACCTGCATATACAGGTCCTAGTATAGATCCAATCGTTGGAGCAAGACAATTTGGAAATATGGAAAGAGGTCCATTTGGTGTTCCTAAACAAGCAACAGGCATCATGCAACAGGAAACTTTACGAGATTTAGGTATTGATACTTCTTATGGTGTTGCTAATGAAGAAGATGTTGAACAAGTAGAATCTTTAGTAGAACCTACAGGTATTGCAAAACTTATGCAATATGTTCCATTTATTGGAAATAAATCTTTAAGTGGAAGTTTATTACGTAATCTCATACCTAAACAAGATCCTAGAGCAACAAATATAAAAAACTTTTATGGTAGTCAATACGGTTTAACACCTACAGGTCAGATTGCTTCAGGTATTATGAAAGGCTATAACCCTGTATCGGGTGGTTTATTTGGCCAACCTGCTCAATTTGGTTTAGCAAATGCTGCACGAAGAAGAATTGAAAGAATAGCAAAAAGAAAAGCACCACAGACAGAAGCTAGTAGAAGAAAAATTAAAGAACTGCAAGACTTTGCAAGAGCAGATACTATCAGTCGAGGAAGACAAGCAGCTCCAGATGTATATGCAGCCGCTGATAAATTAGGACTTACAGATTCATCAGGTGGTTTTAAATCAACAGGCACCAACGAAAATTTTTCTAATAAAACTGGCAGAGGAAGAACAGGTTACTAATGGCTAAGATAACTAATTACATACCTGAACCAAAAGAAGAATATGATGTAGATAATCAAAGACAGATTATGGAGTCTTTAAATACAATGAAACAACAACTTAATTTTTCTTTTCAACAAGACTTAAAAAACGAACAAGATACATTTAATTATTTTTTATCATGACAATACAATATAAAAGCGAAGTATTTGATTTAATTACAACTAACTTAACTACAGTTTTAACCATATCTGTGTCGGCAGTAGCCATTGTAAAAACGGTACAAGCTAGCCACCAGGATGCGTCAAACGTAGATGCTGATTTGTATTTAAAAAAATCTGGAGGTAGTGATGTAGAAATAGGTCATGCGCAGCTTAATAAAAGTTCTGCAAATATGATTGTAAACACCTTGAATTTAGAAGCAGGAGATGTTATAAAGATGCAAGCGGATACAGCAAATGAAATAACAGGTTTTGTAAGTTATGCGCTTATAAACAGAGAGAATGAAAACGGATAACATACATAAAATAGATTGTACGACTATAACAACTTATAGAAATACAAGAACAGGTGAAACGTTTAAAGAGAAAGTAGAGGGACCTGATATTGTAACAGATGTTACAGTGCAGGTATCACCGAAAGGTTTGGATGTATTCCAGAAAGTAATGAACAATGAAAATAAGAAATCAAAACCCTAAAGGCGGAACAGAATTACAATTTGACTATTTAGAAAAATATGTCGATAAAAAATTATTAGATCAAGTACAGATTACAACTTCTGTACCTGAAAAAATTCCACTACATCCAACAAAAATAAATATACTTTGGCAAAAAAATTCATACGATCAACCTAACTTAACTTCTTGGTTTCAAGATAAATCTAATCATCACAAATATGATTGGTATGTATTTAACTCTCATTGGACTTTTGAAAAATTTAGAATGTTATTTGATTTACCATTAGAAAAATGTTTGGTAATTAAAAATGGTATAGACAAAATACAAAAAGCAAAACCTTATAAACAAGGTGACCCTATCAGAATAATTCATCAAAACACACCTTGGAGAGGATTATCTGTTTTACTTGGTGCTATGCAATTAGTTAAAAACCCATTAATTACTTTAGATGTTTATTCATCAACTGAAGTATATGGTAAAAACTTTATGGAAAAAAATGATGATAACTATAAAGAACTTTATGAACAAGCACAAAAATTACCTAATGTAAACTATATAGGTTACAAACCAAATAGTTATATTAAAGATAATATGCATAAATATAATATGTATGTATACCCAAGTATTTTTGAAGAAACCTCTTGTATATCTTTATTAGAATGTATGGCAGGTGGTCTATACTGTGTTACTACAAATCTTGGTGCGTTGTTTGAAACAGGTGCTGAGTTTCCTATGTATATTCCATATGACAATAATCATAGAAGACTTGCTATAAAATTTGCTTCTGCAATAGATGCTTCAACAAATATATTACATGAACCAATGATACATAAACATATAGAAACTCAAGCTGATTATGTTAATGCTTACTATAATTGGAATAAGATAGGTACATCTTGGACAAGATTTTTGACAGGAGCGATTAATGTCAGATCCCAATAAACCCATTTGGTTTAACCAAGAAAAAAAAGATAAAGATGATAGTAACGTGATTGAAATAAATGTAGGTGGTAAAGGTGGTAGATCTCCATACAGAATAATGGTTTGTACACCTTGTCATAGTGATGTAACTATGCATTACACACAAGCTGTTTTAAAATTTCAACAAGAATGCTTACAAAGAAATATATTAGTTAGTTTTACTTTGTTAAAATCTTCTTTGGTTACACAAGGTAGAAATCTATGTGCAGCTGAAATGTTAAATCACAAAGATAATTATACTCATTTATTATTTATAGATTCAGATATTGATTTTAGCTTTTCTACTATTGAAAAAATGTTAAAGGCTGATTTAGATGTTATTGCATGTCCTTATCCAATGAAGATGATGGATTGGGATAAAGTATGGAGAAGAGTTAATAACAAAGAAGATGCTATTACTTCTGCAGAAGATATGTCAAGATCAGGTTTTACTTATCCAATTAAGGTAGAAGATCAACATAATATTATAGCAGAAAAAGGTATTATAGAAGTAACTCATGCACCTACTGGATGTATGTTAATCAAAAGACATGTAATTCAAGATATGATTAATAATCATCCTGAATTAGAAATATATCAACCTACTTATATTAATGGTAAAGAAGAGAAAAAAGATAATTTCTTTAATCTATTCGATACTTGGCATGATGTTAAGACTAAAAGATACTTTGGAGAAGACTTTGGTTTTTGTCAAAAATGGCGTGATATGGGAGGCAAGGTTCATATATATGTAATGGACACTATTACTCACGTTGGAGAGTTCTTATATCGTGGTAGATTTTTTGATGATTTATATCAAGGCACACGCCCTGCAAAACTTGCCAAACCTCTTGACGAAGATACAAAAATCAAATAAAGTATTACATTACAGGATTTCTAGGCCTGCTCAATAGTATAAAAATATTTAAATTATGGCAATATCAAGAATGCAAGAACCCAGACAATTACGAAACCAAGGTGGAATAATGGAAGTTGCTCCAAGACAAGGATATGTTCTTGGTAAACTTGTTAAAGGTGTTAAAAAAGGTGTTAAAGGTTTAGCTAAAGGAGCTAAAAAAATTCTTAAATCTGATGCAGGTAAATTAGGTTTACTTGCTTTAGGAGCTTATGGTTTAGGTGGTGCTAAGTTTTTAGGTGGCAAAGGTATATTTGCAGGTGGTCAAGGTTTAGGTCGTTTTGCAAATTTAAAAAATCTTCCAGGTGCAATAGGTAAGAGTTTGTTTTCTAAATCTACAGGTGATAATGCAGCATTAAAAAACTTTGGAAAAATATTTCTTGGCGGAGCTGCATTAGGTGGTGGTCTCGCTGCTTTATCAGGAGAAGATGAAGAAGTTCAAGAAGTTGTTGGACAAGACGTGCCATCATTACAAAATTACTTAACAAGTTATTATCAAAATTTAGGTTACAATGCAGACCAGATAGCAGAAAACGTGGTTAGAGATACTTCTGAATACGTATCAGGAGCCGGTGGGTATGCTGATGGAGGTAGAATAGGTTATGCTTTCGGAGACAAAGTAGAAATGGCTTCAGGTATTGAAGGACTTCCAATTAATATTAATCCTAAAGGTGTTAAAGAATTAGACCTTAGAGAAACAGGTGGATTTATACCACCAGTTGGTGTAAAAGAAAAAGCAGATGACATTCCTGCGATGTTATCAAACAATGAATTCGTATTTACTG
>Ga0213866_10002081_pt1 | contig 14389 bp, 13 predicted proteins | sample PICome_11_FD_160079 | JGI IMG/M metagenome (GOLD analysis project Ga0213866, IMG submission 160079) | Coastal seawater microbial communities near Pivers Island, North Carolina, United States - PICO284 | ecosystem: Environmental > Aquatic > Marine > Coastal | place: USA: North Carolina...
AAGAAGTAAGTGGTACTAGAATACGAGATTTACTTGGTTCTCCCAAGCACGATAAAATGACCAAAACACAAGCATTTGAAGAATTGTTTGGTTGGTATGACGAAAAAATATTTCAATATCTTACAAAGAAGTTTTCTACATTGTTTGAAAACGAAGAATTATTTGAAAGTTTTTTAAATGAATATCCAAACTTTAGTAACTTTGTTGATACTATACCAAGTTATTTAAATGAAATAAGTTCAATTGCAAGTCAAGGACTTCCATTTGTGGATGATGGACCTAGTATGTTTTATCCTGGTAAGTCCTATGAAGGTTACACTAATAAAAGAGCAGAACAACTTGGATACGATTTATTAGATTATGTGGTTGGTAAGAATGGTCTTGGTAGAAATGCAGATTATCGTGAATGGGGAAAGTATGCCGGACCTGTACCAGCAGTAAGTTTTTATCCTGCCGGTGATGTAAATGCACAAACTCCAATGAACCAAATTGATACTAAAGCATCCAAAACTGCACATGAACAATGGGTAGGGTTTATTAACGGAGTTGCAGAAACTGCTGGATATAAACTTGTAGATTTTCTTGGTTCTGAAAAATCTGTTCGTAAAAAAGATGAACATGGTGATGAAAATTTAAAATCATATAATACTATTGATACCGACAAAGCAGAGGGTGATGACAAAATAGACAAAGGGGTAGAGGGTCATGCTATTACCGAAGAGTTACTAACAGAAGGAGGTGCAGCTGGTCATATGAGTCATCCATTTGATGATCGTGATTTAACTTTCTCTGATTTAAAAGAAATGATTCGTAGATCACTTGCGGGTGAATTAAATGTAGAAAAAGAAGTTACTGAAAAACTTGATGGTCAAAATTTAATGTTTTCTTGGAAAGAAGGCCAATTAGTGGCGGCAAGAAATCAAGGTCATTTAAAAAACGCAGGTGCAGCTGCACCTAATGTAAAAGAATTTGAAAGTATATTTGCTGATCGTCCTGAGAATATCCGTGATGCGTTCGTTGGTGCAGTTACTGATTTAGAATCTGCTATATCCAAATTAAGTGAAAAACAACGAAGTAAGGTATTCAAAGAAGGTGAACGTTTTATGAATATAGAGGTAATGACACCTGCAACTCAAAATGTTATTCCTCAAAATGTAGATATGTTGGTATTTCACGGAACACAAGCATATGATTCCGCAGGAAAAGCAGTAAGTGTAGATTCTGATGGAAACGATATTACCGCAGAATTAAAAGACTCTGCGAGGATGCTTAAAGGTATGTTGAAGCAAGTAAATGCAGATGTTCAAAAAAGATATTCATTAAACGCACCGATTGTGGTTGAATTACCTAAAAGCAAAAATGTCGTTGATTCGTTTGCGAAATATTCGGCAATGCTTGATAAATTAAAAAAGAAATTTAAATTAAAAGATAACGATAAAGTTATGAAATACCACGATGCTTGGTGGAGAGATTTATTAAACAAACAACAAAATAAATCAAAAGAAACGTTTCCACCAAAAGTGTTTGAAGCACTTATACGTCGTTGGGCATACAATGACAAATCAAATAAAATTACCACAATACGCATGGACTTGGAAAAACAACCTAAATTAAAAGCATGGGTTAATAAATTTGATAAAGAAAATCTTGTAAAACAATTTGAAGAAAATATGTGGCCATTTCAATTCATCTTTTTGAAACTCGGTGCAGAAGTTCTTCAAAATGTAAAAGGATTCGTTGCAGCCGGTGGAAGTGATGATATAGCAAAAGCACTTGATGCTCATGTTAAAACACTCGAAGGTAAGAAACTAAGTTCGGTGGAATCTCCTGATAAGTTTAAAAAAGACATGGAGAAACTAAATAAAAATCTTGCTCGTTTAAATGCTATCGGAGGAAGCAAGTCAATCGCACCAACAGAAGGTGTTGTATTTCAATACAAAGGAGGAACATATAAACTTACAGGTACATTTGCTCCTATAAATCAAATTATGGGAATAATGAGGTTTTAATCATGGAAGAGAAAAAACTCTCAATTGCATCTAGAAGAAAACTCGCAAGAGCTGCTAAAAGAACTGCAAAAAAACGACAATTAAAGAAAAAATTGTTGGCAAAAAGGCAAAAGTCACCTGAGAAAATAAAAAAGACTGCACAGAAGGCTGCAAAAAATCTTTTAGTTAAAAAAATTACAGGTGGAAAATCATATTCAGATTTAAGCATTAGTCAAAAGCAATCAATTGATAATAAATTAAAACCTGCAATTATTGCAAAAGTTGCAAAAAAGTTAATGCCAAAAGTAAGAGCAAAAGAAAAAGAACGTGTAAAACGTGCAAGGCAAAAAACCGATGAACAATTTAGTGTTAGTAAGCATAATGTAGGTGGTGGTGAAATGAATGTATCTGGTGTAAATAAAAATGGGAATGTAGAACCACTTCGTTTTGATAACAAAGAAGATGCAAAAAAACACTCAAAAAAAGTTGGCGGTAAAATAATTCAAGATCAAGGTGGTAATTATTATGTAGAATTTACAAAAATAGATGGACCCGTTGACGAAAAAATTAAAATGGAAAATAAAGAAAAAGAAGAGAATTTAAAAGATTTAAAAGCAATACTCGATGTTGCTAAGATGTTAAGTGACAAAAGTGCTTATTTTAAAGGTCGTGGTAGCAAAAAAGAATATATAAAAATGCTTGTGCATAAAATTAAAAAATTATCGGAAGCAAAGAAAAATAAATTACTAACAAAACTTGATGCATATAAGAAAGTAAGAAAACCAACTTTGCCAAAAAGTCGTCCGATGAAAAATAAAAAAGCATATGATCGGAAAGAACTTAGAAAAGGCAAGTATGATTAAGTTAAATGGGAATGTCTATTTAAAATCAAGTGAAGTCGAAAAAGAAATCTCTTCGGTATGTGCAAAATTTAGAACATCACATCGTGCAGTCTTACCTCAACAAGTAACTTATCTTGATAGAGAATTTGTATTATCAATTCAAGATGAAGGAAAAAATCTATCATTGTATTGTGGGTATCTATATGGATATGGTGAAGAATATTGTTCAGTAAATAAAGTTATTCAGTGTATGTATGACAGAATGAGAAAAGAAGAGCATTGTTCTAGGGAGTTAAGATTTATGCAATATGATCTAAGTGATTCGCAAAGAGAAAAGTATAGGAATATGTATTTAAATTATTTAATAAATGTATTCTTAGATGAATGCGTAAAATCTTTTGAAAATATATCTTAATATTTGACAAACTATGCAAAAAGTGTAATATTGTTGTTATGGCTAAAATGGATAAAGATGATTTAAAGTATGTGATAAAACGATCACGTAAATTATTTCAAGGAGAAGAACTTCCAAAAGTTCATGGTTACGAAGGTGAAGTCGAAGACTTGGTAATTCGTCAACCTGGTGAAGTTTGGACAGATAAAGACGGAAAAGAGTGGAAGCAGGTTGGTACTAACTCTAAAGTAAGAACTGAAACTCTTATGGATAAAGTTAGAAAAAGTTTGCGTGAAGCACCAAATTGTCCTAAGAAAATGTGTACCGTTGATCCTACAAAATATTTAGATAAAAGAATGCTTGCTATGAAAGGTATGTGTTTTGATTGCGTTCAAGAATTTGAGCAAAAATTAAAAGATGAAGGTAAGTACGAAGCATATGAAAAAAAGACTATGCTTGAAAATGAACTGAGTTTTCTCTTGGATACCAAAACAAAATTGGTGGAATCAAAAGAGCATATTACAAACGATCCAAAATTTTTAAATGAAGATGGTTCACTTGAACAATGGAACATTCCAAATAAAAATCAAGTAATGGAAGATTTAGAAAAGGATTTAGAAGAACTTGAAACTCGTTTAAAAGAAGTTGAAGACAATCTACAAGAATATGCCGACATGACTTTTTAAAAGTTTCAACGATACGCTGAAACTTTTTATATTATATAAAAATTAAATACATATATATTTATCCTTTAATGGCAGGTAATGAAAAAATTCCATTAAGGGAAATAATAAAACAAGAATATACTGAGTGTTTGAAATCTCCTGCATATTTTATGAAAAAGTATTGCAAGATTCAACACCCAACTTTAGGAACAATTCCATTTGCTTTATACGACTTCCAAACCAAGACACTAGAAAGTTTTCGTGACGAACAATTTAATATTGTATTAAAAGCAAGGCAAATGGGTATATCCACACTTGTATCTGGATATGCTTTATGGTTAATGACCTTTTTCACAGATAAATCTATTTTGTGTATTGCGATTAACCAAGAAACTGCAAAAAACATTGTTACAAAGGTAACTCATATGTCCGAACACCTTCCAAGTTGGTTGCGTAGTGAGTGTACTGAAAAAAATAAATTAAGTATGCGTTTTAAAAACGGAAGTAATATTCGTGCAGCTTCAAGTAGTGTAGATGCTTCTCGTTCGTCATCATTGAGTTTACTTATCGTGGACGAGTGTGCGTTTATTACAAACATGGAAGATATATGGACCGCATCACAATCTACAATTACAACAGGTGGTCGTTCTATTTTATTATCTACTCCGAATGGTATCGGTAACTTTTTCCACAAAACATGGGTTGGGTCTATGGATGGTTCAAACGATTTCAATCCAATTAATCTGCATTGGTCATTGCATCCGGACCGTGATCAAAAGTGGAGAGATTTGCAAACAAAAGTTCTTGGTGAAAAGGACGCAGCTCAAGAATGTGATTGTGACTTTATTAGCAGTGGTCGTTCGGTAGTAGATGCAAGTTTGATAGAGTGGTATAAAAACACTATGATGAAACCACCTGTGGAAAAACGAGGTGCAAATAAAGAATATTGGATATGGGAATACCCAAATCATAACAAAGATTATGTGGTTGCGGCCGATGTTGCCCGAGGTGACGGACGAGACAAAAGTGCATTTCATGTGTTTGATGTAGAAAATGTTAAACAAGTTGCCGAATTTAAAGGTGAGGTGGAAACAAAAGACTTTGGTAATTTATTGGTTGCAGTTGCAAGTGAGTTTAATGGTGCATTGTTGGTAGTGGAAAATGCTAATATTGGTTGGGCAGTATTGCAACAAATTATAGATAAAGGATATAGCAATTTATATTACACACAAAGAGATTATCAGTACATAGATGAGTTTTCACAACATACAAATAAACTAAATCGGATGGAGAAAAAACAAGTTCCTGGATTTACCACATCTATAAAAACTCGTCCACTTATTATCAGTAAGATGGAAAGTTATGTTCGTGAAAAAGAGGTTGAAATACAATCCGAACGAACACTTGATGAATTATTTACATTTGTGTGGAATGGTCAAAAAGCAGAAGCAATGCAAGGATATAACGATGATTTGGTTATGAGTTTGTGTATTTCATTATGGGTTCGGGATACTGCACTAAGATTTAGATCAGAGAATATAGAAACTCAAAAGTCATTATTTGATTATATGGGAAGTACAACAAATATGGGAGAGTCGCAACAATTTTTAAATTCTGGACTTAAAACCAATCCATATGAAATGAAAAACCAACACGGAGGTTCTGAGGATTTAAGTTGGTTATTAAAATAGGAAGGATATACATGAAAACATCAATTAATTTATTATTATCTATACTAGTTCTATTTAGTGGGGGGTGTGCAACACAAGCACTATTACCAACTCAAGGTATTTACACGGAATCATCTTTTGATACATATAATCAAGTTGAGTCGGTTGTAAACAAAATTAAAATAGGAAAAACAAAATATTCTGATTTGGTGAAAATGGGACTTGATTTAGAAAAAATGCCAAATGTGAAAAGATTAACTTATTTGGATGTAATGACAAAATTTAAATTAGATAGTCCATCAAGATATACAATTTTTAATGATATTGAATTACCCGATGGTGTAATTAAAACACTGAAAGCAAGAGAAAACGGACTCGCATATGAAATAAACTTAGAAAGAATAGTAAATCAGAGAGAGGGTAGTTTAGTTTTGGATATGTTAAATTTTAGAAAAAATGTACATACTACAGGATGGAATATATCTGTTTTAATATTAGTAGTAGATAATACTGTTGAGTATGTTTTATATTCGGGTGAAAAGAATATTAACAAACGTGAACGTGAAAAGAATCCACTTGGTCCTTTTCAAGGATTTGATGGAGGTGATATTGTAGGAGCTGCAAGTGAGTTGAACTAATATATATATATTTGTTTGACAATAAGTTGTTTATATTTTACAATCATTGAATTTATAAGGTTATATTATGGCAGAAGAACGAACATCAAAAAAACTACTTAGAGGATTAAAAAGATTATTTTCATCGGATGTGGTAGTAAGAAACGTCGGTGGAAAAAAACTCAAAGTAGTTGATACCGATGATATTCAAAGTAAAACAAGAAGAAGTGACCGATATGGTCGTATGCACACTCTATATAGTGATTATGCAAGTAAATATAATAATATAGGATTTGAAACTGCACGGCTTGAGTTATTTTCAGATTACGATACAATGGAAAATGATCCTATCATTGCAAGTGCATTAGATATATATGCAGACGAATGTACAACTAGAAGTGAGTTCGGTGATGTGCTTAGAATAACAAGTTCTGATTCTAATATAAAAGGAATACTTGAAAATCTATTTTATGAAATATTAAATGTAGAATTTAATTTGTGGGGATGGACTCGGAATATGTGTAAATATGGTGATTTTTATTTACATTTAGAAATTGAACCAGAGTATGGTGTGTTAAATGTAAAACCCGTATCCACCTACGAAATGACTAGAATTGAAGATATAGATCCTGATAATCCAAATTATGTTATTTTCAAACAAGAAGGTGAAACTAAAGAGCAATATGAAAATTATGAAATCGCACACTTTAGAATGCTAGGTGACAGTAATTTTCTACCATACGGAAAAAGTATAATTGAACCTGCTCGGAGAACATGGAAGCAACTTCAACTTATGGAAGATGCTATGCTTATTCATCGTGTAATGAGAGCACCCGAGAAACGAATGTTTTATATAGATATCGGTAACATCCCACCGAATGAAGTTGATAATTTTATGCAAAAAGTTATCAATAAAATGAAAAAAGTTCCTTTTGTTGACGAAAAAACAGGAGACTATAATTTAAAATTTAATTTGCAGAATATGACTGAAGATTTTTTTATGCCTGTGCGTGGTGGTGACAGTGGCACAAGGATTGAAAATTTAGGTGCTATGACCTACGATGGAACAGACGATATTGAATATTTAAAAAACAAAATGATGGCCGCACTTAAAGTTCCAAAGGCATTTCTTGGTTATGAAGAAGGAATCACAGGAAAAGCAACTCTAGCTGCCGAAGATATAAGATTTGCTAGAACCATTGAACGAGTTCAACGGATTACAATTAGTGAACTTACAAAAATTGCAATCGTACATCTATATTCACAGGGGTATACAGACGCAAAGTTAGTCGATTTTAGTTTGAAGTTGACCAACCCGTCAACTATATTTGAAGAAGAAAGAATAAGAATTTTTGGAGAAAAGCTAAACACGGCACGTGATATGGTAGATGCTAAATTCTTTTCTAAAGAGTGGATATACAATAATATATTTAGTTTGTCTGAAGAAGAACAAGAAAAGGTAAGATCATCATTTGTTGATGATGCCAAAGAATTTTATCGTCTGGAAGCAATTCAGAATGAAGGTACTGATCCAGCAGACCCCAATGCAACAACAGATGCGGAAGGTGACGATGAGTGGGGTTTTGGTAATTTTGAAAATATGTCGGATGAAGAAAAAGCACGTGTCAAAGAACGTGAAAAAGAAGAAAAAAAACGTAGGAACGCAGATAAGGAATACGATCATCCCGATGATAGACCTATGGGAAGAGACCCACTTGGCCGTGATGAAAGAAAAGTATCAGGACGATCATGGTCAGAAAGTCCACTTAAACTTGAATCAGATTTGCAAAGATTAGATGCTTTTTTGGGAGGAGTAACTTCAAAAAATAAAAATTCAGAAAAAAAAATAATAACTGAATCTGAAAACGATAATACATTAAAAGATGAATTAAACAACATTATGAACGAAAAATCCTCCGAGGTTGATAATTTATAATAATTTAAATTTAATAATATTTTAAGAAAATAAACAATAATTATATTTATATCCATATTTATGTTTGTATACATTATCTAGATAAAATTTTCACGTGAAAAAATTAAAACACAGTAAATTCAAAAATACAGGAATTTTGTTTGAATTATTAATCAGACAAATTACCGCTGACATACTCGATAGTAACGAGTCGGCTGCTAATAAGTTAGTCAAAAAATATTTTGCAGAAGATACTGATTTAGGTAAAGAGCAAAGACTATATCAAGTGCTTTTAGAAGAAACAACCAACACAGAGGGTTCTGCCCATAAACTTGTTGATGCAGTTGTTGATGAGCATAAAAAATTAGACAAAAAAGTTTTATCAAGACTTAGATATGAATTGGTTAAGGAAATGAAAGATGTATATCCAATAGATGATTTCTTTCGTTCAAAAATAAGAAACTACAAAACTTATGCAAGTATATATAAATTATTTGAAGGAAGTAAGAGTGATGTTTTTTGTGATCCACGTGAAATCGTTGAATCTAAGAATACTATTGTAAATGGTTTACGTAGAGATAAAATAGTAAATAATGAGTTAGGTCAGTTAGAAAACTATGCCCAACACAATGAAGACTTAAGACTTATTTCATATAAATTGTTAGTTGACAGATTCAATGAAAAATATAGTGAACTTAATGAAGACCAACGGTTATTACTTAAAAATTACATTAATAATATTTCTAACACAAATAGTTTAAGAGAATATATTAATGAACAACTTCCCGTTATTAAATCTAAGATAGAAAAACTTAGTAACAAGATTGAGGATGATGTTGTAAAAATAAAACTCAAAGAGGTTACCTCACAACTCAATAAAGTTAGAGAAGGTCGTGTTGTAAAAGATTCACAAGTTTCTGCCGTATTAATGTCATATGAATTGATTAAGGAACTTGAAAAGAATGAACAACCAACGAAGTAAATTAAAAAAAATTATTCGTTCTTTGTTGGAGGAAATTATTTCCGAAGAAGAAAAAGAATTATCAGAAATCAATACAACTGGTAATATAGAAGGTTATCAAACTCCCCATGCGTTTGCTGGTACAGACGAAGATGAGCATAAAAAGAGAATTAAAGATAAAGCAGAAGTATTTGACTATAAGTCTACCGAAAACGAAAAAAGCAATACTGTAAAATTGAATGAAGGTCGTAGTCTTTATCATCTATTTCGTGATCATCCTGATTTAACACCAAAGCAAAAAATAGGCGTAACCATGAGGCAAGTTAATAAAAACTTAACAGAGGTTGAAAAAATTTTAAATGTTGCATCAAAATTTAAAACAGAAAATGGTGTATCAAGTAATTCTTATTGGAAGACTACACGTAAGTATCTTTTAAAATTAGAAGAAAAAATTCAAAAAATAAATCGTAAACTCAAAGAATTAAAGTGATATGAATATTGACTTTAGAGATTTAGAAGATAGAGAAGAAAACGATCCTGCTTTAAACGACTTTAAACATTGTATTAAGAAATTTGCTGTAGCTGCAAAAAATTTATCAAAATCTTCAGAAGGAAAAAAACTTCCTGCTGATCATTGGTCAGAGATTGTCGGTTTAATTAAAAAGTCAAAAATAGCAGTTTCTATGATTGAACTTGGTATAGATGACATTGGAAGTTTTGCAGATAAAGCAGAACCTGATGATTTGGAATTAAAAAAGACAGGACCAATTACAAAGTCTGATGACGCAGAAGCAACTACATCTGATGACTCGTCTACTGCTCAATCATCTGAACCAAAACAACCACCTGTTGCTAAACCAAAACCTGAACCCGAAGACACGGAAGACGAAGACGAAGACGAAGGTGAAAAAGAAGTAAACGAGGAAGCAAAATCAAAATCACAACAAAGACTATTTGGAATGGTACACGCATACAATAAGGGAGAGTTGAAAAAAGGAGATGTAGACGCAGATTTGTATTCTAAGATAAAAAAGATTGCAAACGGCATGACAGATAAAGATACAAAAAAACTTGCAAAAACTAATCATGATGATCTTCCTGAAAAAGTTCCAACTGACGAATATTATGATACACTAAATCATTTAAGCATTTTACTTTCCGAAGAAAATTTTGATAAGATAGAAGGAACTGGAAGTGGATTCATTGTAGAAAATGACGGAAGAACACATACCATTGAGTTTGATCAAAATTTTTATTTAAAGTCTGATTTATACAATTTTGATCTTGGTGATGATTATGATTTAAAAGAAGTAGTTGATACTTTTAAGGGTTTAATTAGACATTCGGATAGAATTTTAAAGAAAGAATACGAAACATTGATTAGATAATTCCTTAGAAAAACTCTAATAAATAAAAAATATGTATATACTTATTTAATAATATGGGAAAGAAATTATTAGTTACTACAATGCCGTTTGAATTCACTCCTGAGCAGATAAGTGAAAGCATAGAACAAAATTCAGGACGTCTAATTGTTCAAGGTATTCTACAAAAGGCGTCAGAGCAAAATCAAAATGGTCGTGTATACGAACGATCATTACTTGAAAGAGAAGCAACTAAGTACAATGAGTTAATTAGTGATAGAAGAGCATTGGGTGAACTTGATCATCCAGAAAGTAGTGTTGTCAATTTACAAAATGTAAGTCATAATGTTACAAAAATGTGGTGGGAAGGTGATAATTTGCTTGGAAAAGTTGAGGTTTTAAGTACACCATCCGGTAATATATTAAAAGAACTATTTAAAAGTGGTATCACATTGGGTATTAGTTCACGCGGCATGGGAACAACCCGTGAACATGAAGGTAAAACTCTTGTGAATGATGATTTTGAATTAGTTGCATTTGATTTTGTAAGCAATCCATCAACACGTGGTGCTTTCCTTGAACCAGTAAATTTAAATGAGTCTGTATCATCTGATGCTAAAGTAGTAACAAATGGTCGTGTATGTACCAAATATTGTAAGGTTGAGGGAATTATACATGAAATTTTAGGAGAAATCGGAGAACAAAAATGAGCAAAGATACTGATGTAAAAAAAGCAATAAAAGAAGTAATTCTTGAAGTTTTAAAAGAAGAAAAAAAATTGCTTAATGAATATAATCCCGAAACTGATAAATTTTCTGACGAAGGTTTATCAACAGAACAAAAAAAACTCGCATCTGAAAAAATTTCAAAATTCGGTAAGTATCAAAGATTTATTGCATTAGAGGCAAAGGATATGGATGTCGCAGAAGATATTTGTAATATCGTAGAAAACGCATCTCAGTGCATCTTAAATGAAACTGATGATTGGTTTGACTCAATAAGTGTTAAACGCAATCTAAAAGAAATAAAAACTTTAGCAAAAGACTTTTATAAAACTGCAAAAGAAAGACAAGTATATACACAAAGAATGCAAAGTTTGTACGAAGATATGGGAAATATTTTAAACAGATATTTTGAAATTAAAGGAGAAATTACCAATGAACCGCAATGATCTTAAAAGATTCGTGAGAAAAGTATTACTTGAAAAACTTAATCGGCAACCTCGGGTACATGGAAAACTTTTAAAAAAGACTATTAGTTTTAGTGGAATTCAAAGAGAGTGTGTATGTGAAGGCACGATCACAGATGTAAATAAATTTGCAGAAGAAAACAACTTAAATTTTAAGTTAACCGAAGATTCATACTTTGGTGGACATTATGTTGATGAAATGACGTCATATGAATTTTCACCTGATCCTGGGTTTTGGGGAGAATTGATGGAAACCTCCATGTCTGCACGTGAGCAACTTTCTAGAATATGTGGAACAAACGACCAAGTTCTTACAGAAGTGGATGCAAGTAATATAGAAAGACTTGTTGACTTTATCTACACAAATGAAAATTTCCAAGCAGACAGAACGCAATTAGTATTTGAGCAAATAGAAACTCAAATAAAAAATAAAATGTATGATAAAACACAATTTAGAAAACTATTTGAATATTTGATAGAGCAATCATGCAAGTTTGTTGCAGACGATGAAATAGAATTAACAGAATCAGAATTAGAGTACGCAACTCAATTATTATCAAGAAGATTTTTTGATAATAGAAAACACTCTACTGAGGAATCAACAGAACCACCAACACATTGTGGTAAGAAATCATTTAAATCAGGAAATGCGTTTGAAAATATGCAAAGAATAGTCTCAGGACACCAAATGTTCTTATAAGGAAAAAAATTACAATGAAAATCACAAAATCAGAACTACGAGAAATTATCCAAGAAGTTGCAGACGAGATGGGACTTTTTGAAGGTCTTACTAAAGCACAAGAGAAACTTCCAGAACCTCTTAAAAAAGCAATTTTAAAAAAGCAAGGGAACTCTGATGACTCCGAAGAAAAGGAAGATGTAGAAGAAGGTCTTACCAAAGCACAAGAAAAACTTCCAGAACCATTGAAGAAAGCAATTCTTAAAAAGCAAGGCAACTCTGATGAAGCATCTGATGATGAAGAAGACGTAGACGAGTCTATATCAGAAGGAAACGCATTTGGAGCAGCGGTAAAGGCTGCACGTGAAAATGGTGACTCTGAATTTGAAGTGGGTGGAAAAACATATCAATTGCGTGAAAAGGTAACAGAAGAAGTTGAAGATACTGAAGAGTTCATCGGTGAAGTATCTGAAGAATGTTGCGAAGGTGAATGTGAAAAATGTGAAGAAGAAGTTACCGAAGCATCATGTGGTACACATGAAGATGACGAAGAAGACGATGTAGAAGAAGGTAATGCTTTTGGTGCGGCTGTCAAAAAGGCACGTGAAGATGGAGAAACTGAATTCGAAGTAGATGGAAAAACATATAAGGTTCGTGAAAATTGGTCAAAAATCTCATTATCCGAGAAATTAGACAGAATCTTAGGAAATCGTCATATTCTATAAGTTTTCTTAAAAATACACAAAAATTTTAAAAAAGAGTGGTTTTCCACTCTTTTTTTTTATAATAATTTCATTTTTTTAATATTTTTGTATTTAAGTATATATTTATCTATCAAAATGCTTCCACAATTATTGGAAACAATTAAAGGTTTCAAGATTACATTAAAGTCCTAAATGACTTTAGAAAACAGGAAAACAAAACACATGAGTAAATTATTAAAAGAAGCTATTGCTGATGCGAAAGCAGTTCGTGAAACTGCACTTGCTAACGCTCGTCTTGCTCTTGAAGAAGCATTTGCACCTAGATTGCAAAGTATGCTTACCAAGAAACTCCGTGAGGACGAGGCAGAGTTAGATGGTGTAGAAGATGAAGTTGAAGTTTCTGACGAAGTTGAAGAGGATTCATACTCTGAAGATGACGTAGAAATTGAACCATCTGCTGAAGATGAAGTTGAAGAGGGTTCATACCTTGAAGACGATGAAGCAGAAGACGAAGTTGCTGACGTAGATGCTGAAGAAGAAGCACCTGCTGAAGATTCAGTTGAAGACGAAATTGAAGTTGAAGATGAAGTTGAAGACGAAGAAGATATCGAAGAAGATTCTTTTGACTTGGATTCTATCATTGCAGAACTTGAAAGTGAGTTGACAACCGAAGAAGAAGGTGAAGACGAAGAATCCGAAGAAGAAGACACTGAAGCTGTTGAAGAGCAGTCAAGTTCATCTGAATTGGGTATTAAAGGTGAAGAACACGTAAACATCGCTGATAGTGATGATGAAGAACTTCCCGATGATACTAAAGTTCAAAGTTCAGAAGTAGGAAATGAAGATGACGAAATGCCAAAGGTAGCAGACATTGACGAAGAAATCGATATTGAAATCGTTGATGAAGAAGCATCTGCTGGTGATGAATCTGACGAACCAACTGCAACTGAATCTGATGAAGAACTTGCGTTCCCGACAAATGAAGCAGAAGGATGCAACCAAGGTGGTGACATCGGCGAAGACGATGAAGAAATCAACTTGGAAGAAATTCTTAAAGAACTTGAAGATGAATCATCTTTAGAAGATGAAGAATCTGACTCGGAACTTGAGGAAATAAAGGCAACAAACAATAAACTTCAAAAAGAAAACGAAGAATACCGCAAAGTTTACAAGTATTTGCGTGGTAAGTTGAACGAAGTTAATCTTCTTAATGCTAAATTGCTTTATACAAACAAATTGTTCAAGCAACACGTATTAACAGAAGATCAAAAATTGAAAGTAGTAGAAAGTTTTGACCTTACGAAGAATGTTCGTGAAGCAAAACTCGTTTACGCAACATTAGGTGAATCTTTCCGATCAAGTGATACTCCGGTAAAGACTGAAGTGACAGAGGTTGCTAAA
>Ga0213866_10002085_pt1 | contig 14370 bp, 18 predicted proteins | sample PICome_11_FD_160079 | JGI IMG/M metagenome (GOLD analysis project Ga0213866, IMG submission 160079) | Coastal seawater microbial communities near Pivers Island, North Carolina, United States - PICO284 | ecosystem: Environmental > Aquatic > Marine > Coastal | place: USA: North Carolina...
ACCAACATAGTGTCACTCTTTGGCACACCATCCCATACAACCCGCTGGTCAGTACTGAAGCTGTTTGTCAAAACAGTATGTTCATGGTCCATGTTATGTGCAATGACAAAACCATCATTCGGTATATTCGCAACGATGCGAATGAGTTCATCCAAAACCAATTTCACATCAACACCATGTTCGTATGCCTGTCTGGAGGTGATACCATGAACTGCCGTGGCTTTTCGGGCAATCTCTTTATATGTCCCATAAGGTTTAATAAGGTATTGCTTTGATTCCAAACATTCGCCTAAGCCACTGAAAAGCTGCCAAGCAATCTCAACGATACGCCCATGAGCAAGAAGTGGGTCGTTACACTTCCAATCATGAGTTTCTAAATCTACAACCATGTACTTTGTGTTGTGGGGGAGTTCTCTACCTTGTATGATGTCATCCCACTTATTACCATTTCTCATCCATTCTTGACGCTTAGCAACAGCTGCAATGTCAGATTGATCTTCTTTTGCTAATGCTATAATATTGTAGAATGTACGTGATGTGTTCATCTTATCTTTTGTTGGTGGAGAGAAATATATACATGTACACTCAATGTGCAATCAAGTTCCCAACTAAAAAGTCATCAGCAAAAACTGGGCTGATGGAACACCGTGCCGGTGCCGGTGCCGGTGCCAGTGTCGTTGTTGGTGCCGCGCCAGGTCTGGTCTTGCTGAATTTTGGTGGTGGCAGAATTCCGTCTCGTCAGTATCGTAAGTAATTATTATCTCACATAATCCCAACCTTATACCTTGTGCCTACTAACAAATATCAGTACATACAGAAAACATAAAAGTAGAAATGGACAACACAACAGAAATAACATCGGTTTTACTGACGCATATTACCAGTGGGAAAGGTTTTAAAAGGAATAAGCTTAATTACGATGGACAAGAAATTTATAATACTATAATCAAACTCTTTGCAGTAAGTGTGGTTTTGTGCTTGTGTGAATTATATTACCCAACAGTTAGTATTCTCACCATTGCTCCTTTCGATTGAAAAATAAACCTTGAATAACATCAAACATGCAATACTAAATAACCAATGTATGTAAAGCCATTACATAAACACCTTTTTAAGAGCAAGAGCAAAAAAAAACAATTATTTGTGGATGTGAGTGAAGTACAACAAGTTATTTTTTTTATGTATTGCATGGTGTTGTAGATTTTCCATTGTATTTATGGTGGTATGGTGGAATTATCTACCTGTTACTGACATGCATTCTTTATAGTGTTTATACGAAGGATTGATAGATGGAGGAGCAATATTCCTTGAACCTGAACGTAAAGAGGAAACAGAAAAAGCATTGGATGCAAGTTGTAATAAAGGTGAGGAACTAGAGGAATCAATCGAATTGATGCTTGCAGATTATAAGAAATTAGAGGAACCAATCCATTCAAATGGTATGCAAACAGAAGGAAGCATATTCAAACCTATGAATAAAGGGAATGCACGGGAAATGGTAAGGAATGCATTGAAAAATGCTACAACGTTACATCCCAAGAAGGATAAAGCAATAAAGATTGTGAAAGAACTTGGTGTAGATATGAATGAAGACGATTGCAAACGATGGCGCCATGCAATTACACGATTGTATAAAGAAGAACTGGATGCGTACAAGATAGCACACGATTGCAACTCCATCAAAGACAATAAAATTAGGATTAGGATGAGATTGGATGCTGCAAGTATAGATGCTCGGGATCGGCAGGATGTGGACGATGCTGCTGATGGAGATGCTGCTGCTAATGCTGTTAACGTGGGGAGATTGGATGCTGCAAGTACAGATGCTCGGGATCTGCAGGATGTGGACGATGCTGCTGATGGAGATGCTGCTGATTGTGCGAATGTTGCTGCTAATGCTGCTTTTTATGACGTGGTTGATACATTGCGTCAAATGCCCCTTGCCCGAGTGTTTAAACCATTACAACAAGACACAACTGCAGACGACTTTGATGAAATTGCTAAAAAATGCTCTTATCGCCGTCTCAAGAAGCGCAAGTTTAACGAGGAATATGGGGACAAGTCGGGGGGCACGGAAGTTGTTTAGATGCAGAGGAATTGATATACATGGTCGTGTGTTAAGAAGGTACTGTAAATATTGAGGCTGCTGTTTGTTTATATTTGCAGAGTTGAATGTAGAAGGATAGAGTTAGAGATACTAAACAATAAGAAGATGAGTATGTTTATTGTGATCTTTAGGCAAATAAGTATCTTAATTTTGAAAGTTGATCCAAAGAGAAGTTAGAAGTCGGCGTCAAGAGAAAAGGTTTGGCCTTTTGGATCTGTTCCAACTCCAGACTTGGCATACTCCCCAACTCTTTTCTCAAAAAAGTTCGTCTTTCCTTGGAGAGAAATCATATCCATCCACTCGAAGGGGTTGACAGCGTTGTAATACTTGGGAGAACCTAGAGCTACCAACAGTCTGTCAGCACAGAACTCAATGTACTTACACATTAAGTTCGAGTTCATCCCGATCAACTCAACCGGAAGTGAATCAACCACAAACTCCTTCTCGATCATAACTGCACCTGTAATGATTTCAATAAGTTTACTCTCTGGTGGCTTATTGACAAGCTTCTTGTATAGTAGACATGCAAAATCACAATGCATGCCCTCATCGCGTGATATAAGTTCATTTGAAAAGCAAAGACCGGGCATCAGTCCTCTCTTCTTCAGCCAGAAGATAGCACAGAAAGCACCAGAGAAAAAGATACCTTCCACAGCCGAGAAGGCTACCAGCCTCTCCGAAAATAACAATTGATTAGTGCTATTACACCACTTGAGAGCCCAATAAGCCTTCTTTTGCACGGATGGAATAGTCTCAACTGCACGCAATAGATGCATCTTCTTTTTTTGATCCTTAATGTAGGTGTCAATCAGCAACGAGTAGGTTTCACTGTGGATACCTTCCATTGCAATTTGGAATCCATAAAAAAGTCTTGCCTCTGCATTTTGTACTTCAGTGTAAAAGTTGCTGGCTAGATTTTCATTGACAATACCATCTGATGCAGCAAAGAATGCCAACACGTATGAGATGAAATGCTTTTCATTTTCTGTCAGATTCTCCCATTGTTCAACATCTTGAGCCAAATCAATCTCTTCGGCTGAAAGATTTGCATTTAGAGGTTTTGATGAGGAAGAAAGGCGTAGTATTCAGTTAGTACACATATGGGCTGCAAGTCAATCAAATAAACTGAAAGTAACTAGGTCAAACGAAGTAGTCAACTTGACGGTATTGCATATTGAACACATGAATTTATATGATAAAACAATACTAACGCGGATACGACTTTCCTGTCCAGAAGGATGCCTCAGCTTTCTTATACATCAACCATATCTTTAGTATCAAGATAATAATGAATTATTGAGATGGCTCTCTCGATGATTGTATACACACACTGTACTTACATCTTCATCCTTAATAGGGAACAATACATGCCGATTTGGGTTTCCCTTCAAAAGCGGTTCTTCGATAATGTTTTTGTTGTCTCCGCTGATTTCACATGATGTAAGTCCTCTGCTTAGTACTTGTATAATATCAGATGCTGTCGTCATAATTAATGAATTTAACGATTTACTGAAATGGCAAGTAACTCATATGCTGTTCTAAATAATCTTGAGCAAGAATGAAATATATTGGTAGATCCGACATCAGCAACCAGCACCGAACACCGTACCGGCACCAGCACCAGCACCGAAGAATGTTGTACACCTTCAGTGAATCATCTTCACAAAAACCTGATGCATATTACATTAACAACTTATATTAATTAACGATAACAGCTTGTGTGACATCTACCCTCTAGACAATACACGAAGACGAATAATGGGAATAGTAGTTACAGATGATGAATACAGTCCCTCTATTGTCGTAAAGACATATGATGACAAGCCAGATGATAACACAGATGATGACATATGCTCTGTATCTAGAGAAACAGTCTGCCAATTGATGTTGATGGAGCGAACAGAGCCCATTTTACCAAAATACAACAAAGAATTACAACAATCGAGCTCATTTACAAATCACAGGTATAAGCAAGTTTGTAGATTGATAAGAATTCACCACTACTTCCATTTCTTGCCAGAAACATTGAGTCAAGCCGTCAACATATTTGATCGAGTTTCTCCAATAATAGATCCAAGTATAGCTGATTTAGATCTTTGTTCAGTTACATGCTTACTGTTAGCATCCAAACTCCACGAGAATTATTACAAGAACCTACAACAACAACAAATTCTTGTTAGTTACTTGAAAGAATTGTACCATAGACATCCCATAAAGATTGTCAACGACACAGAAAGTGACATAATAAGTATGGAGAAAACGATATTAACAAGTCTTGATTACAGAATTAGTGCTCCATCAGTTTATACATTTGTTTACATCTTCTTGGATGCTACCGAGAGTTTGATTGGTGTAGATATCGAGCGTGACATCTTGTTACTGGTTGACACAACACTTGCCAGATATCATTTAATACAATATGCACCATCTATAATTGCATGTGGTTGTATTTATATCGTGAGGAAGATGAACGGAATGTCACCCTGGAGCAAGGCCTTAGCAAAGCGTACTTGTCATAGCGAGACATTGGTTCGACCTGTGGCACGTTCTATTCTTTCTACAATATCACTTGTGGAAAACAACATAGACTTGAAATCTCTAGACGATGATAAGTATTTGAATCTGAAGATGTCAAACATATGCTCTTTGAAGATGTAAATAGAATTTATAAGTGCACAACTAATGTAGTTTTACAACCACTACGGATACTCTTATTGCAGTTAACTTCGGACTCCAGTAATTTAAGAAGCTATGTCAACAACAACATTCATTAAAGTATCATCAATTTTCTTCTCTCGCTTAGACTGAGCCTCTTGTAATCTCTGACTTTTAAATTTCAAGGTTGTAGTAGGCCGTGAAAACTGGCCCTACTCTCGTCTAGATGATACAATGTATTGGACGTGATAGGTACTCATGATATTATGCTCTACTACCTTGATAGAAATTCATAGCTAACAGTTAGAATACGTTATTTAGACTATGTGCGTTTCTGCCCAGCAAAGTAACAGCAGGGGTGGCCCTGAATGGATCTTGTTGAGGTGAAGGATACCTAATGAATCGGTGCCGGTGCCGGTGCCGGTGCTGGTTGAACCAAAACAAACTAAAAGCTCATTGTAAGCTCATAATTACAAACCATTCACAGCCAAAACAACATATCATCCTATCCAATCGTATCGATATAAACAATGGCGAAGTCACCCAAGAAAACTCCATCCACACCACCAGCCAATCCATACGGCCCAATGATCAGGTTTAGTTATGGATCTGCTCTCAAGAAGAAGCCAAAAAATACCGCCAACACTAACACAATCCAATCTGTCGAAACGGGAGTTCCTGGTATCATTATTCATTTTGGTACAAGGCCTGATAAAGTATGCAGCTATATTTGGCCATTTAAAAACTACCACGAACAGTATGCGGAGATCGAGGATCTAATCCGTAAATGGGGATGTAATGGTAAGTTCCTATTTGTACTCTGTACTTATTGTAGGTTTGGTTGCATATATTTAATCTCTTTCATATATATCATCTACACAGGCTTTGCCACGCGGAAATTAGTAACCGAAGACATAGACATATTGGATAATGTTCGGATGCCTGGGACCCCCGGTGAGTCAATACTTGATCTATCGTCGCAAACCTCTATTGCAATAGAGCTTATTTACCATTATTTGATTGCCCGTTCTCGATATCTGTATGTACTAATATACTTTATTTACTATCACGTCTTTTCCCATTGTTAGGCCAGGAGGATTCGTATCCCTGGGATGCTATCGTCACCGTTGACAACAATGCCACGGCAGCATCGGCAGGCAAGAAGATTGCCCAAGAATTTACCACCTTTGCTGCCGAGAAGAAGAATCGCGGACTCTTCGGAAACAACAAGATAGTTGAATTCGTATTCAAGGGAGTCCTCCCAGAGGAAGAGAAGGGTCGTCCACTCACATACTACTTAATGGATGATGATTCAGTAAGGGTCTTTCTGTTGGTTTTTTATGATGGGACAAACAAGAAAGAGCTAATGAAATGCGGGAAACTCCTTAAAGACTTCTTCGGGAGCATGGAAATTGGACTAACCCTCCTCGAGCAATATGCAAAGTGGTAGTCATCTGAATCTGGATAGTGCATATAATCTCTATGTAATTTCCTGTGTGTTTATCATCTTTATCATGTCGATATATATTAATAATACAGGGCGGCCTTTATATATTGTTGAGGGCATTATTATCGTCGAGGCTGCCTCTAGAGTGTCTCAAATTGATATTGATGGTAAAAATGGTACCTACATAATCAGATATCTCTGCCATCCAACATCTTTATAGGTCATAAGGATGAGGTTGACGCGCAGTCGGTCGCTCAGAATACTCCTACGGCATAGCGGCGGCGTCAGAAGTTGTAGTATGGTATGTATGGCTACTAATGGTGTATGTAAACACTGTTTCTCTTTTGCAAAAAAACGTATCATAAGCCCGTATTTTTTTGTTAGGTGTTTTTTTTCGTACCATCTAAGATCAAGGGTTGAGCTATGAGAGTTCCGAGCTGAGATATTGATAGTATGAGATGCGAAGAAAGAGTGATGTAATCTATTAACAACACAGGATTTGTTATATGATTTACATTATATACAAACACATAAAATGTAAGGATATTATTACATCGCCCCCTTGGTTTCATTACCTGCTGCCTGGCTGTTATTCGGCCTTTCTTGAAGTTCTACCATCCTTGATAAAAGATGGAGAGATGTTAGTTTAAAAACATAACATTTGAATTTGGTATAGTCCTTATATCGATCATCAGCAACTAGTGCACCTACGTCGACGCTATTTTGTTTGCGAATCAAACACTTTTGATTTCCAATTATAAGGACCATAAAGTGAAGGACGTGAGAGAAGCGAAACGAATTCCTGTCTTGGCCGTCAACTTTTTGAACTTGTTCCTCGCATTCAATCATAATATTCAAAAGGTTATATCCTAAAATGTCTGACAAAGAATAGAAATACCCTGGATCGTTGTTGAGAATAAGTAAATGATTTGCGATCTTGTCGGACTCCAAAATATCGAATGCCTTCTTGTAAATAGCGTTGCTATTGCTGATGTCATCCGTGAGCAACTCTACTACATCAATATTCTTACGAATAACAGCATCGACAAATAGCACAAGTAGATTTACGAGATGATATACATCACGATTCAATTCGGAGTGATCGTTAGCACTTTCATACCTCTTTTCCAACCCATCGAATTCCTTTTGAATGCACTTAAAAAAGTGCTTGTGGTCTCCTGGTGATGTGGTAATGTTATTATTCGCAACAAAATCATCAATGAACTTGCCAAATCCAGAAAAGTTAGATAGTACCGGAATACTAGTCTTATTCTCATCATCAATATGTATATTGCGCATGAAATCAAGGTCAAAAATGTCTTTTGATACATAACCAAGACCATCAATACCACCAATATCCGAGTTATCATCAAAAGGATATTTCTGAACTTGAGTTGGCGAGGACGTCATACTAACACCTCCATTAGCATCATCCACACTGTTAAAATCAGCTTGTTGGTCTAGAGGCAAAGACTGTGACTGTGTAGGATCACTATCGATCATCTGTTGTAGTGGAGCTAGAGAAGTATCTACAGAGAGTGATAGTGCAAATAGCGAAAATAAATCGATTGGTTACCGGTAATACAATTGGAAAGGAAATAAAGGACAAGTATCATGGGATAACTTACCATCTGTATCGGTTATTACTCCCCTAATACGGACGAATAACATATTATCATCATCGACTCTCTCAGTACGATCTAATTCAATTTCGCTATTGCCATCTAATTCCTTGAACTTGGAGGAGAGATAAGTGTTAATGTCCGTAGATGTGAGATTGAGGGGGCTATACTCAACAACAATAATCAGCTTGTTTTCTGGTGTTGTTAATACGAATATTCTCCTGATTGGAATGCCATCCTCCCGAATTCTGCTCTCTGCAATAAATGTAATAGTTTTTTCTTTATATATACTTGTTAGTTTGAACATTGAGATTACCCGGAATGGAAGATCAGACGGAAATGATTCAAGATGATGATGTTGATTTCCTCCTGTGAGACGAGTAAGATATGCAGCTTCTTTTGCAATGCAATCTTTTCTAGCTGGAGTCATTAATGGGTCCCATTGATAATTAATTATATACCAATCCAGGAATAAGACCAAACCAACAACTACTGACAGTACAACATTACTATCATCATTCTTCTCCATTTTAATTGTTATAGTAGTACCTACAATATTGTAGTTTATGAAGTCAAGTAAAGACAAAGATAACAGAGTCTATCAGAGTTGCTAGAGTCAGAGTAGTAGCAGCAGCAGTACTGACACCAGTATACAACAAGAGACAAAGAAGGGGCAGCAGAATCCAATAGGCTGAAGATGATATCATACATAGAGCAAAACAGCAACCGTCGGCACTGCCACTGGCACTGAAACCGGCACCATAGGGCAGAATGTCGTACATAGAGTCGACGTGTGCATGATGAAGATAGGTATCCGGTATCTTGTTGGTATCTTTGAGCCCTTGGAGTGCCCTGGGGGCTTTGACTCTCTATTGAAATGAGGTTGATTAATAATAGCATACCCAGCCTTTCTTCACGTGGACTGCAAATAGAATAATATAAATATCCAAAGCAATTGTAAAACATCAAAAATTTAGTATTAGGTACGATAATCGCAAAATCTCCGCTATCAACATCCAATAAAATCCTGCAATCTCCACATTATTACATCCCCCACCATCCGCTCATCCTATCATAGTGATGTAATGTCTAAAAGGAATTGTGAAGCATTAAAAAGTTATCATTAAACCCAACAATTGTTAAACAAATTACCATATTTCAAACCTCCGCTATAATTCAGAGTGTCTCCGCAATAAATACCTCCTTTCCATCCCTCCCATCTACTAATACCCGCCACCACTCTTTATGGAGCAAACCTCCGCTATAATTCAGAGTGTCTCCGCAATAAATACCTCCTTTCCATCCCTCCCATCTACTAATACCCGCCACCACTCTTTATACACGTTGTTCTCCACGGATACGACGGGCAAGTTGCATATCCTTCTTCATGATGGTAATCCGCTTGGCATGGATGGCACATAAGTTAGTGTCCTCGAAAAGACCAATTAAGTAGGCCTCAGCCGCCTTTATATATCAAATAATAAGAGAGAGAAAGAAGAGATATTAGCAGATTATTTACCACATCAAAATGACACAAACTAACCTCCTGTAGAGCTAAAACTGCCGTGCTCTGTACACGCATTGGTTTGTCTGGATTTGTTCCTCCCCTCTCTGTATTAAGGTCAGTCATTATCTGCCTTACCAATCGCTGAAAGGGAAGCTTACGGATCAATAGGTCGGTACTCTTTTGGTAACGACGGATCTCACGGAGGGCCACGGTTCCTGGTCTGTAACGACGGGGCTTCTTGACACCTCCGGTGGTGGGGGCAATCTTACGTGCTGCCTTGATGGCGAGCTGCTTACGGGGAGCTTTACCTCCATTGTAAAAGGATGGAGATTGTTTTGTCCGGGCCATTACATATAAATATAGAGCAGATGCAAAAATTATGAGATAAATTCTCTTGGGCAAAGGGGAGACGGGGATCTCGACCCGACCAGCACCGACACCGGCACCGGCACCGACACCAGACCAGCACCATTGTCATGTTTTTTGGGGGCCAAGAATGTTATATCAAATAAACCAAAGTAATCAACAATGGTAGTATTGAGTTGCTATAGAGTGTCATCCAGTGTTCTGGGAAGTGGCAAGTACGGCTACGTTCGAGAATGTAGAGATGTAAGTGGAATAATGTATGCCATCAAAACTATCGACAAATCAAGGGCACCTAGATTGGATCACATAAAGCGTGAGGTTGAGCTTCTGAGGGTAGTTGATCATCCAAACATTTTGAAAATGATTGATTCCTTCGAAGACGAACATTATACGTACATTGTCACTGAAATGTACACGGGCGGTGATCTCTTTGACCTTGTCGTTAATAACATTACAGACCATGGATGTTTACGAGAAAGTCAAGCGATGATGATTACCAAAGCTCTACTCAAGTCTGTACATTATCTACATAGCAAAGACATTGTCCACCGGGACATCAAGCCTGAGAATCTTCTATTCTCGCCAACAAAGAAAGGGGCAATAATCAAGCTTATAGACTTTGGTCTTTCAAGAAGACACGGTGTAAACGATGGCAATATGACAAATCCAGTTGGTACCCCTTACTATATGTCACCTGAGATACTACGTGGCAGTTACGACAGATCGTGTGATCTCTGGGCTGTTGGTGTAGTGTGTTACATCTTACTTTCTGGATATCCACCGTTCAATGGCTATAACGACAATGAAATTCTTGCATCCACACTGAATGGGAATGTTATATTCGAAAAAGAAGTTTGGGGTAATCTTAGTAAACTATCCCGTGATTTTGTTACGAAGATGTTGCACAAAAATAAATCAAAGAGAATTACTTCTGCTAATGAAGCATTAAAACATCAATGGATAAATGAGTAATCAGTAACATGTTGATAACAGACGGCTTCTTATGACGTCAATACATGTACAAACAAACCGCTTCTTGCTCGCCCAGACGATTGTTGCTATTGTTGTTCTTCCGCCGACCACAGCCGCTGCCTCCCCTGTCTATGATTATGGCTCATTATTACCATATTATTGTTTGCACTAATCATAATAATAGTAGGCACCCTAGCATGATATTATTTTGGCGATGAAACGAAATACCCTCTGGTTCACTCTACAAAATGGTTGCCTCAATAATAGCATTCAAGAAACGGCGCCCATCAAAATATATTCAGCAACGTATTACTATTACAATCTCAAAAATGAATACAACATATACAAATGATTAAGCTTCTTTAGATTTACATGTATGTACGTGAAGAAATCAAGCCTTTCACACCAAACAATGAAATGATTCTGGTCGTTCAATATAACATCCTATCAACAAATGATACTCTACGCTCGTCATCAACGACATTTCTACGCCTTATCAAACTGGAATGATATTCATTTAACCAGCTTGCCAATTCAAGTTGTGTGTCAATAACGGCATAGATTCTTGCCTCATTCCTACGCCATAAATCAAAATTGTAACCTAAGCCATCACGAACACTATCAATGACGTGATCTTCTTCACTTTCTAGAATGTCTAGTTCATGGGAAATATTTGGATGTTCATCAAACTGATAGGTTTCCATCTCGCTATCATCCAAATCATAATAATAATCCGGACGGACAAAGAGAACCATCCCATTTGACATCTTTATTAGATCATCTACACTCTTCAATATACCAGCTTGTTTATAAAGTTGGTAATTAGGTATTCCATTGATCACAATCCCACGCTCGGTATACTTATCAACACGAGAAACAAATCGTCCAATTAGTGTCTGGTGTAAATTTACCATCGAGGTAAGGTTGGACATACGAGGTCTGAGCTGCTGTAGAGCAGTGCAGAACAAGTCATGCATAAATGCGTATCGATCAAACCCCTGATCATACAGATCCATGAAAGCCCGATATATTAAATGGCACTTCATATCAAATACAAGACGAAGAAACGACAACTCTTTTATCGGGTAAGGATATGGAAAAGACGGGTAGTTGTCGGCTGGTAGAAATACATTTGACTGTATCATTTGTCCTGCAATCGCGAGAAGCCTCTGTGCAACATCATGCTCATGACCATTTCTAACCATACGGACGATAATGCCCATATCACAAACAACATCACGAAAAGATCTGCTGGCTTGATTATGCAAATTTTCCATAAATTGCAGGGTCATCTCGTTTCCGATAGTACTGTTAAGATTGGTTTGCAGAGTAAATGATTGCTTGGGATTAGGAATGACCCAATCTTGACCACCAAAAAACGATGTACCACAGATAGTCAGATCAAACAAGTCGGTAGCTTCTCGAGGGCTCCTTCCCGGCTTTCGATAAAGAAATGATTATAGAGTTCAACTTGATTAGATTCATTAATGGATGTGACGACAAAACTGTTGATTACCAACTTACTTTCAAGACGACCAAATCAATATTAACTGCATTCTTTTTAACCTTATGGATAAGGTGATACGGAATACAGGGAATATCAACCCCATCACTAGTTGACAATACAAAAGTACAGCCGTCTTTACTCAACGGATATTCGGCACCGCTTTCATTCATTTCGTAAACAAATCTGGTATCATCTCTATTTGACCAATACTCCACATGATTGATTGGATCATCAATACCCCCCCCCATGATTTCATTATAAATCTATCAATGAAGAGAAATATTTCATGGATAATATAATCATTACAACGACGGAATAAGATGCGCTATCATATCACTTGATGTGGTCATATTACTTACCTCTGAGTAACCACCAAAGACTTGGTCGATGTCTTCGCTTATCAGCCACCTCCGGACAAAAGGAGCAACCTCGTGAGTACAATAGATGTCAAGATCAGCACTCTGCCATGTTGAACGCCCCGTTGAACCAACGATAGTCTGAACACAAGTACTGCCACTGCCCCCCAAAAAGAGATAGCAATCACGATCAAGTTATCATTTGCTCGATACAAACAATATTACGAAGACTAGTTCAAACGTACCTGATACACACCGAACGATGAGGAAGACTATTTGCTAACGATGTAAATGATTGCAACGGATCCGATCCTGTTCGGAATACAGTGTTACCACTATCCAGTACTGCTGCCAAGCTGTTGTTTAGAGATCTATAAAGGAATTGTCGACATCCAACAAACACTTCACCAAGCGCAAAAGCGTCAACCGGAGAGAGGAAACATATCACATGCTCCATTACAGCGTCTAGTAGGGATGAGTTCTTATCAGACATGGCAAAGATGAAAGATATTGATATTAATGATCTGAATATATGGAAGAATATTAGTGAGCCTCTGTAAGAAACGAGTTCAGCACCGAAACCAATACCGGCACCGGCACCGGCACCAACACGAGAAATTTTTGCTAGCATATCATACAACTTATCTATTACTGAACATAACACTGTCGAAATTGATTTAGAATGATATGTGATACTGCGTTAGACAAGCTCCTCGAACAGCCGACACCACGATTTGGAGATTGTCCAATATGCATGGTCCGGATGCCCAGTTCAACACACGGACGTGTATTCTATGGGTGCTGCGGAAAGATGGTTTGCAGTGGATGCTCACATTCACCTGTATATGATCATTTAGGCAAGAAGTCCGTCGACAAGTGTCCCTTTTGTAGATCTCTACATCCTACAACAGATGAGGCTTTGTTTGAGATGAAAAAGAAACAAGCGAAAGCTAATAATGCCTATGCAGTGTACAGTTTAGGGTTAGCCTATTTTTACGGAAGAAACGGTCTCCGTCGGAGTAGAAAGTTAGCGATGAAGCTCTGGCATCGAGCAGGAGACCTCGGTTGTGCTGATGCATATCTCCAAATTGGATTCCTGTATGGTTCTTTCAGATATAGAGATAAAGTCAAAACATTGGATTACATGGCGAAAGCGGCTGAATTGGGACACGAGCAAGCAAGGTATTTTCTAGGCAAGTGGGAGATGATGAATGGAGACACAGATGAAGCAATCAAACATCTCACGATTGCCGCAACAAATGGAGAGCCAAGATCTTTGACTTTAGTACAGGAATTGTATCAATATGGACTGGCTACAAAAGAGGAGTACACCAAACTTTTACGATCATATCAAGAATATGTAACTGAAATTAAAAGTGTACAAAGAGACGAAGCCGCCGTGATTACTGGATGTCCTTATTACTGACAGTAAAAATGTAAAAAGAGACGAAGCCGCCGCGAGTATGGTACTATTGGACTGATGCAGTACGAAGCCGCCGCGAGTATGGTAGCAGTAACCATGTTCGAAATTGTATATAACAGAGAAGATAAGATAAACTAATAGGTACTGGACTGATGCAGTAATTGAAAATTGTATACAGCTAAAAAATAGATAGACTGACAAAAGAATCGTATGTGTGAAAAAATCTCTGTCAAATACTGTTTTTTGAAATGAATGCCGACACCATCCGAGGATACCACTGTGATTAGACAGACAGACAGACATCTGGTATCCTCTGATTTCACACAGACAGACATATAGACAAATAACACTATCCCCAAACCCCTTTGGAGTATTTCCCTAAAGTGAAAACTGACTTACTTTTGGTGA
>Ga0213866_10002087_pt1 | contig 14367 bp, 11 predicted proteins | sample PICome_11_FD_160079 | JGI IMG/M metagenome (GOLD analysis project Ga0213866, IMG submission 160079) | Coastal seawater microbial communities near Pivers Island, North Carolina, United States - PICO284 | ecosystem: Environmental > Aquatic > Marine > Coastal | place: USA: North Carolina...
AGAGCCAAGAGCTGCAACATCTGCAACAGCTGAACCTGAAATTTCAGCAAAGAACATTGAAACAGCTATGTTGATCATACTTAATCCACCTTTGATAAAACCGACTAAAGCAGATGCGAACGCAATTAATCTTCTTGATATACCTGCGGTATTCATAATTGATCCCGCTAAGATAAATAAAGGAATCGCAATTAAAGGAAATTTCATCGTTCCGTCATAAAGAACAATTGCGGTATCTATTAAAAATGATGGGCCTTGATTAACTACCATTGCAATAACTGTTGTAATTGCAATACCAACAGCGATTGGCACATTAATACTTAATAAAAATAACAGTATGGAGAACATAATAAGCAACATCATAATTTTACTTTTTTGCCTCCATTACTCTTCTCCTCCTACAATTTTTCCTTCCATCATTTGTTGATAGCTATCTTTAAAATTTAATGTCTCAGATAAAATGAATAATATTGATGCAACTGGAATAACCGATTGAGCTAATGGTTGAGGAAACCAGTCTAGTGTTGTTAACGTTTCACCTTGTACGATGAACATTACTTTGAAACCATAATAAGTTAATAAAATAAAAAAACTGTAAACAAATAATTTTGATAAAAAGAATAAAGGCTTTCTAATATGTAATGGAAATGATTTTAAAATACTTGGCACACTTATATGGCCACCCTTTAGTGCCGCGTAAGCAGAGCCATAATAAGTCAACCATGCTAACTGCATTGATGCAACTTCATCATACCAGGTCAAAGCATGACCTGCCCATCTAAAACTAACGCCCAAAATAACAACAGCTGCCATGGCAACCATCATTACAAATAAAACAAATTCTAGAGCTTTATCGTATTTTTTTTTAAATTCTTGGATGTTCATTAAAAAAAACCGGCCCTAATAAAAAGGGCCGGCTCCTTTAAGATTACTTATTTAGCTAGACCAGAAACTTTTTTAATTAATGCGTTTCCTGAACCAACTTCGTCACCAAACTGCTTGTAAACAGCAGCACTTCCATCAACAAAAGCTTTTCTGTTAGCTTTGTTAACTTTAACGCCAGCATCTTTAATTACTTTTAATAAAGACACTTCTAGCTCCGCTGCTCTTTTGTACACAAACTTTTGAGTGTCTTGAGCTGCTTTTTCTACAATTTTTCTCACATCAGCTGGAACTTTGTTCCACTGATCTTTGTGAACTACAACGTAAGCAGGTGTGTATACATGCCCTGTTATCGATAAGTATTTTTGCACTTCTTGGAATTTTGCACTAGCAATTTGTGCATATGGATTTTCTTGTCCGTCCATAGTTCCAGTTTTAAGTGCAGTAAACACTTCTGAAAAAGCCATTGGAGTTGGGTTTGCACCGTAAGTTTTGAACATTTTTACTCTCCATTTAGACTTAGGTGTTCTTAACTTTATTCCATTTAAATCTGATGGAGTGTTTATTGGTCTTTTGTTATTAGTGATATGTCTAAAACCATTCTCCCATACAGCTAAAACTTTGTATCCAGTTTTTGCTTCTAAGTTCTTGAAGATCCCTGGTAACACTTGTTTTTCAACTTTAGCCATATGTTTTCTGTCTTTGATCATGTAAGGCATATCAAATACACCAAACTCATCATGCACAGATGACATCACTGATGAAGGTAATGAAAAGTTAACAGTACCTGCTTTAACTTTTTGAAGTAACTGTTTATCTTTTCCTAATTGAGAAGATCCAAAAGTTACTACTTTACCTTTTTTTCCTAATCTTTTATTTGCAAGATTTTTAAAATGTTCAGCTGACTCATGAAACAAAGATCCTGGTTTACCAACGTGACCAAATTTTAGCTCGACACCACCGTGTCCACCTGCATGCACCACTGAAGATAAAAAAAGAACTGAAACAATTGTCGCGAACAATGTTTTAATGTTTTTCATTTTTCCCCCTGTTAAATTGTTTTGGCGATTTTAGTAAATATTAAAGAGGATGGCTAGTGATATATTTAGTTATTTAGATAAAAAATCCAGAGCCGCTATTATACCGCCCTTTTTGAATGGAACTCCTGCTTTTGCCAAACCCATTTCGACGCCTGCTAAAGTTCCTGACAACATCAAGTCATTAAAGTCACCTAAATGACCAATTCTGAATACTTTACCTTTGACTTTATTAAGCCCCATACCAAGAGACATATTATAATTATCTAAAATAACTTTTCGCAGTGCATCAGCATCATGACCTTCTGGCATCATAACTGCTGTTAAAGAGTTTGAATACTCATCAGGATTTTTACAAAGAATTTCTAATCCCCAAGCTTTTACCGCTAACCTTGTCGCGTCTGCATGTCTTTGGTGTCTCGCAAAAACATTTTCTAACCCTTCTTCAAGTAACATATTAATTGCTTCATCTAATCCATAAAAAAGATTTGTAGCTGGAGTGTAAGGAAAAAAACCATTTTCATTATTTTTTAACATCGGTCCCCACTCCCAATAAGACTTTGGTAATTTAGCTTTTTTACTGGCTTCAAGCGCCTTTGAGCTTATTGCATTGAAAGAAAGTCCTGGTGGTAAAAGCAAACCTTTTTGAGATCCACCAACTGTTACATCAACTTTCCACTCTTCATGTTTATAATCAATAGAAGCGAGTGAAGAAATCGTATCAACCATATAAAGCGCTGGATGCTTAGCGTTATCTATTGCTTTACGACATTCCCCTATTCGGCTTGCAACTCCAGTAGATGTTTCGTTATGAACAACAAAAACTGCTTTGATTTCATGACTAGTATCTTCTTTTAATTTTTTTTCTAATATCTCTGGATCTGCTCCGGTTCTCCAGTCACCTGGGACAAAATCAATATTTAAGTTAAATTTTTTTGCGATTTCCCACCATAAAGAGGAGAACTGCCCAGTCTCAAACATCAATACTTTGTCACCCTCGTTTAGGGTGTTAACAATTGCAGCTTCCCAAGCTCCTGTTCCTGACCCTGGATAAATAATTACTGGTTCGGAGGTTTTGAAAATTAATTTAATTTTATCTAAAACTCTTTTGGCAATTTCAGCAAATTCTGGTCCTCTATGGTCAATTGTCGGGTAATCCATAGCCCTTAAAACTCTATCAGGAACATTGGTTGGTCCTGGAATCTGTAAAAAGTGTTTACCCGGTTGGAAAGAATTTGATTTAGGCATATGGCCTTATATGTTAAAGAAACTTCTTTAGCAATTATGAAATTTAACGATCAACAAGCAGAAAAAATAGGAAAAGAAGTCCAAGGACTTGTTATAGGCAAAGCACTCTTTGACCCATTTTCAAGAGGTAGATATAGCACTGACTCTTCTTTATATCAGATTAAACCTATCGGTGCAGTTTTAGCTAAAGATCATAATGATGTTTTAAGGCTGATGGAATATTCTCAGAAAAATTCAATTCCTTTACTAGCAAGAGGAGGTGGAAGCTCACAATGCGGGCAAACTGTAAGTGAAGCTATTGTATTAGACTACTCAAAACATCAAAACCAAGTTTTAGAACTTAACGTAGAAGAAAAATATGTTTGGGTTCAGCCTGGAATTGTACTTGATACTTTAAATTCTTATTTAAAACAATTTGGTCTTTGGTTTCCTGTAGATGTATCTACAAGTAGTAGAGCAACTATTGGAGGAATGACGGGTAACAACAGCTGTGGCTCAAGATCTTTGTACTATGGAAATATGGTTAATAATGTTCTTGCTGTTGAAGCCATATTAGATGACGGAACTATTCATACTTTTGAGGACATCAATAAAAACTACCTTGAAGCAAAAAATGATCAAAATAGACAATATGAAATAATTAAAAAATTTTTAGATCTAAGAGAGAATGTTAAAGATGATATTTCTCAATTTTGGCCTCAAACACAAAGAAGAGTTGGTGGGTACAATATAGATTTAATTAATCCAGATGGTTTTAATACTTCTAATATCTTAGTTGGTTCTGAAGGAACATTATCATTATTTAATAAAATTAAACTTAAACTTTCACCAATTCCAAAACAAAAAGTTTTAGGTGTTTGCTATTTTGAAAGTTTTGCACAAGCCATGGAATTAACAAAAGAAATGGTAAAATTAAAACCTACCACTGTAGAACTTTTAGATCATAATTTAATTGATCTTGCCAAACAAATTCCAATTTATGCAGAAAGTATAAAAAAATATATTTTAGGAAATCCAGAAGCAGTTCTCATGGTAGAATTCATTGATGATGATTTGGATCTTGCAAGGTCTAAATTAAAAGATTTAGAAAGTTTAGTAAGAGCGCAAAATTCAAATAACAATTATAAGAGTTATGAAGATTTATCAGACCAAAAAGAAATTTTTGAAATTAGAAAAGCAGGCTTAAATATTTTAATGTCTTTAAAAGGAGACAAAAAGCCAGTCGCTTTCATTGAAGACTGTGCAGTAACCTTAGATCATTTGGCTGATTACACATCAAGATTAAAAGATGTTTTTGCAAAATATAACACGAGCGGGATGTTTTATGCTCATGCTTCGGTTGGCACTTTACATGTAAGGCCTGTACTTAACATGAAATCAGATCAAGATATTAAAAACATGAAAGCAATTGCTGATGAAGCCTTTGACATGGTTAAAGAATACAGAGGATCGCACTCTGGGGAACATGGTGATGGAATTGTCAGGTCTGAGTTTCATGAAAAAATGTTTGGTAAAAAAATATTAAATGCTTTTGAAGAAATCAAAGATACTTTTGATAAAAAAAACTTATTAAACCCTCACAAAATTGTAAGAGCATATAAATCAGATGATAGATCTTTGATGAGATACAAATCTGATTACAAAGCAGAAAATATCTCAACTCATTATGATTGGTCTGACTGGGGTCAGTTTTCTGATGCAGTAGAAATGTGTAACAATAACGGGGCGTGTAGAAAATTAGACTCAGGAGTAATGTGCCCTTCTTATAGAGTTACTAAAGAAGAAAAAGATTTAGTGAGAGGAAGAGCGAATACATTAAGGTTAGCATTATCTAATCAATTACCCAAAGGATCATTTGTTTCAAAAGGCATGTATGAAACAATGGAACTATGTGTAAGTTGCAAAGCTTGCCAAAGAGAATGTCCAATGTCTGTAGATATGGCTAAAATGAAGAGTGAATTTTTATCACACTATTACAAAAAGTTTTCAATGAGCATCAAAGATAAAGTGATTTCAAATATGCCAAAACTAATTTGGTTATTAAAAATTTCAAATCCAATTGTTAATTTTTTAAACAAAGTTCCTATTATCAACAACATCATTGAATGGTTTGGCTTTTCATCAAAAAGATCTCTACCGATTGTTGAAAATCAAAGCCCGCTTAGAGAAATTTATAATTCTCAACCAAATTTAGAGAAAAAAGTAATTTTGTTTGCAGATACTTTTAATATTAACTTTGAAATAAAAAATCTAATGTATGCAATTCGAGTTATAAATAAATTTGGTTATCAAGCTATCATACCGAGTTTTCAAAATGATAATTTGAATAGACCTCTTTGTTGTGGAAGAACCTATATTTCCATGGGTCAACTAGATAAAGCCAAAAGTGAATTAGAAAGGTTTACGAGTTACATAACTGAAAATGGATATAATGAGCTTCCCGTTATTGGTATTGAGCCTTCATGTTTATTAACCTTTAATGATGAATTTAAATCTTTTTCAAAATTAAATGGTCGAGACAAAATCAACAATAGTTTTTTATTGTTAGAAGAATTTGTTTTAAATGAAATAAAAAATGGCAACCAAATCAAACCTAAAGATTTTGATAAAAAAGTCCTTATCCATGGTCATTGTCATCAAAAATCACAAAATAGAACCAAAGGTCTTACCGGTTTGCTTAATGAATTAAATATTAAAAACTCAATGATTGATAGTAGTTGTTGTGGAATGGCTGGATCTTTTGGATATAGCTCGAAGCATTATGAAGTTTCAAAAAAAATGGCTCATCTTACTTTGATACCTACAATTAATAATTCATCAGAAGAGGATTATGTTGTTGCTAACGGTACAAGTTGTAGGCATCAAATATCAGATTTTTCTAATAAAAAACCAAAGCATATTTCTGAACTTTTATTTAATTTATTTGAAACAATAAATTAATTTACTTTGGTTTATTTACCTACAGCCTTATATTCACCTGCTGCACTAGAAGCTGACTTCGCAATTTGATTCAAGTCCACCGGTTCCATAATTTCCATTTCTGAAAAAGCACCAGATGACATTGTAATCATTTTTAATGCTGCTGCGGCCTCAAAATTAGGTAGTTCAAATTCAGCAATAAAATCATATTTGCCTCTTACAAACGTGATATTTACTACTTTTCCACCTACTTTTGTTGCTGCTCCATTAGCTGCTGCAACTCTGTCTGAGCCAGGCTCTTTAATCCATCCAGCCATCGCTTGTGGTGAGTACGTTGCTGCTATTAAGTATTTTGGCATATGTCTCCTTTTAATAAAATTATAGTTTAAAAATATTAACTTTGTATTACAAAAACTCACCTTTTAATTGAATGAAAAAAACTATTCTAAAGATTGCACTTGATATCAAAGATATCTGTATTCCTCTTTATAAAATTTTAATTCCATTTGTCTTTATAATTAAAATTTTAGAAATTTCTGGTGCAATAGAATTTACAGCTAAAATTCTTGAACCATTAATGTCTCTTGTAGGTTTAACGCCAGAATTAGGTTTGGTTTTTGTAACAGCCTTTTTAATTAATATTTATGCTGCCCTGGTACTTTTCGTAAATATTTTGCCTGGATTAGATGTCAGTGTTGCAGAAATAACCATACTTACAACTATGATATTAGTTGCCCACAATTTACCAATTGAATGTACAATTTGTAAAGCCGCTGGAATTAGCGTTATCTATACTGCATCATTAAGATTAATTTCTGCTTTTGTATTAGGTTTTATTCTTAAATTAATCTATTTTAATTTTGGTTTTTTAACTGAAACTTTTCAAACATTTTTTACAGTAAAACCTCCTCCACAAAATAATTGGTATTGGTTTTTAGATCAATTTACTACTCTCATTTATATTTTCTTTTTAGTTTGTTTAATGGCAACAGTATTGGAAATACTAAAGATAATTGGCGTCGAAAAACTTTTTGAAAAAGTATTCATGCCACCTTTAAGACTATTTGGTATTCAAAAAGAAGCTATGAATATTATTATTGTTGGAATGTTTATAGGAATACAATTTGGTGGTGGTATGCTCATAAAAGAAGTTAAAAAGGGTACAATTGATAAACAAAGTATCTTTTTATCTGTATCGTTGTTAAACTTACTTCATGCGATGATAGAGGATACTATTTTAATGGCGTTAGTAGGTGGGCATATATCAGGAATTTTAATTGCAAGAGTAATTTTTAGTTTAGTTTTAAGTTATTTAATATTTATGATTTACAAAAGATACTTTAAAGCTGTATAAGCTGTTATGGTTAAAGTTGTAGAAATTACAGAATTTGGCGATCCATCAGTTCTAAAAATAACAAATAAAGATACTCCCAAGTTACAGGCCAACGAAGTTCTAGTTGAAAATAAATCTATTGGCTTAAACTTTATTGATACTTATCACAGATCAGGGCTTTACCCTATTCCACTTCCATCTGGCATTGGTTTAGAAGCTGCTGGAATTGTTAAAGAAATTGGATCTGATGTTAAACTTTTAAAAGTTGGCGATCATGTATCACACGCCTCAATGCCAATTGGTGCTTACTCCGAAATGCAAGTGATGCCAGAAGCTAAATTAGTAAAAGTACCTAAAGAGATTAGTTTTGAAGATGCAGGCGCTATTACGTTAAAAGGTATGACATGCGAATATTTACTTCATAGAGCCTATAAAGTGACTAAAGATGATACGATACTTTACCATGCTGCGGCTGGTGGTGTTGGTCAAATTTTTTGTCAATGGGCTAGAGCAATTGGCTGTACTTTAATTGGTACTGTTGGATCAGATGAAAAAATTGAAATTGCAAAAAAAAATGGTTGCGATCATGTTATTAATTATTCCACTCAAGACTTTGCCAAAGAAGTTTTAGAAATAACCAACGGCAAAGGTGTTGATGCTGTCTATGATGGTGTTGGATTAAGTACTTTTGAAAAATCTTTAGAAGCAATTAAATTAAGAGGGATGTTTTTATCATTTGGTAATGCTTCTGGTATGGTGGCAAATCTTGATGTTAAAAAACATTTAGCGCCTAAAGCTATCTTTTTTACAAGACCATCTGTTATGCCTTACACGGCTACACGACCAGAATTAGAACTTTCTGCTGATAGAGTATTTACTGCAATGAAAGAAGGTAAAATTAAAATAAATATTGCACACAAATATTCTCTTGACGAAGCTCAAAAAGCACATGAAGACTTACACGCAAGGAAACTGCTTGGTCCAGCAATTTTTACCCCTTAATATTTTTAAGATTTTTTTGAAAGTTTTTTTGCACAAGAAAAACAGATTAATGCAAATCCGACTTTGTTAAATAAGTCACCAAAGTTATAAATCATTTCTCTCATTAAAGCAGTGTCAGATGCACCATCCCAAAAAGACACAAAAAGACCTAAAGGATAAATTGCCCATCCATAAATAATTAATTTCTGTACAAAGCTTAAACATTTTAAACAATAATCTGAATTTCTTTGATCATTAACCTTTACAACCTGACCAGGCAAAACTTTGATAAAAATATAGATAATTCCAGCCCAACAAGCAGTACCTACTCCAAATAAAAAGTATGAAAATACATAAGTGCCTGAAACCATTGGCATCCAACCATTAGAATATGCGCTTTCTGAAAAATAACCTGACGTTATCATTAAAAAATTTAAACTAATTGTTAAAATCACTATTGGTTTTGCGTATCTACTTAACTTCGTTAAAACAAAATACGTATAAAGCATTATCGGTGTAGCGATTAACCAAGTTATATATCTAAATTCTGTTGGAAAATTTAAATCAGACTTTGATAAATTTTCTATAGTAAAAAACTCTCTCATATTAAAGTACTCGATGACAGCAAGTGAGGTAGTTAAAATTGCAAAAGTTGAAACTGGTTTATATTCATCACTTAATCTGTATCTCTCAAGTAAAAAATAAATTGTTGCTGCTATCATTGTAATAAGAGCAAACTCAAAAGTGTAAGAAGTTATTAATCCTAATACGTTCATTATTTATCCCTTTCGATGTCATCAAAAATATCTAGATTTGAATAAATTGCTATTACTCCACTTAAAATCATCAAAAAAATTAAAATTGCTGTAAAAATATCTTTTGGCAAAATAATAGCTAAAATTGCTAGGCCTAAAAAACCAACTGGTGCTAAAGATTTAAAATTCATATTTATTTCTTATATTTTAAAAAATCAAAATCACAACCTTCATCTGCCTGTAAAACAGTGTCGTAATAAAGTTTTAAATATCCTCTTTTAATTATTGGTGCTTTAATTTTTGTATTCTTGAGTCTTTTTTCTAATTCTTTTTTAGATAATAAAACATTTAAAGATTTATTTTTTACACTTAACTTAATTTTATCTCCTGTTTTTAATATAGAAAATGGCCCACCAACCGCAGATTCTGGCGAAACATGAAGAATAATCGTTCCAAATGCAGTACCACTCATTCTTCCATCTGAAATTCTAATCATGTCTTTAACACCACTTTTTAATATTTTTTTTGGGATAGGAAGATAGCCAGCTTCTGGCATACCATAAATTGTTTTCGGCCCAATATTTTTAAGTACTAAAATATCATCTTTAGTAATTTTTAATTTTGGATCATCAATTTTTTTGGTCATCTCTTTAATGTCTTCAAATACAAAAGCAGTTCCTGTTTTTTCGAATAATTTTTTATCTGCTGCTGATCTTTTTAATATCGCACCTTTAGGGCAAATGTTTCCAAATAATGAAACTAAGCCACCTTGTTTTTCAAAAGGTTTCTTTTTTGATCTGATAACTTCTTGATCATGAAAACAATTAGAGTTTTCTTTTATAACTGAACTTAGTCTTTTACCTTCAATTGTGAAAGTTTCTTTTTTTAATAAACTTTGAAGTTCTTTTAAAACAACTTTCATCCCGCCTGCATGATAAAAATCTTCCATGTAATAACTTCCGGTTGGCTTAAGGTTAACAAGAACAGGTGTTTTGTTGCTAATTTGGTTAAATTTTTTAAGATCAATATTTATTCCAACTCGTCCAGCAATAGCAGTTAAATGAACAATAGCATTGGTTGATCCGCCTAATGCTAAAAGAACCACTAAGGCGTTATAAATATCTTTTTTATTAATTTTTTTTATCTTTTTAATTTTTTTGTTTGCTATTTTTGCTGCAACTTCTCCTGTTTGTTCGGCTAACTTTAACCTTTCAGAATATACTGCAGGAACACTTGAAGCATCTGGCAAACATAAACCCATGGTTTCTACAAGACATGCTACGGTACTTGCAGTTCCCATAACTGCACATGTTCCAGAACTTGCTGCTAATTTACCTTCTACTTCTTTTATTTTTTGATCAGAAATCTCTCCACCTCGATATTTTCCCCAATATCTTCTGCAATCAGTACATGCGCCCAATCTTTCGTTTTCATATTTATTTGTAATCATTGGACCTGCTGGCATAACAACATAAGGTTTGCCTGCAGAAATTGCCCCCATGATCATTGCTGGTAAAGTTTTGTCACAACCTCCAAGCAATACAACAACGTCTACTGGTTGCGCTCTAATCATTTCTTCAACATCCATAGACATTAGGTTTCTAAACATCATACTAGTAGGTGATAAATAAACTTCTCCTAATGATATGACTGGAAAATCAACCCCTAAGCAATTTTGGCTTTGAATTCCTCTTTTTAAAGCCTCGATCATTTCTGGAAAATGTCTATGACAACTATTTAACCCACTAGCAGTATTCACGATACCAACAATTGGTTTATTTAAAGACTCGGTTGTGTACCCCATCGATCTTGCAAAAGATCTTCTTAAATATGAAGAAAACTCTTTGTCTCCATAATTTGTGAGACTTTTATCAATTCCCTGATCTTTAATTTTTTTTGCCATTAATAAATTTTAAATTTTGTATATTTAGGAACAAGGTAATCTAATATACCAAGTGATCCACCTTCTCTACCAAATCCTGATTCTTTTACACCTCCAAAAGGTATTTCGGCAGATGCTAACAACATATCATTAACTCCAACCATACCTACTTCTAAATTTTCTGATGCCACATGTGCTCTTTTCAAAGACGATGTGAATACATATCCAGCTAAACCAAAATCTGTACTATTTGCCATTTCAAAGATTTTACTCTCATCTGTAACTTTTATTATTGGAGCAACTGGACCAAAAGGTTCTACTGAAAGAATATCAGCATTATCAGGTACATTTTTTAATACCGTTGGTTCATAAAAATAGCCTTTGTTAAATTTTTTACTTGGTGATCCCCCTGTTAAAATTTCAGCTCCTTTATTTTCAGCATCTCTTACAAGTTTATCAATATGATCTAGTCCTCTTTTATTTGCCATTGGTCCAATATTTGTATCTGGATCAAGTCCATTTCCTAATTTAAGTTTTTTTGTGTTCTCTGTAAATTTTTTACAAAATTCATCGTAAATTTTTTCCTGTACATAAAAACGAGTAGGCGAAATACAAACCTGACCACAATTCCTAAATTTTGTATTGGAACATGTGGTTGCGGCATAATCAACATCTGTATCATCATAGACTAAGACTGGAGCATGTCCTCCTAACTCCATAGATACTTTTTTGATACCTTCTGCAGCCATTTTTAAAATTTCTTTTCCAACTTCAACTGATCCTGTTAAAGATACTTTTTTAATTATTGGAGATTGAATTAAGTATTTTGAAATAAAACCAGACTTTCCAGTGACAAAGTTTACTACACCTTTTGGTATTCCTGCATCATGGCATGCCTTGATGACTTCCATACAGGTGCCTGGCGTTTCACTAGCTGGTTTTACAATGACTGAGCATCCCGCAGCAATTGAGGCTGCGATTTTTCGTGCAGGCAGTAGTGCTGGAAAGTTCCACGCGCTAAATGCAGCAACAACCCCAACAGGTTCGTACCTTACTTGTAAACGAGTATCTTGAGTTCTTGACTCAATTAACTGTCCATAAATTCTTTTGGTTTCTTCAGAAAACCATTCAAATTGATCAGCGGATGCCATTGTTTCTCCTTTGGCTTCAGCCAAAGGCTTACCTGTTTCAAGGGTCATTATATTAGCAATATCATCTGCTCTTTCCCTTATTAAATCTGCAATTTTTTTTATTGTCTTTGATCTTTCCCATGGAGAAGTTTTTTTCCAACTTTCCATAGCTTGTTTTGCAGAATTTAAAGCTTCATCTAATTCTTTTTCTGTAGATGAAGGGATGGTTCCAAGAACTTCTTCATTAAAAGGATTAAATACTTCAACTTTATCTTTTGTATTATTAGACCATTTACCCTCAATAAAATTTCCTAAATTTTCGTACATAATAACCTTTCTAGTTAAATTTTTTGTTTTGCATATTCAGCTTGAACATTCTCACACCAATTTCCAACATTCCAAGATCCGTAAGCACCCATACCGCCTAGCTCATCAGTACCGCTATAAACAGGAACATGAACTACAGATAGTCCATCAAATTTATATGCTTCTTCTAATGCTGTATTAAACTCCTTGGAATTATAACCACCAAAAAATCCTTTCACGCCTTTTACTGAATTTGCCATTTGAACATAATCAACTTCAACCCCATCATTAGTTTTGAATTCTTTTTCATATTGAGCATATTGAAGACCAGTAATTGCAGCCATTCTTCTATTATCAAAAATAACAACCATTCCTTTTAATCCTAAATAAACTGCATCAATTAAGACCTGAGGATTCATCATAAAAGATCCGTCTCCTGTAAAACTAATAGGGTATTTTGGTTTATCTGCAATTGCTGATGCTAATATGGCACTTGCTGAAAATCCCATGTAAGATGCGCCTGTTTCAGTGTATGTATCTGAGGGCTCGATATCTTCTGCAATTTGAAAACCATTTGCTTGTACATCGCCAGCATCAAAAAATTTTACGCACTTATTTTTATTAGAAAAATCTACTGCAGTCTTTATTGCAGCAGGCTGAGTGAGCAAATCCCTACCAAAGGTATCGTCTTTTAAAACCTCATTTTGATAAATTCTATTTTTGAAATCATTCCACTCTTTTTTCTTTTTTCTACAATCTTCAATCCAATTATTTTTAGTATTCGATCTATTAATTTTTTTTGATTGTAATGCGGAATTAAGTTGTTTTAAAATAACACCAATATCGCCATTTAATCCTAGCGTATTATTATAATGCATCATGTCGGATAGATCTGCGTTAATATTAATTACAGTTTCAGCATTAGGGTAACCAATTCCTGAACAATCTGATTGGCATACAGATCTAGAGCCAATTGAAATTAATAACTTTGCATTCTGCATTGCATAATTTCCAGAAATTGAACCTTTGCTGCCTCCAACATGCATATTGTTTTCATGAGCATCTGGTAAAACGCCTAAACTTCCTGGTGCTAAAACTACAGGAGCGTTAAGATGTTCTGAAAATTCTGTAAGTTCTTTTGAAAACTTTATAGATCCACCGCCAGCTTTGATAACAATATTTTCATACTTATTTATAATTTTTTCAAATGTTTCTACTTGATCGTCGTTTAAATTGTTTTTTAATTCTAAACTGTCTCTTCCTGGTAAAGTTATTAAATTCAATCCTTTAATAACTTTTGGTTGAGTATTAATAGGTAACATAAAATAAAACGGTCCAGCTTTATAAGGATGTTTTGTTTTTAAATATCCTTTTCTCATCGCATCTCTTATAGACTCTGGAGTATGAAAAACATGTGACTCTGACATGAGAGCAGTTATTTTGCCATAAATATCCTGTTCTCTTTTAGGGACTTGTTGCATGTTATAACCTTCTCCATAAGTCGTTTCATCACCATAGATATGATACAAACCAACGCCATTTGAAGAAGCGGCAAGTGATCCAGCCATAGCTTGTAAAGCGCCAGGTCCTATTGATGTCACAACTGCTGGGACTTCATTATATTGCCAACGTAAAGCTGTAGCTGCATGTGCCATTTCAACTTCATTTCTAAAATTGTATGTTTTGGTAACACCTTGCTCTTCATAAATTCTCAAAATTTCTGCAAAATCAGTTGAGCCATGACCAAAAATTGCAAAATATTTTCTTACATTTTGTTTTAATAAACCTAAAATTATTCCCTCTGATAACGAAACATCAATATTTTTAGGCAAGGCATTGTTATCAATACATTGATTTAAATCATTATTATTTTTAGCGATTATTTTAGCTCTTT
>Ga0213866_10002088_pt1 | contig 14363 bp, 15 predicted proteins | sample PICome_11_FD_160079 | JGI IMG/M metagenome (GOLD analysis project Ga0213866, IMG submission 160079) | Coastal seawater microbial communities near Pivers Island, North Carolina, United States - PICO284 | ecosystem: Environmental > Aquatic > Marine > Coastal | place: USA: North Carolina...
ACGATTGCTGTAAGCTTAGTACTAGTTGGTGCGGCATTATCAATTATTTCAGTTTTTATTTACAATCAGGTTATCAATAAAAACCATGATGAGATAAAAAAACTGGAATCATCAGTAATCGAAAAAGATGAAATAATAAAAAGCATTTGGCAGAACTCTATTTCTCTTGAAAACAAAAAAGATATTTCTTTAACAATGCTTCTGACGAATCAAGGTGAACAAAGCCTTGTCGATAAATTCATTAAAGAAAAAGGAATATCAAGGCATGCAAATGCATATCCATCTACATATGCCGCTAATAGCTATATTCAAGCAGTAGAAGAAGAAAGAAGAATTAAAAGAGATACTGAGCGATCTTTACGAAGTTAATAGCTACAGCCTACCACGACTACTGTCATTATCGGGAACATTGCTATCATTTAAGTCGCGGCCTTTACTTGCACCATCACGCTGAGTTACATATTTTCTCCATTTCTGCTTTTTATCACCAGATTCAGACTTGGTTAAGTCTACAACTACAGAAGGTGAGGCTGGAGGTGGAGGCAATGGCCTAGCCGCTGCGTACTGTTGAGTATTAACACTATAATTTGCAGCTTGCTGAAACGGTTGCTGAGGCAAAGGAGGCATCATTTGATGCCCATAGCTTACATAAGACTTGTTGACACTAGTTTGGGAACTAGCATATTGCTGTGCTTGAGATGCACCTTGAACACTTGAACTTGTCGATTGAACCGGCAACACAGACCTTTCAAATCCTACAGGCAAAAATTGAGTTTGTTGCCTAACTTGTTGACTAGCTACAAATGGATTAAACTGACTTTGAAAACCACTAGTTTGCTGAGGCTGAGAATATAAAGGCATACCGATGTGAACTGAATTGTTAACATAGCCTTTATATTGCATATTAGGTAATTGAGGTGTATACAAAGCGGTGGCACTTCTTAGTGAATTAGCCCCCGGAGAATAACCACTCATAGTTTGCATTGAAGTAGTTTTTTTTAACTTAGCCAACTGCTCGTGCTCAAGTATTGTATTTGCTACCCCCAACTCTACAACAATATCCGATACACTTTTACTTCTAACATTGCGAACAAAACCATTTTGTTCCAAATCTGATTCGTTTACCTCTTTAAAATCAAGTGTACTATCTCCTGACCTTTTTCCTTCTATTTTTTTAACATCATCACATGAATTGTGAGAATATAATTTCCTCTTTGACATAAGCACCAACTTAACAAAATATTAAAAAAATAATATATAACTCATCCCCATACAAAATATCAACTTATAATAGATAAAATTTATCTTACATGTATAATCCTTCTAAATTTAAAGATTTAGAGCAATATAATGGCCTTTTCAAAAAAAACGATTGCTGTAAGCTTAGTACTAGTTGGTGCGGCATTATCAATTATTTCAGTTTTTATTTACAATCAGGTTATCAATAAAAACCATGATGAGATAAAAAAACTAGAATCATCAGTAATCGAAAAAGATGAAATAATAAAAAGCATTTGGCAGAACTCTATTTCTCTTGAAAACAAAAAAGATATTTCTTTAACAATGCTTCTGACGAATCAAGGTGAACGAAGCCTTGTCGATAAATTCATTAAAGAAAATTTCAAAAGGGTAGGAATTAATGTTGAGAATATCCCACAAATAAAAAATGAAGCATTCTCATTTTTAACAAAAATGGCAGATAATAAAAAAGAAGAAATCCTTGAACGTATTAATAATTTATATCTTGAAAAAGTAGTAATTCAGGAAAAGATATCCGACCGTAAAAGGAAAATAGATAAATTCTCTCTTATGGCATTGTTCATGCAAATAATAGGTTTAATGCTAATTCTATCTAAAGACCTTGTTTACTTTAATTAGGCTGCATAAAGTATAAATTAGCATGCTATCCTTTTCATAAAAATGCTTACTAATCAAAATAATAGTTGACATAATATACCATAGGTTGATAAATACATGACAAATATCAACCTTCTTAAAAGCATGTATTCTTATGATAGATAATATTGATGTTGTTGAAGTATTAAAAGTAGGTCTAACAGGATTCTTCTTTTTATTGACATTATTGTCCTTTTTACTTTTAGCTAAAGAGCAAAAACTACACCCGCCTAGGCCACATATTCTCGGATACATAAAATTTTATATGCTAACAAATGTATTTCTATCTACGTTAGCTGCAACTACGCTTATAATAAACATTTATTCAAATTCAAAACCACCACAACTTTCTAAATCTATTGAAGATATTAAAGTCGTTGCCAGCAACTCTGCTATGAACCAAGGAGTGGCAGCGGCATGCATAGACGCAGAATATTATAATAAATACCTACTGCTTAGAAACACTTTAAACAATGAGCTTGTTCAAGTGTACACCAAGAACCCTATCCCATGCCCATCTGGTCAGGAACATATTGTAATCGGCGAGATTGATGCAGCAAAACTTGGATGGGAAGCGATAAACAACAAAGCTAATATAGCTGTAGCTATTGCCACTCCAGGATTTATGTTTGTAACCTCTACATTAAATTAAAATTTATCTTAGATAAAAAAAGAGTAAAATTATGTTAAAAAAATTATTATTAACATCCATATTTATTTCTCTATGTAACATAGCGTACGCTTCTAATTGCTCTTTCAATGGTCAGCCACACCCAGAAGGAACAGTTATTGGCCCATATAAATGTTCAAATGGGCAGTGGGTATCACGCTGAATATCTTAAAAGATTTAATATTCCCCCTTATACTCAATAGTCATTATTGCACATGAGATGCTCTATTTTTAATAAAAATCATAAACAATGTTAGAATGAATAACTCTGCTAAAAAACTCCAGTGAAAAACAAAACTCCACATCCAAAAATCGTAAGTGGCAGGAACCGTTATCAGATTTAAATCAACATAAAACACTGGATAGAACCATTTGATAGTACCGGTATAAGAATCAAGAAGCATATGCAAAAATATATTTGCATAAAATATGGCAACGGCAAAATATGCTCTTTTGTTCCTTACGAGCAAATGAATAAAAGCAACAGTGTAGAACATTAGCACTCCCCAAAATACAGGCATATGCGTTAAATATTCATGATGGCTAACGCTTCTATCACTAAAATAATAGAAATATATCAAATCTAGATCCGGCAACACACTGCCCAATATCCCTAACCAAGTATATTTTTTATAACCAGTAGTTTTTTGAATATATTTAGTAAATAAATATCCCGCAGGTAAATGAGCTATAAGCACTAGAAGCCCTCCTTTGTAAGATATTTCTCGATTCTATACTGACGATAAGTCCATTGCCTCCAATTCTTGGCAGGCTTTATTCTAGCGTCTGGGGACGGTAGAACTTCGAAACAGCGGTAACATTTTTTATTAATATATTGAATGGTTTCATTGAGTCTTTTGGTAGACGTCCTCTTCGATTCCATAACCCCTTTTAACTTCACAAGGGCAGGTAAGGCCTCAACTCCAATATTTCTTTGTAAATAGTAGTAATCTAACTGTTTACCCGTGCCTTTATATTCATATGAGTTATTAACATTATATTCGGCAACAATCCCACCAAAGTTAAGAAAACTGCAAATATATAAAACCGAAAATAACGCAACAAAATTGGTATTTATAAGCCAGAAATTATCTTTTTTATTAATAATCCTGACTATTATCATCGATAAACCAAACGCAACAAGCCCCATCCATATAAGAGCGGCCACCCTAAGACCAGTAAGTTGATAAGCCTGTATATAGATAACAAGCCTCCATATACTGGAAATAACAAGTAATATGTTCTGGCATATCCACGCATATACTAATTTTCTAATTGCCTCTGAACGAGCCGACTCACTATTTGGCTTCATGGAAATTAATACAAAAATCGCTGCTAATATTGCAGTTACCATTAATGGATACGCCCCCTTAAGAGCATATTTAGCATACGTCATTCCATCAGGTAATTTAGCACCACCCCATAGGTAACTAATATCCATTGCAGTTTGGAATGCAAAAATAATATTAAACATTACAAGAGCACGGATAATTAACGAATTAGAGAAAGCATTTACATTAGAATATCGGGACTTATTGGCAGGACTTAACTTCACAAATCTAATAAGTCTTCTTGGCCTTATAACTATCCAACATATAGATAGCATAAGCAGCCAAAACATAATCCTCGATATCGATAAATATTTAAAAACCAAATAAAGGTCTATTTTCTTTACCCAAGATTCAATAATAGGGTTAGCCAGAGCAAATAATAATACGAACACTATTGAAAATAAAATAGGGACAACCCAATTAGAAAGAGCATTATATATATAACCTGAAGAATTTCTGTTATGGAATTTTAATGTAGTAAGAACATCTATGATTGGAGTAACGAAGAACCTTAAACAAACCTTTAATGCGAAACTAATAAATTGTCTCACACTATGATAAATCTGGGTCTTTTGAAGAAATATCAGTAAAAGGAAGCCTGTAATTATCAGCAAGTAGGATATCCAATTAGATGATTCGAACAGCGCAATTGCTTGGCCTGCTATAAGCACCAATAAGATTTTTGCTCTGCCATTTATATAAATATTATTTGTATGTAATATATATATACCGCAAAGCAAAAGAGTGAATACGCCCGATGTCCAGCCTGGTCTATGACCAAAAAAAAATACATCCGCTACTAACGCAAGAAAAATACAAGATACATACTTTAGTAAAGTACTATTTCTAAAGTTATTTAAAGTAATATTATTATACATGACAAAATACCCATAAATGTTTCACTATGGATATTTTCTCAAATAACTTTGCATTAAATTCTGAGATTAAAAGGATATTACTAGGATATTATGTGCATTTTTTGTGCAATTATATCATGAAGCGTAGTCTTAGGTGTCAGGCGGCAGCTTTTTCCTTAAATAAAGTAGAAATAATATAAGGCACAAACCCGGCAATAACTCCCGGCCCAACTTCATACATTATGCCTCCCAGTTCAAAGTATCTCCACAATACCATAGCTCCAAGCCCTGAAATAACCATTGCGATTGCTGTTTTTTCAGAAGGCTTGCCTCCTGCGGCATAAACAAAAAGTATCGGAGCAAATGCACTGGCAAGTGCTGCCCATGCAATAACTACCAAACTGAAAACACTATCGCTTCCAAACAAGGCTATCATAAGCGCAATGAATGTTACAAACACAGTGGAAATCTTAGTTGCCACATAAGAATTTTTATTCACGAATTTAAAATCTCGGGTTATTGCCGCCGAGCAGCTTAGAATTTGTGAGTCAGCAGTTGACATAGTCGCAGCAAACAACCCTGCAAGTATCAACCCAACCAAAACATCAGGCAATAACTGTTGAGCCAAAGTAGGCAAAGCAAGTTCAGAATCAAAATTATCTACCTCAGGCAATAACAACCTAGCGGCCAACGCTGAACAAATAGCCAGAGCTGAGAAGCTTGTGTACCAAAGGTAATAATATATCCTTACCTTAGTCATGTTCTTAACGTTGTCCATCGCCATGAACCTGACCATAATATGCGGCTGACCAACAACACCAAAGCCAGCTATCATCCAACCAACAATGAACAGTGCTATGCCGCTTACACCCCCAACTTGCAGGTCGGAAGGAAATACATCCATATAGGTGGGAGACACATTATTTAGCTCAGTAAAGAAAGTTTCTACACCTCCAATGTTGGCAATACCCACTACAAATAATAATGTCATAGCAACTATCATAACAAATGATTGTGCGGCATCTGTCCAGATAGAAGCTCTTATACCGCCTGCAAAGCAATATAATAAAACCATTATAGCACCAATTATAGCGCCCGCTTTAACGTCCCAACCAAATAGAACGTGTAAAGCCTTACTGCCCGCGCTTAGTTGTGCTGCGGCATAAGTTCCAAGAAACATTACGGTAATTACTCCACCAATGGCTCTAAGTTTAGTATAATCGGTATTATGCCATTTGCTTATCACTCCAGCAAAGCTATGAACCTTCTCCCGTTCAGTTGTCACCCTTATTTTTTTATGAATAAGAAAAGATGCCAGAAAGTCGCCAAATATCCAACCTATCATAAGCCACATTGATGAAAGACCGACTGAATAAGTGTAGCCTATCAAGCCTACGAACATATAGCCACTATTATTAGTAGCCACAGCCGAAAGCGAAACCAGCCAAGGTTTAACGCTATGCCCTGCAAGCAAATAATCAACATTAGTATGGCGGTTTTTAAGAACGGACAACACTCCTATTACTACAAATATGAGTAAGAAGGATAAGAAGCTAATAACTACCATAAAAATACTTTGATTATGTTTGACTATTTATAAAACGGCCCAGACCCTAACAAAATTTGATAGCTTTTCAATAGTGCTTTTCATGTTTTATAAAATAACTATCTAATTTATAAAATTCTTACGGTCGTTCACAGTCAAGTCAAACTGAAAAAACAAACCCAATCTTATAAGTTTTGATAAGCTTTTTGTTTAGACCTTAATCTATCATAATACTCATCTAAAGAACTGGTATAAATTACTTTTGTTCCCACTATCATATCATGTATTGTCATTTTGTCGGGTCTAACTGCTGCCACAATAACATCAATAATGTACACGCCTAACAGTGAAGAAAGAAATATTACTGACTGTCTACAAAAAGCCTTTGCCGGACTCACATTATATCCATCTGTAGTTATGACTCTAAGACCTAGAATTTTCTTTCCAAAGGTCGCCTGCATTGACGAACCAGTTGTCATCGTTGGATAAAATATAATAAAAAGTCCTGTCGTAATATATAAAAAGAAGCCAAATCCTCCGCCAAATAATGCTAATAACAGGTATGAGATGAATAAAAAAGCCATTACAATCAAAGTGTCAATTAGTAAAGCCAGACCTCTTATCCAAAAACCTGCATGTTGCACATATTCCATTTTGGAAGGTATTTTATAATTAGATTTATCTTTATTAACGCTATTAGTAACTCCTTGGGCACCCCTTGTAGCCTCACGTACAACCGGCTTCTTTGGAATAGCTAATGGTTTTAGCGTTAATTCTTGTTTTTCTATAATATTATGTTCATGTGTCATGAGAAAATTATAACACTTACGACATAATATGTCAAGACATAATATGTCAACAGCTATGCTAACTTTTTATTAATTGGTTAATCTTGTAAAAAAAAGGGGGGAGTAAATGCCTAGAAAAATTGAAGCAAAACAGGCTGCATTCAGAAGATTTCTTTATGATGTGATTATTAATTTATGCAAGAGCAAAAGTACTTAAATGATTTAAAATGTTTTATTACCATACCAATTATACACGGTACACGCTATTGTAGTGGAATCAGAAAGAATCCAATTGCCAGGTGTTGCTGCATTCCATGCATTTTGCACGCACCCACTTCCCAAGGATGGAGCACGTACTGTAGAGTACCTTCCTGTATCAGCCAAACCATCGTCAACTTTAACCTCAATGTTATATGCCTCAGGTGCAGTTAAAGAAGCACCATATAAATTATAACCATGAGGTGCACTAGGTGAGGCTAACCTTAAATAGTTAGCAATATTACGTGTATAAACTTGACTGACGGCCAATGCAAAGGCACTATTAGTCACAGAAGCTTTCGGAGCATTTATTCCCTCTTCATAACCTACGCCACCACTAATAACGGTACCAGTATAATTCCCAGGAATAATTTCAGATAACACTAAATGATTCCACGAATAAAGGTCTTCAAATTCCAAAGTAGGATTTTCTCCAAGCATTCCATCACCATCACCGTCTGAAGCCCCCCAATAATCTGAGGCATTAGGCATATCTCCTGGAAGATGACCATATTCAAGCTTAAACGCATTAATCGCAACTACATACTTATTAAAGTCTGATACAACTGCTCTTAATTTAGCCTGTCTAACTAAATTTTGTCCCCCTACAACACCAGCTACAATTAGCCCGATTATGACTATAACTATAGATAGTTCAATTAAAGTAAATCCTTTGTTTTTCTTAACACCCGCCATGTAAGAATTATATGACAGAAATCCTAATATTTCCTTAACATTTATTTCCTTCTAAATTTCTCTACTTATACTCCCACGGTTAGCAGATGCAAAAGAACCACTTTAGCGACCACCCCTACCAGATTGTACATTTTCACTAGCAAGTTCTTGAGCTTTTCTTTCATGCATAATTTTCGTAGCATTATTTATATTGCCAGCTGATCCTTTCGCCAAAACACCACGCTCTTCTAGTAAATTATTTGTACAATACATACTTCCAGCATTACCAGTTACACCAACATGATACCTAGAAGAAAAACTCCCGCTTGCCATTGTAAGTGCAGAAACATATGCACCGCAAGCCTCTGCACTATCTTTAACTTTCAGCATAGCATCAGCTTGTTTATCTGCTGGCATTTTGTCATTGATGCGCATAGTTTGGCTATGCTCGATTTTTGTATCATCATCCTTAGATTGTAGATTCTTTCTTTCAACAAATGCTAATAAACCACTTTTTTCTACAACATGACTTTCTCCTATATCTTGTCCGTTGTTATAAGCAGGCTTCTCACTATGAACACTTAAAACAGGGGTATAATTAGTTTTTTCATTTGTTTTTACTTTGTTTCCAATTATCTTATCCCAATCCCTTATTGTAAGCAAAGCAGACCACAACTCTTCTTTTTTCATATATTAATCCTATAATTTTATTTAATTAACTTTCAATTTTTGGCCGCATTGCAATATATACAATACAACCAGTCAAGATGTACTGATTGCGTCTTATACAACTCCTACATATCCCAAAGCATGATAAGTAACCAACTCACCTCCGTTTTCATTACAATTTGAATCTGTAATATCATATCTATTACCCCTTGTGAGAATTTTCTTGCTTACACTACAACTGGTGTCTCAGGTATAATACCAGATGATCCCGATGAAGATGAAGATCACGACAAACAAGAACTAGATAATTTGTGATTTTTTAGTGTTTGCAAAAGAAATGCTACAATCCAATTTTAAAAAGTAAACGACAATTTTCACCCGTTTCATTAAAATCATAACTAGCTCCGCCAGTGCCGTCAATAACATTGTCAACGCATCTATTCCCGTCAGTATTTGTGCCAATGGTATTAGCACTAAACATTATACCAGAATCTGCCGATCCATCATCAATTTTTTGATCAATCCCATATGCTTCATTTACTTTTAAGAATCCATTTCTTGGACACCCCTGAACTCCAGCTTGCGGTTGAGCGAAGGTAATAATATTAATCCTCGAATGCAGACCAAATAGAGGATTAGAGCCTAATACCATACAATTTTGACCTGCCAAATCAACGCTGGTAAAAAGAGCCGTCACATTATTTCCAAAACTGCTTTTAGGAATGTTGACACCTATTTGAAAATCAGGTGTTCCTGCATCTGCACCTGTAAATTGTCCTTTAATCAACCCAGCATTAGCCAAATGCGCAAATGAGTAGTATAACTCACCAGTACCAACGTTAGCTCCATAAATAAGCTTGTTACCATCACCACTTGTACCAATACCATAATCATTTGCGTTAATTAGATCACCTGGAAGACCATCATATTCTAACTTAAAGGAATTCGTAGCTACCATATATTGATTATATTCAGTAATTATGCCTCTAACTTTAGCCTGCCTGACCAAACTCTGCCCACCTACAACGCCGGCAACAATGAGCCCTATGATTACTATAACTATAGACAGCTCAATCAGTGTAAATCCTTTGTTGTCCTTAATATTTGCCATGTAAGCATTATATAACGATAAACCTAATTTTTTCTTAACATTTCTTTCCTTCTAAATTTCACTTCTTACACTACAACTGGCAACAGGTGTGTTATCTATACAGAGACATAATAGATAGTTGGTAATTATGGCAAATGTTTTAGGTAATTTTTTAAGCTCTCTTATGCCCCGGAACAATGGGGCCGAGACTAATAACATAAGCATGCTTCAGCAAGGTAGCACAGGTATAGAAATATATTCTGGTAATTATCAGGAAGAATATTTTGGTAAATTACAGCTTAGCTATAGTGGAATTATTTGCTTTTATAAAAATGTACAAACTATACCTTGATTATGCATAAAATAAGCAAACATTGTAAATAATATAATATCTAATAATATAGATTTACAGAGAACTATTTTAAAATCTTTATACTTATTAAAATCATAAATAAAAGCTTTTCGGTCTTGTACAGCAATTAATAAATATAAATCAAACATAAGATATATGCCTGAAAATATCCACATTAATCTAATTAAAGGGCTCATTAATAATTCAAGATACCAACAAGGAGTGGCTAGGTTGCATGAGCTGGTGGAATTGCATAATTCATCGGGCACCGTTAAAAAAAAGTATATATGAATAGCCGTTAGCATTAGTACGAGTATTAATCCTATATAATATCGTTTTTTATGGAATTTTATAACACTTCTTATTCTATTATTCATATCACTCATACATAGAATGTAGCACAAATGTGGCGGCGGATCAATGACTGGAAATATAACTTTTAGTGCGTCTTTAGGCATAAAAATCTCCTTTCCAAAATTAAATTTGAAATGAGAATATATTCGGATCTAAATAATAGATTTTATTTTGATGCTGATTATTTTCTTAAGTAAGAAAAACTAAAATGATCTAGGTATTTATGATGAGTGGTGATCCCGGGGCGATTCGAACGCCCGACCCACTGATTAAAAGTCAGTTGCTCTACCAGCTGAGCTACGGGATCATTTTATAAAGGAGCGGGAAATATAATGTTTCAATTGCGATTGGTCAAGGTAAAATTGCAAATATTTTCAAATAAAAATCACTTCTCAAATATAAAACTCCTTCGAGTCCTCTTTCAGTGTTTTAGTATCAGAAACCTTACCACATAGTTCCTCAATCGTTATACTATTAAGTTTCTCCATTAAAGACTTATTTATTTCATCACTAAGAGGCAGAATAATATCACACCTTAAGTTATTACTGCTTGCACCTTTTAAATCAAATTCGGGCATAACAGAATTATAAATATCCCCAGCAGTAATCTTGCGCTTCTCTTTAGCTAGGGTATACCCACCTTTTGGCCCTTTAGTGCCTTTTAGTATTCCGCTTTTTACTAAAAGCTGCATAAAAGGCTCAAGGTGACGGGGCTTAACACCCTGATAGTCACATAGCTCCTTACTGCTTACAGGATTAGCACCAGACCGCACCCCAACATAAACAACAACCTCTAAGCACTCATAAAATCTTGATAATCCCACCGGTTAACTCGCTTCTTTTAATCCTGTAGAACCAAAGCCTCCTTCACCACGAACAGTTTCAGAAAGCTCATCAACAACATCTAAATTAGCTTTAGAATAAGAAGCAACAACCATTTGCGCCACCCTCATTCCTCTAGTAACAGTAAAGGCTTCTTCACCAAGGTTAATCAAAATAACACCTATCTCACCTCTATAATCTGCATCAATGGTTCCTGGAGCATTTAATACAGTCACACCATTTTTATATGCTAATCCTGAACGAGGACGAATTTGAGCCTCAAAACCGTCAGGCAAAGCAATGCTGATTCCACATTTTATTAAAACCCTTTTTCCCGGCTCAATAATGCAATCATCATCAATGGCCGCCTTTAGATCCATACCCGCACTATGCTCTGTTGCATAGAAAGGAATTTCCAAGCCCTCTGCATTATCTAACTGCTTTATTTGTACATCTACCACTTTAAAACTCCTATTATTTTTTCTTATCACCTGCTTTATCAGAAGAAGAAACAGCTTTTAAACCTTTATTCGACTGAACAGCATTTTTAATTGAAACCACTTTTGATGAAGGCTCGCTATTTGAAACCACTTTAATAGGCTGAGGTGCCTTTTTTACAGCGGGACTATCACTTGAAGGAACTGACTTCGATGTGGAAATATTTTTAGCAGCTAAAGGCTTACTAACATCTTTTTTTGCTAATTTTTTTCCATCTAATTCCTTTTTGCCCTTTGAAGAATTACTTTTAGGCTCACTCTTCACAGGCGCTTTACTTGCAATAGTTTTTGAGCCATTAACGTCCTTCTTAACAGCTTTTGTAACATTTATTTCCTTTTTAGGCTTTTCAACAGGTGAGGGGGCTTTAGGAGAAGAAACAGCTTTAGTCGCAACTACCTTTGTAGCAACTGAAGCTTTTACTGAGCTATTTTTTTTTACCGCATTCTTCTTAACAAAATCAAGTATAATAGGGACTATTTTTTCACGATAGCGTCTACCATTAAATATGCCATAATGCCCAACATCTTTTTGTAAATGATACTTCTTACGAGAATCAGGTATCCCCTTACAAAGATCAATAGCAGCTTTAGTCTGCCCTCTTCCAGATATATCGTCTCTTTCACCTTCAATACACAACAAAGCTGTCTTATCAATATCTGCCAGACTAACTTTTTCACCATCAATTATTAATTTCCCTCTAGGTAAAAGATGCTTCTTGAAAACGAGATTTACCGTTTCAAGATAAAACTCCGCAGGCATGTCCATAACTGACAAATATTCATTATAGAATTTTTTATGTGACTCTGCACTATCACCATCCCCGTCAATTAAGTGATTAAACAGGTCGTAATGAGCATCCATATGCGTCTGCAAGTTCATTGCCATGAATCCATAAAGCTGCATAAACCCAGGATAAACAGAACGGCCTGCTCCTTTATAATTTAATGGAACTTTAGTTATTACGTTACTTTCAAACCAACGAATTGTTCTATCGGCGGCATAGTCATTAACTTCGGTAGGGTTTTTTCTGGTATCAATAGGCCCTCCCATTAATGTCATGCTATCAGGAACACACGGGTCATTTTCTTTAGATAGCATTGAAACGGCAACAGAAACTGGAACAGACGGCTGGCAAACAGCCATAACGTTTAAATTGGGTCCAAGCTTTTTAATATAATTTTTTACATACCGCACAAAATCATCGAAAGTAAAAAAACCTTCTTCAACAGAAACATCGCGAGCATTCACCCAATCAGTTATGTATACATCAAAAAATGGAAGTAACCCTTTTACAGTTCCCCTAAGCAATGTCGCATAGTGCCCTGATAAAGGAGCTACAACAAGCATTTTAGGCTGTTCATAATTACCTGGCTTCTTAAAGTGTAGCAAATTACAGAAAGTATTGGAAATTATAGTCTCTTGCTTAACTTTTACTTCTTTACCGTCAATTATAGTTTCTGTTAAGCCAAATTCAGGCTTTTGATAATCCCTAGTAATGCGCTCAAAAAGCTCAAAGGAAGCTGAAACAGTTCTTCCATATTTACTTTCTGAAAAATATTTATCAAAAAAGTCTTTGTTTTTAAGTGCAACTTGTCTATAGGGCTCTAAGCTAAAGCGCTGCATTTCAACAAAAGAGTAAAGATAGTTATTATGAAAATATGTATACATGTTTTTAACTTCCATTTGTTAAAATATCGAATATAAAGGCACTACTCTTATAGACCACTAAAACCTTCATTTCAATTGATGGTTTTATTTTTTTTGCAAGAAAGAAGCTATTAACCAATTTAATAAAATATTAACTATATGACTATAAAATTATTCTTATGCAAGTAGGTAAGGATAAAAAAAACATAAAACTTCTTATAGCGACTATAGCAACGCTAGTATTATTACAGGTTAGTTCTAATGCGTCGGCCAAAGAAGAAGATAAGAAGAAACGCTTTACACATTTCACAAGCGGAACAGGTTTTTTTGTAAATAAACACCACATTATTACTAATGACCATGTAGTACAAAACTGCAAATACATAAAGGTGAGGGGAGCAATAGAACCTAATTACGCAACAATAGTAAGCCGTGACTCTGTAAATGACTTAGCTTTATTAAAAACATCTTCAAAATCAAAAAGGGTGGCGCAGTTAAGAGGTATGGACATACCTGTTACTATTGGTGAGAACGTTACAGTTATTGGATATCCGTTAGAACATGGGATAAAAGGCAACTATTTAATAAAAAAAGGCGCAGTTACTGATACTGAGGACGTATATGATGGTATAAAACGCATCCAATTCACCGACACAGTTGAAAAAGGCAATAGCGGCGGCCCCTTACTAGACGAAAATGGCAGCGTTATAGGAGTAGTAGTTGGAAAAATGAGCTTCTACCTTGCCGATTCAGATATGTCAGGTAGTAATGCCAAGCCAGTAAAAACATCCAGCATGGCAATCAACCTTGATAGCCTGAGAAATTTCCTAGGGGAAAATAGGGTTGTATACCGCAGTAGCAGCATCCGTCACGCAATCGCAGATAAATGGATGGAACGAAAAGCTAAAGA
>Ga0213866_10002091_pt1 | contig 14346 bp, 16 predicted proteins | sample PICome_11_FD_160079 | JGI IMG/M metagenome (GOLD analysis project Ga0213866, IMG submission 160079) | Coastal seawater microbial communities near Pivers Island, North Carolina, United States - PICO284 | ecosystem: Environmental > Aquatic > Marine > Coastal | place: USA: North Carolina...
TGTTTCGTCGCAGAGGGCAATGGCCCTTTGTATGGTGACAACTTAGCCAACAGCATAATAGAAGATTTTGAGGCTACATCGAACATCACCTTTAATGGTAAGATAGTCCGTATAGATTATGCTGAAAGGGGGGAAGGTAGAATAGACTCCCCTTGGTATTTCATTCCAGTCAACATTGGCTGGTACATCTATGATTAGGAGAAAATAAATGGCCTTTGCACAGGGTTCACGTTCCACACTGTCTTTCCTAGCTGAAAGCACATTTGGCACAACGCCATCAGGGAACTTCCAAAACTTACCTTTTACCACACACTCTCTAAACCTATCTAAAGATCGTGTTGCTGGTACAGACATCCAATCAGACCGTCAGCCACGAGTTGACCGTCATGGTAACAGAGTTGTAGGTGGAGACATCGTAGCTGACCTTCGTCATGCTGAGTTCGACACACTTATGCAAGCTGCTCTAATGGCAGACAACGACTTCGCTACAGGCTTTACTGCAGGTGACGGTTCTACAACTGTTGCTAACGCAGCTATCGCAGGTACAACGCCACAGTTCTTCTCACTAGAAGACTATGCTGCAGACATCGACCAAGCTCGCTTGTTCACTGGCTGTACTGTTAACACAATGTCAGTCTCTATGGCTCCAAACCAGATGGTTTCAACAACCTTTGGTATTGTGGGTAAGGATATGTCAGTATCTGCTACAGAGAAGACACAAGACGCTTCTGCAGGTAACGCACCTTTTGATGCTTACTCAGGTGACATCAAGCTAGGTAACGTAGGTTCTCTAGGTTCAGCTTTGACATTGATCACTGCTGTTGACTTTACTATCACCAACAACTTTGCTCCAACATTGGTTATCGGTGAAAGTACTGCGTCTGCACTAGAGTTTGGTATGATCAACGTCGAAGGTACAGTATCTGCATACTTCGAGGATGACACACTACTTAACCGCTTCTTGAACGAGACTGAGTCTTCACTAGAGGTGTCAGTTGGTGATGGTACAAACACACTAACATTCTTATTCCCACGTATCAAAGTTAACTCTGCGGATGTGGGTGTTGACGGACCAACTTCACGTATCGTGAACATGTCTTTTGTTGCTCTTCGTGACACATCAGACTTGTCGTCCTCTACAACAGACACAAACACAATCCTGAAAGTTCTTAAGTCAGGTGCGTAAGTAATCCCTAGCTAGGGCGAGGGGAGTGGTTGTCGGGTGCTGCTCCCCTCATTTAAATAACCCGACTGTCAACTCGAAAAGGAAACTCGAAATGGACTTGATGAATATTGGTAAGATGAAAGAAACTACTGAGGTTATCCTGTATAATCCAGTTAATTCAGAAATCCTTATGAATGAAGACGGAAGTGAAATGTCTGTTACAGTATACGGACCTTACTCTTCTAAGTATAAAGCAATCTCGCACAACCAACAGAACCGTCGATTGATGAAAGCTCAACGTACTGGTGGTAAGTTGAACCTAAGTGCTGAAGAGATTGAAGCATCTGCGCTTGACCTATTGATTAAGTGCGTTGCAGATTGGGACATTACTTTAGGTGGCGAGAAACCTGAGTGTACTGAGAAAATGGTGCGTGAAGTGTTTGAACAACTACCTTGGGTACGTGAGCAAGTTGATGCTGCTCTTGGGGATACTCAATCTTTTTTGGACAAGTCCAATCAGAACTAGAGACTTTTGCTGAACAATCGTTCAGACTTAGTCGTAAGGTTAAAGGCTCCAATGCCACCGAAAGAGATCATTTAGAACAAGTAGCAAAGCAGTTAGGCAAAACAGTTGAAGAACTTGATACAAAATTCGTTGATGCTGTATTCCCTGATCTTGCTGCTCATATTTGGGCCACCTTCCTTGAGTTACACGATGGTAGAACTTACGGAATGAGTGGCCCTAATCCTATCTCATATGATATTATTATGGGATGGTGTTACCTGAACGAAATAAAACTTACCCCTTGGGAAATATCCGTAGTGAAGTCTTTAGATAATCTGTGGATGAAAGTTACAGGCGAAGAGAATGGCTAACGACCTAATTCAAATTGGTATTGATGTAAGAACTAATATCAAACAGGCTACTGCCGATCTTGATAAGATGGGTGGTTCTGTTGTTAATAACATCAACACCATCAATCGCCTTGAGTCTGAAATTGATCAACTAAACAGGGAACTTGGTCGTGGTCGTGTCACTGAGGCAGCTTATGCCAAAGGTATGCGTCAGATCAATAATGAACTTACTGTCTTTCAACAACGTGCAGAAAAGGCTGCAGAGGTAGAACGTAAGTTTGGTCAAACTGCTGCAACAGGGGGTAAAAGCCTTAACCGTTTTAATATGGTTCTGCAGCAAGGTGGTTACCAACTACAAGACTTTGTTGTACAGCTACAATCTGGTACAAACTTTTTTACTGCGTTCTCACAACAGGGTTCGCAGTTTGCTAGTATATTTGGCCCTAAAGGTGCAGTTGTTGGTGCTGTTATTGCGTTAGGTTCTGCCGTAGGCGGTACTTTAGTTGCTTCTTTTCTTGGCGCTAAAAAAGAGGTTGAAAGTTTCGAGGATCAACTTGATAACTTAACTGATACCCTAGAAGAATACAGAAGCCTGTCTGAAAGAATCGCAGATTCCAAGGCACTGTCAGAAGAGTTTGGAAACTTATCTGGTCAAGCTAAATCAATACTAGAAACTTTAAAACTGATACAGGGTATCACCCTAAAGAAGCAACTTTCTGAACTTGGTGGTGTGGGTAGAGTTGTTAGAGAAACTGTAACTGAAGCCACTGGTGCAGTTAGTATACCCACTCCCTTTGGGGATATTGATGTATTCCCGACTTTTGAAAATATTGAACGCTTAACTCAGGATCAGATAGAAACAGCAAAAGAGTTTCTTGGAGTTACTGAGGGAGTCTTTGGTGAAACTGCTAGTTATGCTGGTCAATACCTACGACTGCTAGAGCAAATTCAAACGGCTGAAACTTTTGATCAGCAGGTATCAGCAGCAGCAGAGCTTGATAAGTTCTTAAAAGCTCACGTTGAAGCAAGGGGTGCAGAAACTAAAAACTTAGAGCAGATAACAGCCCTGCAAAATGTCCTCTTACAACTCACTAAGAATCAAGCCAGTGAGCAATCTGCTGCTGCAAAAGAGTTAGAATTAGAAGAACAAAAGAAGAGAGATAGAGCTACTGCTACTGCAGCGATGAACTCATATTTCATTCAACAGCGACTAGAAAGAGAAAAACAAGCTGCCGAAGAGATAGAGAGTAATCGTGTTGCCTTACTTCAAAATACACAAGCAAACGCTACCAGAGCTAATGCAGAGAGGTTAGAGGCAGAACGAGAGGAAGCAATTAAGTTAGAGCAAGAGCGACAAGCTATCCAGAAAGCTACACTGATTGCAGCCACTAAAGCTAATGCTCAAAGGTATGAGACAGAACGAGCAGAGATAGCCAAAGTAGAAAATACAAGAAATCAACTTATGATTTCCTCTTTGCAAAATGCAACTAGGGCTAATGCGGATCGTATCAAACAAGAGCAAGATGCGGCTGAGAGACAGAAGAAGATTGACAACGATAGGCTATTAGTTCTTTCAGCATTAAATGCTAAAGCCTTAGAAAACTTAGCTGCTTTAGATGACAGTGCTACTCAAGCGGAAAGATTAACTGCAGCGTTAGAAGATGCTGCTGCTGCAATGAGCGCAATCAGTGGTTTTAATCTAAGCCTACAAGATAGACTAGCTAAAATTACAGCCGAAAATGAAGCTATCAAACAAGGTCTAAATGGTCAGATCGCTGGCGAGATTAAATTACTTAAGATTAAGCGTGATAGACTTGTTTTATCGGATGCTCTAGGTAAACAAGATCGTGATCAGATGGCTGCTGAGATTACGCAAATAGACAATCTCATAACCGCCTATGAAGAACAATTAAATATTAATGATAAGCTAACCACTAGAACTACAACTCAAACAAAAGCAGTTAAAGATAATCGTACAGCCTACGAAAAGGCCATGATGACTGCAACTGAATTTGCTGATGCTTTAGACCGACAAGTCATAAGTGCAGTAGGTAATGTAGCAAATGCCTTCTCTGATTTCCTTGTGGGTGGACTGAAAGACTTTAAGTCATTCGTCGGCTCTATCAAGGACATGTTCATCAGGCTACTAGCAGACATGGCTGCACAAGCATTAGCAAGCCGTATTCTAATTCCTATTGCTGCTGGAACTATGGCAGGTGTAGGTGCTAGTGCTGCCGCTGGTGCTACCACAGGTAACTTAATTGCTGGTGGTGGAATCGGTGGTACTTTAGCTCTTGGTGCTTCTTCCCTTGGTATGGGTGCATCTGCTGCTCTAGGTATAGGCGGCTATGCAAGTGCTGGACTGTTTAATGTAGGTGCTAACGCTGCTGTAGCTACTGCTGCTGGTGCAAGCCCTATGATGGCTACTATTGGTGCTGCTATTCCTCCATTGATTGCTGTCGCTGCAGTCATAGGTTTGCTAACCAAGAAAACTAAGGTTCTAGATACTGGCTTAAGAGCTACTGTTGAAGGCTTTGATGCAGCTATTGAATCATTCCAAGTTACACAAACTAGCCGCTTGTTTGGTCTACTGAAGGGTAAGAAGGTTACATCTTATGGTGCAGCACCTTCAGCGATTGCAGCCCCTATTGTAGAAGCTATTGGTGGTATACAACAAAGTGTATTAGACGCAGCTCAGTCTCTAGGTATTGGCACTGGTTTATTTGAAGACTTTAGTTACAAGTTTCAGTTGTCTCTTCAAGGGCTAACCGAAGAGCAGAAGATGCAGAAGCTCAACGAAGAGTTGTCCAAGATGGGGGATGCTTTTGCTTCACTCTCTGGTCACTTCGAGACTATGAATGAGCTTCTTCAGGTTGCACAACAGAGATACGACCTAGAGACAAGACTGCTAACCCTACTCAATGACCAATCTGCCCTACTAACTCGCCAGAGACAAATTGAACGTGCAGCTACTCACGAACTAAACCAAGGTACTCTTGATCAAATCTATGCTCTAGAGGATGCTTATAGAGGTGTAAATACTGCATTTGCTACGGCACAACGCTCTATAGAAGCTCGTAAGAAAGCTATTACCAACTCCTTCAACGAGGTTATGGAGAGTATCCAATCTCGTGTTCAAGCTGCAAGTCAAGCTGTAAGTTTAAGTCAGTCTATCTTGAGTTCTCTACAGAGTGCTGCAGGTCGTGGTATAGGTATGTCACGAGAAGCTGGTTTGTCTTACCTACGCAGTCTAACTGGTCAAGCTCGTATCACAGATCAGGAAGCTCTAAGCGAAGCCTTAAGTGCTGTTGGCGAACCCACTGAAGACCTATTCAGTTCCTTTGTTGACTATCAACGTGAGTTTGCAGACCAAAGTAATCTTATTCGTGATCTAGAGGAAAAAGCTGGTAGGCAGTTAAGTGCTGACGAGAAACTTCTGAAACAACTACAAGAACAAGAAAGAGCAACTGAGGGTCGCCATAACGCTCAACTAAGTGCTCTTGACGCTCAATTAAGTAAAGCACAAGCTCAGATTGATGCCCTAAATAATGTTGATACGTCTGTTAAGTCTGTTTCTGAGGCGATGTCAGACCTAGCTGAAGCGATTAAGAGCGCACAAGCTGCACAAGAAACTGCTAAAGCCTCTTCTGCTGCTGCTACAGGTGGTGGTAGTAAAGCTGTTGCTCAGTTTGGTGGTGATCTTGATCTGTTGTCTAAATACGACATGGGTAGTAACTACACTAGAACAAGTGACAATATGACATTTGATCGTATTAAGCTAACTGGTGCTTCTCAGTTGTTAGATGCTGCATCTATGGTTGGGGTTTCAACAACAGGTAAAACTGGAGCACAAATTTCACAAGACATTGCTAATGCAGGTTATGTTGCTGTTAATCTGGACAGTGCTACTAAGGCGCAGCAATTTGCTCTAGGTGGTTATCACTCTGGTGGTCTTCGTATGGTTGGTGAACGTGGTCCAGAACTTGAGGCCACAGGTCCATCTCGTGTCTACAGTGCTAACCAGACTAGACGTATGATGCAAAACCCTGATCTTGTAGAAGCTGTTAAGGCTATGAAAGAAGAGATTGTGGAACTTCGCAACGAACAGAGACAACTAGGTATTAACAACAATAAGTATACCAAACGTACATACGATCTGTACCGTCAGTGGGATACTGAAGGACTACCTGCGGAGAGAACGTAATGGATATTATCAAGCCAGTTACAGTTACTAACAGTATCCTTACAAGCTCTAATGTTGCTGAGAACGATTACAGCGAATGGTCTTCAAGTACTACCTACGCTGATGGCGATAACGTCATTGTCATAGGTACTACACACAAGGTCTATGAAAGTCTTGTAGGCAGTAATCTTAACAATGATCCTACTACGGATGATGGGACTAATTGGTTAGAGATAGGTTCTACTAATCGCTGGAAAGCCTTTGATCAAAAGATTAGTGATCAGGTTACTAACTTAAATACTATTGAGTACCAGTTTAACTCTGCTGACACTAACGTAACTGCAGTATCTTTCTTTGGGCTATCTGGTAACTCTGTTAATGTGACAGTTACTGACTCTACAGACGGAGAGGTCTATAATGAGGACTTCTCCTTGTTGGATAACAGTGAGATTGTAGACTTATTTACTTACTTCTTCGCTGAACAAGGTGTTAAAACTGAAGCCTTGTTTACTGGCATACCACCTTATCTTAACTCTGATGTCGAAGTCACAATTACGGCTGACACAGGGACAAACGCTAAAGTAGGACAAATTGTATTTGGGTTCCTGTCCAACTTTGGTCTAACAACTTATGGAACCTCAGTGGGCATTGAGGATTACTCACGTAAAGAGACTGATGCCTTCGGTAACTTTATCATCACAGAAAGGGCCTTTGCTAAGTTAGTAGATTACGATGTGAGGCTTGAAACAGGAAAAGCTAGAACGGTGCAAAACACACTTGCTAACTTTAGAGCTACTCCTTTGGTTTATATCGGCTCTGAGGATGAAGCCCTCGCAGCTATTGTCTATGGTTTCTATCGTAGATTTGACATTACCCTAGAAGGACCAGCTTACTCATTTGCTGCTATCGAAGTAGAAGGATTAACATAATATGGCGTATGTAAATATTACCGCTTTACCCACTGCTCCTAGTCGAGCCAGACCATCCACATTTGCTGCTGAAGGTGACGCCTTTCTAGCTGCACTAGCTACCTTTGTCACTGAGGTAAATGCCTCTGGTTCCTATATCGACGGTATAGGCACTTCTGTAGACACAGATGCTACTACAGCCTCTACTGCTGCTACTAATGCTGCTAACAGTGCTACAGCCGCTGCTGAAAGTGCTGCTACTGCTAATGCTGTGGCTTGGGTATCTGGAGCTTCTTATACAGCAGGTGCTTTAGTTTATTCTACTGTAGACTACAAGACTTACAGAGCGCAAACAACACACTCTGGTGAAACTACTGATCCTTCCTCAGATACTACTAACTGGGTAGTACAAGGTGGTATTGCTGGACTTACTGCTTCTGCTACAGAAATCAACTACAACGACATTACTACTTTAGGTACAACAGAGGCATCTAAAACAGTTACTGCTGATGCTAATGGTGTCGTTACCTTTGATAATGGTATCTCTGAAGAATATACTGCAGTAACATCTAGTTCTAATGCTACTACTGTAAACCTGCGTGATGGTACAAACTTTAGCCATACCCTAACTGAGAACACTACGTTCACATTCAGCAACCCTGCTGCTTCTGGTAAAGTCTCTAGCTTTACTCTTAAACTTGTTCAGGATGCTTCTGCATCTGGTTATACTGTAACTTGGCCCTCTTCTGTAGATTGGCCAGCAGCTACAGCCCCGACTTTAACCGCAACTGCATCAGCCGTAGACTACTTTGTGTTTATCACCCACGATGGTGGAACCACATATTATGGCTTCACTGCTGGTCAAGCGTTAGCATAAGGATAAAACAATATGCCAAACTCGAAGAAACTCTTACAAGCTGCTGCTGGTAGTGCAGGTGGTGAAGAACAACAAATCGGTGTTGATTTCCCTGGCAAGGGTGCTTCAACCTATCTTTCAACAGGTGTTTCATCATCAGGAATGACTAATGGTACAAGTTGTACTGTTAGCTTTTGGTATTTTGTGGGGGAAAGAAGTAGCGAGCAAGCCATTATCATGCAGTCTAATAACAGAGGGCTAAAGATAAGGGTTTTAGGCAACTATTTGCGTATTGATCTCATCAACACCTCTGGTCAAACTAAACTTCGTAGTGCTGGCAAAGTTCCAGTAGGAGAATATGGGTGGAACCATTTCTTAATGTCTGTAAATGTTAGTAGCCCAAGTACTTCCTTTATCTCTTTAAATGATATTACATATGATCCTCAGTGGGATAGTTACACTGCTACCAGTACTATAGACTTTAGTGAGGCTATGTTTATAGGAAACACCTATGATAGTGGTAATTGGGATAATTATGGCTTTGGTGGTAGCCTAGCCTATATGTACTTAGATAATACATTTAGGAATTTAAATACTACATCAAACCGTCGATTGTTTATTGATAGTGACTTAAATCCAGTAACGGACTTCTCCTCACTAAGCCCTATAATATACATCCCTTTTACAGATGAAGACACTATAGCAAATGAAGGGTCAGGGGGTACTTTTACTCTCAGTGGTTCGGTAAGGACAACACAGTTTGGTGTAAACAATTTTCCCTTTGCACCTAAAGCAACAAAGTTTGATGGGTCTAATGACTACCTAAGTTCTACGGATGATGTTCCGAATACTACTCAGTTTACTTTATCTTTTTCCTTGAGGAAAGTAGATACTGATGGTGGTGGTATCTTCTCCACTTGGAATGGTTCTCAGTATGGAACAAGTGTCAGCTTTGATAGTTCTAAGATTACTGTAGCTCTTAAGAATAGTAGTAACTCAACTTTAACTGAGTTCACTTTCCCTAACTACACACAAGGGGATATAAAACATTATGCTTTATGTGTAGATATGTCTAGTCAAAGTTTATGTCGTGCTTTTGTTAATGGTGAAGAAGTAAGCCTTACATTTAGCACTTATTATACTTTTACAAGTGGCACTATAGCTAACGCAGGTAAGGACGTTTGGATAGGTAGGCGAGAAAGTGGAGACTACTTAAAAGCTGACATTGGTGAGTTTTACTACGATAACGCTTACATAGACTTATCAACCAATAACATCTTCTGGGATTCCGATAACAATAAAGCTAAGTCTATTAGAAAAATATTAGATGAAACAGGAAACACACCTTTAATAGCTCTACCTATTGACCCTACTAAACCTCAATTAAACCTTGGCACAAACTCTAACTTTATCGCAAACAGTTTCCCTGTTTACGGTGGTGAAGCCAACTTTGCTAATGTTAAGCGTGGTTATTATGGAGGAAACAGTCCTTACGGGTCGGTTCAAACGACTGATCTGGGATTTTCTGCAGACAGTAAAAAATTAACTATCATTTTCTCTAATAGAAACAGAAGTGCCACAACGTCAGGTAGGGGTTATCTGAAATTTATTGACTTAAGTAACTCTGGAAACTTCCTAAGACTAGAGCAAAACCAAGCTAACGGTTATCCATATTTTAGATCACAAAATAGCGGAAGTAATGTCTTAAACTATGTCGCCGCCTCGACTGTAGCTTTTCAGAACAATAAATGGAACACTTTTATGATGTCTGTGGATATGTCATCGACAGGAAGAAGGTGGCTTTATAACAACCACGAAAGTTTACCAACAACGTGGTCTGACTATGTTAATTTAGATTTTAAGTACAGTCTCTTTGATAGCTTTGTTTTATTCCATCAGGGAACAACATCAAGCATCGACGGACCTTGTACTTCAGATTTATCAAACATCTACATAACAGACGATTATATAAACTTATCAGCTACTCAAAACAGAGACTATTTTGTTGATGGTGCTGGTTTCCCAAAGGATTTAACTACTTACATTGAGGACGGTCTTATCCCAACCCCTAAGTTATATCTCAAGTTTGATGACCCAGATAACATCGGCAAAAACTCAGGTACAGGTGGAGATTTGACAGTAAGCGGTAACATAGAAACAGGCTTTGATGTCAACGCAATATCTTAATCAACCCCATAGGAAAGGATCAATCTAATGGGCGAATATCGTAACAGAACAACAGGTGAAGTTAAAACGCAAGGGCAATGGAGAGCAGCAAATGCTAATATGTCGTTACCTAAAGTGTGGAAAGCTGCAACTCTAGATGCTTTAGACCTAGACCCTGTTTTAGAGGTAGACCTTCCAACAGTAGGAACATATCAAACTGTAGCTAGAAATGGCGTAGAGCAGAACAGTGACGGTGATTGGGTGCAGTCGTGGCAAGTGGTAGATATGTTTGCTGACGATGATGATGGAACTAAAGCTGAACATGAAGCCGCATTCCAAGCGCAACTTGATGCAGCTACTGCTGAAACAAACCGTACTACTCGTGATAACAAACTAGCTGAGACAGACTTCTATGCTTTGTCAGATGTCACTATGTCAGCAGAAATGACAACCTACCGTCAGGCTCTACGTGATATTACTACTCATGCAAATTGGCCTAACCTAGAAGATGCCGATTGGCCCACTAAACCTTAAGGAGTTACCGATGAAGAAACTAATACTTATTTCCACTGTACTCCTTGCTGCTTGTTCTTCTAAGAATGATGTCACAATGAATGAGCATTATCAGGCTGCTGTGATAGCTAAAGAAGAAGCTAGAATGAATGCTATAGCTAATATAGCTGCACAAGGTGAAACTGGTGCTGTAGCTGCTGCTATGATGCTTCAGAGCCAAGGTAACACTGCTCACGCTGCCCCTAAGTCAGGCAAGGATAGTGCATTAGCTTGGGCTGGCGTACTTGTCCCATCTATCGTACAGGCAACAGGTATTGCTGTGAATGCAGATGTAGCTAAGACACAGTCAAACAACAATACAACTATTGCTACTACTAACAGCAACAACAACAAAGATATTGCTATAGATACTAATGATACAATGGCAACTATCGCTGAGACAACTATCGTCAACCCAGAAGTGGTCAACAGTACCACTGTCTGTGTATCTGACGCTACTTATACTTGTGAATAAGCTATGTACGAGATGATCGACTTAGTAATGCAGTGGCTAGTAGCCCCTTTAGTGGTTGTAGTATGGCATTTGTTTAATCGTTGTGTAAAACACGATACTCAGATCGCTGTACTACAATCTCAACTAGAAAGCTCTAAAGTTTCCTACGACAGGGAAATGAAAGAGATGAAAGAAACTATCAAAGCAATCTTTATGAAACTCGACAGTATAGAGCAATCACTGCGAGAAAAATAATGGACCCAGTTACCATAATCTCAGGGGCTACCGTTGCCTTCAACGCCCTGAAGAAAGGTTTTGCGGTAGGTAAAGACTTACAGGATATGGGTAGTCAGCTAACCAAGTGGGCTGGTCATATGTCTGACTTAGGTCAAGCTGAGAAACAGGTAAAGAACCCCCCTTGGTGGAAGACATTGGGTGGCTCTATAGAGGCCGAAAGTTTGGAAGTTTTTGCTGCGAAGCGTAAGGCAGAGGCCATGAGAAAAGAGTTGAAGGATTATATATCTTTCACGATGGGGCCTTCAGCATGGGATGAGCTAGTGGCTATTGAGGCAAAGATAAGAAAACAGAAAAGAGATCAGGAATACCGTAAGGCTGAGATGATGGAAGCTATCATTACTTGGGGTATTACAGGAACACTACTACTCACCTTCTTTGTTGGTCTAGGTATCATAATGTACATGGTAAGATAATGTGGTTCTTGATCTGGTTTCAACTTATGAATGGGCAGCTTGATTACTATCAGGTGGGTAACACTTATTCGTCATTAGAAGAGTGCAACAAAGAAAAAGCAGAAGCTGAAGTTCTAGTGACGAACAGAAACTCTGGTTTGTTTTGCATTGAGACTTATAGAGAATAGTCAAGGTAAGTGGATCGTCGTTTCAGACGACAACAAGATTATGTTGATTACAAGAAACAAACGAATAGCGGAGTATTATGCTAATGGCTCACACAATAGTTGATGATTGGAAGATCATACCCAGACTTATGATGCTGGCAGTCACTGTACTCACGTATCAGGCGGTACATTGGTACATGGCCTTACCTGACCCCACAATACAGCAAAGCGGCCTTGTGAGCGTCTGTATGGGGGCTTTAACAGGGTGTTTTGGTATATGGATGGGTAAAGAGTCCAAAAGCACTGTTTCCACTTCACAGGTGACCTATGCGCAAACTCCTGTTGATCCTGATTACAAGTAGTATTCTTTCTAGCTGTGGTCTTACAGCATTAAATCCCTTTTCTAGTAAAGGAGGCCCTTCCGTAAATGCAAATGTCCTTGCAGGTAAAGAAAATACCCAACAGTTGGTTGGACAACAAGACAATCAGGACGCAGGTAGAGACATTAACACAACGACGATTACGAAAGAAATCGAAACGGAAAAGGTCGAAGAAATCAAAATTACAAACACGAATATACCAATCTGGGTTATGCTCTTGCTCTTGCTTGGGTGGTTATTGCCCACACCAACAGACATCGGCAGAGGGATTGGGAACATATTCTCTACAATCTTTCAGAGGAAGAAATGAAATGGGTTTCAAGTTAGGTAAAAGAAGTCTAGAACGACTCGAAGGTGTTGATGAAACACTGGTTGCAATAGTTCAGAAAGCTATCGAAGTATCCAAGCAGGATTTCTCTGTGATCTGTGGTCTACGAACTAAGGCCGAACAGGAAGCACTTGTTGCTAAAGGTGCATCACAGACAATGAAATCTAAACATCTAGAGGGAAAAGCTGTAGACCTTATGGCTTATGTCGCTGGATCAGGTGGTCGTTGGGAGCTTAATCTGTATGACGAGATCGCTGATGCTATGGCTCAAGCTGCATGTGACTTAGGCGTGAATAATTTGCGCTGGGGAGCATCGTGGCATATAGAGGACATGGCCTCATGGTGGGAGAATGGCAACAACATGGAAGATGCTATGAATGCATATGTTGACCTACGACGATCTCAAGGTCGAAGACCTTTCATAGATGCACCACACTTTGAACTGATGTAGAAACTAAAGAGGCCCCTTATGGGGCCTTTTCTTTTATTAGCTCTCTGAGATACCACTCAGCTTTTTGTAGGTCTTCTAGGTTATTCTTATACCTATACCGCCAGAGGTATTTCATTATATTTCCCTGTAGGTAGTATTCAAAACCTTCTCCTGTTGCTGCACGAATAGCATCAATGCATTCTATGCCAGATTGATTGTAGTGTTTCGGGTTGTTTACGTTATCACGTTCCATAGATCGTCGGCGTTCCTCTGTTGTCATAGGTGAGATCATATTTCTACTACATGTTCTGCATGTTCTAGTAGGAAGTCTACAGGAATCATAGCAAATAAATCTTTCCTACCTCTTCTTGTGTTTAATCCCCACATACCCCTAAAGTACTCAGTACATTTAGTCTCTAATATTGGATTTACAACACTTGGATCAACAAGAATAAATTTATCCTTTACTCTGAAAGCAATGTAACGATCTGTTCCGTTTGGTGATCCCCAACCAAGGTTACCAAGAACATTCTTAAATTCCCACCAGTGTATAGAGTAATCTATCTCGCCCCCACGTTCTCTACGTTTGGGGGCTTTTATATCTACCTTACCAAACTCTTTATCCAACACATCCCAATGTTGTTTCATGTCTTCACTACGATCAGCTTTTCGGATGAAGTTATCACCTCTGAGTTTGATAAACTCTTCTTCTGCTTTGTTGCCCTCAAAGAATGATTTCTTGTATTTAACTGCTGCGGATGTCATCTTGTCTCCATTTTAACTCGTAGGTGAGTTTTTTCTGTTCGTATTCAGACATAATCATCCAATCACGAATTTCAAGTAGGGTTCTTTTACACCCTACGCAAAAACCATCGTCACCTATACGACAGACTTTTACGCAGGGTGAAGGGACTTGACCTATGCTCCGATGTCTACGATTTCGCATACGTCACCAGAGCAAGCAAATGTTTGACTACTCGCAGTCGTATCCTCTTTCTCATACTCGCTTAACTCAGACCAGTTGATAACTTTTGGCATAAGAGAAGAAAGTTTTTCATAGTCTGACTTTCCTACCTCTTGGTAAGGAGCTTGTTGATAAACGTGATCATGGTATGGCAAGAATGATACACCAGACATTTCATCGAAGTGTTCATAAACAAACGCACCTACCTCAAACCATTCATTAGCTTTTACGTTGATTGTCACTGAGGGT
>Ga0213866_10002092_pt1 | contig 14336 bp, 16 predicted proteins | sample PICome_11_FD_160079 | JGI IMG/M metagenome (GOLD analysis project Ga0213866, IMG submission 160079) | Coastal seawater microbial communities near Pivers Island, North Carolina, United States - PICO284 | ecosystem: Environmental > Aquatic > Marine > Coastal | place: USA: North Carolina...
AACAATGTCCACTCCAAACATTTCGATTTCGATGGCCTAGAGAATGAAATGGAAGGCAGGTATAGAAAAGGACATTTTGATGGAGTAGGCACCATTGTCAACACCTTTTTTGACGTTATAAAACCTACTCGTGCCTATTTTGGAGAAAAAGACTTTCAGCAGCTGCAAATTATTAAAAGAATGGTTAAGAAATTAGCGTTAGGAGTAGAGGTTATTGGTTGTCCAATTCACAGAGAAGCCAATGGATTGGCTATGAGTTCGCGAAATGAACGATTAACTCTTCAAACGAGAAAAGAAGCCTCTATAATTCACCAAATTTTACTTACTGTAAAAGAAAAACTAGCAACTGATTCTGTGAAAAATATTTCGCAATGGGTATCATCTCAGTTTAAAAATCACCCTCTTTTTGAGCTTGAATATTTTACCATTGCCAACGAATCTACTCTCAAAAAAACAGAACACATATCTTCAAAAACGAAAGTGAGAGCTTTTATTGCCGTATATGCAGAATCTGTGAGACTCATAGACAACTTATCTCTAAACAATTAACCTTCTTTTACGGTTAATAAATAACTATACAATTTAAAAAAATAGTACTTTTGCCCCATGTTAGTACAAGTAGTGAAATCTAAAATCCACCGTGTTAAAGTAACTGGTGCCGATTTGAATTATATTGGAAGCATTACCATAGATGAAGACCTTATGGATGCTGCCAATATTATTGAAGGTGAGCGGGTACAAGTAGTCAATAACGACAATGGTGAACGCCTAGAAACTTATGTAATTCCAGGGCCTCGTAAAAGTGGTGAAATTACCTTAAATGGCGCAGCCGCAAGACGTGTTGCTGTAGGAGATACTCTTATCTTAATAACATATGCCTTTATGGATATTGAAGAGGCTAAAAAATTTAAACCTGCACTCGTTTTTCCTAACGAAGCTACAAATACACTTACTTAATTTTGAATCCTGCTATCAAAAAAGCACTACAAATTATTATTCCCTTTGCTTTTGGAGGGTTTTTAGTTTGGTACTCTCTTTCTGATATTGACTTAAACAAATTGTTTGATGACTTCAAAAATGCTAATTACTGGTGGATTGGACTTAGTCTTTTATTTGGAACTCTAAGCCATATCTCTAGAGCATTTCGATGGAGCTTTATGTTAGAACCCATGGGGTACAAACCTAAACTAGCAAACAATATCCTTGCTGTGTTAGTAGGTTATTTAGTAAACTACACTATTCCAAGAGCAGGTGAAGCTTCAAGGGCATTAGTATTAACAAATTATGAAAACATCCCTTTCGAGAAGAGTTTTGGCACTATAGTGGCAGAAAGAATGGCCGATTTATTCATGTTGCTTCTGATCATTATTATTACTTTATTTTTTCAGTTTGATTTCATTCTAGACTTGCTAACCAAAAAAGAAGGCGATACGTCTAACCCTTGGACTACTTGGATTCTTATATGCGCAACGCTTATCAGTATCGTTATCTTTTTTATGTATGTTAGAAAAGCTACTTCTGGAATTGGATTGAAGATTAAAAATTTTGTCAATGGTTTAATGGAAGGCATACTAAGCATCTTTAAAATGAAGAAAAAATGGGCTTTTATTTTTCATACTGTATTTATATGGACAATGTATGTACTGATGTTTTGGGTAGTGACATTTTCCATTGATGGCTTATCGGTCCCTTTTGGCGCTGTTTTGGTTGGGTTTATCGCTGGCGCTTTTAGCATAGCCGCTACTCCTGGGGGAATAGGGTCTTATACTGTTACTGTTCCAGCAGCACTTGTCTTGTTTGGGGTGGCTTCGGGACTAAGCAATTCATTTGCATGGATTATGTGGGGGTCTCAAACCGCTATGGTCATCTTTTTTGGAGGCTTGTCTTTTTTACTTTTGCCAATCTACAATAAAGCCAAGTAATTTTCTTTTCTTTGTGTAAACCTCTTGAATATGGCGAAAGCCAAAACAACTTTTTTTTGTCAAAACTGTGGTACCCAACATGCAAAATGGATGGGGCAATGTACTACTTGTGGTGAATGGAACACGATTGTAGAAGAAGTCATTCAGAAGGAAGTAAAACGAGAATGGAAACAATCTACCACAGCTAAAGGGGTTTCCAAACCTCTGAAAGTGAATGAGATTGTTCTCAATCCTGAAGAGCGAATTCCTACAAAAAATGCTGAGTTAGACAACGTCTTAGGAGGTGGATTGGTTCGAGGTTCTGTCACTTTGTTGGGCGGTGAGCCGGGCATCGGAAAGTCAACCTTACTTCTTCAAATTGCCTTGTCTATTCCACACAAAGTACTTTACGTTTCAGGCGAAGAAAGTCAATCTCAAATTAAAATGAGAGCAGAACGACTTCAGAACAATTCTTCTGAATGTTTGATCCTCACGGAAACCAACACACAAAATATCTTTAAAAATATTGAGGAAATAGATCCCGATGTTTTGGTTATAGATTCTATTCAAACATTGTATACCAACTCTATTGATGCTTCGCCAGGAAGTATTTCTCAAATAAGAGAGGCAACAGCTGAACTGATCAAATTTGCAAAAGAAACAGCTACTCCAGTACTATTGATTGGGCATATCAATAAAGAAGGTCAAATTGCTGGCCCAAAAATTCTTGAACACATGGTCGATGTGGTTTTACAATTTGAAGGCGATCGTAATCATACTTATAGAATTTTACGTTCGCAAAAAAACCGATTTGGCTCTACCGCTGAACTTGGTATTTATGAAATGCTATCTGATGGTTTGCGTGAAGTCTCCAATCCTTCTGAGATTTTAATTTCTAAAAAAGATGCCGATTTAAGCGGAACGGCCATTGCTTCAACTTTAGAGGGTATTAGGCCTTTAATGATAGAAATTCAGGCGCTAGTGAGTTCAGCAGTATACGGTACTCCACAAAGAACCACTACGGGGTATAATCTAAAAAGACTTCACATGGTTTTAGCTGTTTTAGAAAAGAGAGCTGGATTCAAGTTAGGTGCCAAGGATGTTTTTTTAAACATTACTGGCGGAATTACAGTAGACGACCCTGCTATTGACCTAGCGGTCGTGGCTTCCATATTATCATCCAATCAGGATATTGCCATCTCTCCAAATGTTTGCTTTGCAGCTGAGATAGGGTTGGCAGGAGAAATTAGACCTGTTTCTAAAATTGACCAACGCATTATTGAAGCCAGAAAACTTGGGTACAAAACCTTTGTCACCTCTAAGTACAACAACATATCTGTTACCGATAAAGACATTAAATTAATTCTTGTAGGTAAGATTGAAGAAGTATTTGCCACATTGTTTGCATAAAGTTCTACAGGACTTTGTTCACAAAAAAACCGAGTAAAATACTCGGCTTTTCATTTGTATGTTTTGTGAAGTTATTTCTTGTTAACTTCTTTAATGTATTTTTCAAGAGCCATGGTCATTGAAGGTGTTTCAGGGGTTGGTGCAGTAATATTACACTTCAATCCTGCTTCGGTAGCTGCCTTTACTGTTGAATTACCAAATACCGCAATTCTTGTATTGTTTTGTTTAAAGTCTGGAAAGTTTTTAAACAAAGAATCAATTCCAGAAGGACTAAAGAAAACCAAGATATCGTAAAATACATTTTCAAGATCAGACAAGTCGCTTACAACAGTTTTGTATAAAATAGCTCTAGTCCAATGGATACCTAAAGCATCTAATTCTTCAGGAATTAACGGCTTTAATTTGTCAGAAGATGGCAATAAGAACTTTTCTTCTTTATGCTTCTTCATTAATTTCCCAAGTTCAGGGAATGTTCTATTTCCAACATAAATCTTACGCTTTCTATAGACAACGTACTTTTGTAAATAATAGGCTACTGCCTCAGACTGACAAAAATATTTCATCGAATCTGGCACTTTGAAACGCATTTCTTCAGCAATTCTAAAAAAATGATCGACAGCATTTCTACTGGTTAGTATGATAGCTGTAAACTTAGATAAATCTATTTTTTGCGCTCTTACATCTTTGGATGTAACTCCTTCCACATGTATAAATGACCTGAAATCAATCTTTACTTTTTGTTTCTCAGACAACTCAGAGTAGGGTGAAGAATCCGTTTTGGGCTCTGGTTGAGATACTAAGATGGTTTTCACTTTCATATTCTTCTTCTTTCTTATTTAAAATATCAATTTAAACAAAACAAATAGCGGAGCTATTTCAAAGGCGCAAATGTACAAAATAAAATAGAACAACTCTTTAATAATCAGGTTTTTGTTATTGATTAAAATTAGCAGTAGTCTTATCCCAAATAATAGTACAATACCTCCCGTTAATACTGGCTTCTCAGGGAAACCATAAAAGTAAATAGCATTTAAAAAAAATAACCCTATGGAAATAGAATACAGGTAGCTTCTTTTTGATAAGAAAAAATAGCTTAGTGCTTCTCTTATCTCCAATAACCTCATCAAAAAGGACTCTAAAAAGAATCTTCCTAGCATGTAGACGAGTACATATAATGAAATCTTGCTGTAGCCAATGAAGCTAAAGTTCATGTCTTCTGCATAAATAATTAGCAGAAAATAAATAGCCATTGAAATTGACAAAAAGGAGAATGTGGTAAATGCTATGTTGAAAAGGGAAAAAACAGGGATTTTCTCTTGAGATTCAATTTCAACAAACCCTTTGTTAAAAATAGATAGCGAATATCCTCTCATTTTTTCTGCATTAAAAAGCTTTAATAAGGAGAGAAGTAAGAGTCCGCAAATAAACACAATAACAACCCAATTGTTTGATATTATTTCTCTTTCTATTGCTTGCATTGTATCCTGTTTATAGGCTTAAGATTAACACAAAATTAGTAATAAAATAATGTATATTTGCCCTAATTACTTTTCACTTTTATGTCTGACACCCTAGTTATCATTCCTACTTATGACGAGAAAGAAAACATTGAAGCTATTATCAAGGCTGTTTTTAGTCAAAAAAAGGAATTTGATATTTTGGTGGTTGACGACAATTCTCCTGATGGCACTGCGGCTATTGTAAAATTGTTAATTAAGCAATATCCTGAGAGACTATTTATAGAAGAAAGAACTGGTAAAAACGGATTAGGAACTGCTTACATTCACGGATTTAAGTGGGCTTTGAAGAACGGTTATGATTACATTATTGAAATGGATGCCGATTTTTCTCACAACCCAAAAGACTTGATTCACCTTTACAATGCTTGTCATATAGATGGAGCTGACCTCTCGGTTGGGTCTAGATACTCGCAAGGGGTAAATGTTGTAAATTGGCCTATGAAAAGAGTACTACTCTCTTATTTTGCTTCAAAGTATGTGAGATTTATTACAGGTATTCCTGTGCATGATACCACAGCAGGCTTTGTTTGTTACAAAAGACACGTTTTGGAAACCATCAAATTAGATAAGATACGATTTGTTGGCTATGCTTTTCAAATAGAGATGAAATTTAAAGCATGGAAACATCAATTTAACATCAAGGAGGTTTCGGTGGTCTTCACTGATAGAACACGAGGAGAATCAAAAATGAGTGGAGGAATTGTATACGAAGCCTTGTTTGGCGTAATAAAAATGAGATTAAAAGGATTACGATGAATTCTTATTTAATAAAAAACGCAAGAATTGTTAATGAAGGGATAACCTTTCAAGGAGATGTTCTTATCAAAAATGGAATTATTCAGAAAGTTGATGCATTTATAGCTGATGAAAGTGCTCAGCAAATTGATGCTAAAGGAAAGTATTTAATCCCTGGATTGATTGATGATCAAGTTCACTTTAGAGAGCCAGGACTGACGCACAAAGCAACTATTGCCACTGAAAGCAAAGCTGCTGTTGCAGGCGGGATTACCACCTTTATTGAGCAACCCAACACGGTTCCACAAGCAACTACCCAAAAGCTGCTTCAGGATAAATTTGACATTGCCGAAAAAAACTCCTACACCAATTACTCTTTCATGTTTGGTGGCACAAACGACAACCTACAAGAGCTTTTAAAAACCAATCCTAAGAATGTTGCAGGGATTAAGCTTTTCCTAGGGTCTTCTACAGGGAATATGTTGGTGGATAATGTTGAAGTTTTGGAGAAAATATTTTCATCTACTAAACTTATCATTTCGGTCCACTGTGAAGACGAAGAGACCATTAGAAAAAACACCGCACACTACAAAGCTATCTATGGAGATAACATTCCTATTGAATTGCACCCAGTAATTAGAAGCGAAGAGGCTTGTTATATTTCCTCATCTACCGCCATTGAATTAGCAAAAAAGACAGGAGCTCGCCTCCATATCTTTCATGTTTCAACAGCAAAAGAAACGGCTCTTTTTAGAAACGACATCCCGTTAGAAGAAAAGCAAATTACTGCTGAAGTTTGTGTGCATCATTTATGGTTTTCTGAGGAAGACTATAAGGAAAAAGGAACTTTTATCAAATGGAACCCTGCGGTAAAAAAAGCAAGCGATCGAGAGGGCTTATGGCAAGCGCTCCTTGATGATCGAATTGATATTATCGCTACTGATCATGCACCTCACACCCTTGAGGAAAAGGCAAATCCTTACACCAGTGCTCCTAGTGGAGGCCCTTTGGTACAGCACGCTTTATTGGCTTTGATGGAAAAGGTTAAAGAGGGCGTTCTCTCAATAGAGAAACTAGTTGAAAAAGCCTGTCACAATCCCGCAAAAATATTTCAGATCGAAAAAAGAGGCTACGTCAAAGAAGGTTATTTTGCAGATTTGGTTTTGTTGGATGATCAAAAACCTCAAACAGTTCAAAAAGAAACCCTTCTCTACAAATGCGGGTGGTCTCCTTTTGAGGGAACCACTTTTTCCTCAAGTGTTACTCACACCTTTGTTAATGGAGTTTTGATGTATGACAATGGAACTTTTGATGAGGTTCATAAAGGCAAACGAATAACTTTTAATCGCTAAATGAAGAGAATACTTCTTTTTATATTGACTGCATTCTTCTTGTCGTGCACAAGCAATACTATCTATGAAGAACCTAAGGATTTAATTCCCAGAGATTCTATGGTACTTCTCTTGAAGGATATGTATATAGCCAGTTCTGCAAAAAATATTAGAAATAAAAACAGACATAAGAATCTTTCTTACTTGCCTTTAGTCTATGAAAAATACAAAATAGATAGTGCACGATTTAAGAACAGTAACTTTTATTATACGTCAAAAATAGAGGATTATGGAGCCTTGTTAGATGAGGTTTTTTCAGAGATACAAAAAGAGCAAACAAAATTCTCTCTTTTAAAAAGGAAAAAAGACTCAATCAAAAAGGATTCTATTGAAAAAAACAGTAAAGATTTAACAAATAAAATGGTTCCTAAAGAAGTGCAAGAAGACAACTAATTATTCTAAAAAATCTACACTTGTTTTTTTGATGACTTTGTCAATTTTTTCAAATGTAAAGTCTAATACTTTCTCAATTTTTTGTGAGCTGTAATAGGTTTTTTCCTCTAGAGATTTCGCTGAATGCCTACTCATTCTTGGCTTTCTTGAAGTTAATTTAGAGGCTAACCATTCCCATCTCCAAAAAACTTCAACCTGCCATCGTTGTACTTTTTTAGAAGGTCTTCTTCTCCCTAGTGAATCAGCAATAGAAAATAGTACTTCTTTAAAGCTCTTGTTCTCGGAGACTACAATGAATCGTTCATTCTTGATCGTGCTATTCATCAACTGAATCATAGCAGTCACAACATCAGTAACTCCTACAAAACCTGTTACGCCTTCGGTATAAAATGAAAATCCATTTCTTACTTGAGAGAACAACTCTCCAGATCCTGAATTCCAAAATCCGCTTCCTAAAATAACTCCTGGATTTACCATGACAATATCAACACCTTCTTGACTTGCTCTCCACACCTCCATCTCTGCACCATACTTAGTAATAGCATACCCATGATTATTCTGGTTACCATTCCATTCATTGTTTTCGTCAACAATTTCCTTGTTAGGATTGTCTCCTACTGCTGCAATTGAGCTTACATAACATATTTTTTCTACTCCCGCATCAATAGATAGATTTACTACAATAGCCGTTCCGTGAATATTCACTTTTCGCATTTCCCGGTAGTCCTGTGGGAGAAATGAAATAAGAGCCGCACAATGATACACTTGAGTGACTCCCTGAAAAACAGGAATCATTGACGGAACCTCCGTAATATCAGCTTTCATCCACTCTACTTTAGAAAACAACAAATCGACCTGATCGGTATAATAACCGAAGATCTTTCTTACGCGCTCTAAACTATTCTCATTTCTGTATATCGCTCTTACCTTATCATTCTTTTGAGTCAAATGAGCTAACAAATGAGAGCCTACCAAGCCTGTTCCTCCAGTAACTAAAATCATCTTGCGAAGTTAGTTTATTTACCTCAGAAATGTATCTTTGCTTTTTATTAAAAAGGATTCCTCTGACGATTCGAAGAGGAAACTTGTCTCAAGTAAATATGTTGATGAAAAATTTTGTTGAAGAGCTTAGATGGCGTGGTTTATTGCATGATATCATGCCAGAAACCGAAGAGTATTTGTTAGAAAATAAAACCGCAGGATATATAGGTTTTGATCCTACGGCTGATTCTTTACATATAGGAAGTCTGGTTCAAATACTAGTGCTGAAACACTTTCAAAACGCTGGGCATAAGCCTATTGCTTTGGTAGGAGGAGCTACAGGTATGGTAGGAGACCCTTCTGGAAAATCAGCAGAAAGAAACTTGTTGGATGAAGCCACTCTCTTAAAGAATGTAGAAGGTGTGAAAGTTCAGCTAGCACGCTTCTTAGACTTTGACCCCTCCTCTGAAAATCCAGCTGAAATGGTCAATAATTTTGACTGGATGAAAGATATTTCGCTCATTGATTTTGTTCGTGACACAGGAAAACACATCACAGTCAATTACATGATGGCGAAAGATTCTGTTAAAAAACGTTTAAGTTCTGAATCAAAAGAAGGAATGAGTTTTACGGAATTTACCTACCAATTATTTCAAGGATACGACTTCTACCATTTATACAAAGAAATGGACTGTAAAGTTCAAATGGGAGGTTCAGACCAATGGGGAAACATCACCACTGGAACGGAATTGATTCGAAGAAAAGCACAGGGTAAGGCTTATGCTATTACTGTTCCATTAGTGACCAAAGCAGATGGCACTAAATTTGGAAAAACAGAAGGCGGAAATGTTTGGTTAGATGCCAACAGAACTTCTCCTTATAAATTCTATCAATACTGGTTGAACTCTTCTGATGAAGATTCGGAGAAATACATCAAAATTTTCACTTTCCTAGACAAGGAGACTATTGACACACTGATTGCTGAACACAAAGAAGTGCCTCACTTGCGTTTACTTCAAAAGAAAATAGGTGAACAAGTAACCATCATGACACACGGTCAAGAAGCTTATGAAAATGCGATTAAGGCATCCAATATTTTATTTGGACAATCTACAGCTGACGATTTAAAATCATTGGATGAACAAACCTTCCTAGATGTGTTTGACGGAGTTCCTCAAGCAGAAGTTGATTGTACAGAAATAGAGAATGGATTAGACATGATTGCTGCCTTGTCTGCCAAAACAAGTTTCTTAAAGTCAAATGGTGACGCCAGAAGAGCCCTAAAAGAAAACTCTATTTCTGTAAACAAAGAAAAAGTCAAAGAAGATTTTATCATTACTTCCTCTGATCTGATTGCAAATAAGTACGTATTACTTCAGCGAGGAAAGAAAAATTACTTTTTGTTAAAAGTAGTATAAGTAAAAGATGTTTTTACAAGTTGGTTTTAGCGATTTTCTCAATCTCATCTGGCTTGTTGTTTTCTCAGGAATTATCATTTTTTTTCGTTATCTGCTTTTTTCGACGGCTTATCATTTCACCTTCTTTACGCTTTTTAAGAAGCGTTTTCAACATAGAGTTCTTCGAAAAAAGAATCTGAAATTCAAACAATATAAAAAGGAAATATACTGGTCTGCTTTAAGCGGATTTATTTTTGGTGGTATTGCCATACTCTTATATTATTTATATGACAATGGCTATTCTCTTATTTATGAAGATGTTCCCAGATACTCTCTTACTTACATTCCTGTTAGCATCCTTTTATTTTTGCTATTACAGGACACCTATTACTACTGGGCTCACAGATGGATGCATCTTCCTAGGGTTTACAAGAAGTTTCATTTAATTCACCATAAAAGCATACACACCTCAGTATTTACTTCCTTTTCATTCCATCCTTTAGAAACTATTTTACAAGCGCTGTTTTTTCCAATAATAATACTAATACTGCCTTTGCATTTATATGCTTTTTTAACCGTAATGCTCTTAATGACTGTTTCGGCGACAATCAATCATGCTGGTGTAGAAATATACCCCTCTGGAAGGTTTGGTCGTTGGGTTCAAAAATGGGTTATCGGTGCTACTCATCATGACAAACACCACACAAGGTTCAACTATAATTACGGGTTGTATTTTACGTTTTGGGATCGATTGATGAAAACAGAGTTTAAGGAGCCGCTAATAAAGAGTAAAAACTGAAAACAATACCTTTATTATTACGATCTATCCTTCACACGATACACAAACTTATGTCCGCTCCAGTCATTATCCACCGCAGCGACTTTTACATCGACTAGACCATTGTCTAACCCATACTTCATCACATAAAACTTATCAATTTCTGTGGGTATTTTAGAGGATTTTTTAGGCCAACTAATCCAGAGACTTCCATTCTTTTTTAAGGCAGGTTTAGCAGCATGAAAAGCTTCTGATAGTTCTTGTTCTGTGGTGGCAAAAACGTGAATAAAATCAATTGTTTCCTTACCTTGTTGAGAATCAGAGATGACAACTCCATCAGGAAATTCGTGGAAAAAGTCAGTATAATTCTTTGGTGAATTATACACCTGAATGACAATGTTTTCTTTGATTCCAAGTTTCTTCGCTAACGGTGTTCCTGAATACCCTGCTGTGCTCATAGTTTTTACTATTTGTTTTTCATGTATTGGTATCCGTCTCTAATAATCTCGCGTAAAACGGCCACATCAATATCTGATAGATGCTTAATATACAAACAAGATTTTCCTAAGCTAAACTTCCCCAGCTTTTTCAACTGCTCTTCATACTTATGATACCCTGCAACTACGTAAATGGTGATGTTTTTAGCTCTAGGAGCAAACCCTGTAATGAACCATTCTGATACTTTTCCTTTGGATAGTGAATACTCATACGTTCCAAAACCAATCATTTGTCCACGCCAGAGCCTTGGTTCTTCCTGTGTTATTTCCAATAAAAGATTGAATATCTCTTGACAATCTTTTCTCTTTTGCTCATTGTCAGCCGAAGCGATTATTTTTTGTATTTCTTGAAGATCACTCATAACTAACCATAATTTAGATAAGCATTCGTTTTATCTTAAAAAGTAAACACTTATCAAGTTTTTTCGAAATCTTTGTTTTTTTGCTTATCAAGTTACTCGTTTTTTTGTAAAACTCATCATGAGCCTATTAAAATAGCGACTCACTTAGATATAAAATATAAAAGCCGGGAAACCCGACTTTAGTATTCTTTCCCTAAAATTAAATGTTATTTCTCGATGATTCTCTTCCAGTTTTTATCCGCTTTTTTCTTTAATTGCTCAGCACCTTCTTCTGTCCAAAGGCTTAAAGTATTTGTGCTTCCTTTGTTATAGAATAAATACAATTTTCCATCTCTGATTTCAAATGTTTCAGGGTTGATAGGAACTTTACTTCCCTTTACTCCCATAGCATAGGCACAAAATCCTCCATATTGTGGAATATATTTTACTGGATTTTTCTTGAAAAGATTTAGGTTTTCTTGAGATGAGAAGTAAAATTTTACTCCATCATATTCTGTAGCAATCTCTTTATTTCCTTGTTTGGCTTCATTCTCAAAATAAGCAACAACATCATAGCCTTTGGCTACAACCCCTTTTTTTGTGTAGTAGTTTTTTTGAGCGAAAGTGGTCGCTGAAAAACTTATCAATAATAATAAAATGATTTTCTTCATGATTGTGTTTTGATTGAACAAGGGTGTAGTCGAAGTGTTCCCTTTCAAATTACAAAAAGAATTCTAAACAACCATCAAATTACAACCACGAATATCGGAGTGGTCGAAGCGGCCTAGTACTTCAAAAGTATTATTTGAATATACTTTTCCTAAGTCTTGCGTAGCAATAAAAGAGCAAGAGTTGTAATTCGCCAAATCAATCACATTGAGTCCACCTGTTTTATTCGTTTCTAGAATAGTGAGTGCATCTTCAGTGTCTCGGGTTAAAACTTTCATCCAAGGGGGGCATTCGAAAATTCCATTTCCTTTTGAATATGCCTGGCTTAACAATTCGGTCATTCCATATTCTGAATGAATTTTTGAAACTCCAAATCCATTTTCAAGAACTTGATGAAGTTCCATTCTAGTCATCTCTTTTCTTCTACCTTTCATTCCTCCAGTTTCCATAACCATGGTATTTTGCAATGTAAATTGTTCTTTTTCTATGAGGTCTAATAAGGCAAAAGTGACTCCAATCAATAAAACTTTTTCTCCTTTTTTATCTAACCCAATCAACGTCTTTGAAAGCTCTTCTAAATTGTTTAAATAAAAACCACTCAAAGGATTCTTTGATTTCTGAATCAAGTCTTTGACCATGTATATTAATGATGAGCCTTCTCTTTCCAAATAATTTGGAAGTAGTGCTAAAATGGTATAGTCTTCAATATTTCCGTAGAAGTATTCAAATCCTTTTTGGTAGCTTTTTTGATACCAAGAAATGTCTGTTACAATATGTTTACTTGTAATGCTTCCTGTAGTTCCGGAACTTGTAAAAACTTCTTGAATGCTTTCTCTAGAAGAAATCACCTCGTGTGATTTAAAAAACTGAATGGGTAAAAACGGAATCTGTTCAATCGATTGAATATCGCTTGGATGAATATAAAGTAGGTCACAAAAAGATCGGTATACATTGTTATTATCAAATTGATGTTGAAACACTTGCATACAGATTTCTTGAAACTGCAACGCTGTTTGTATTGAGAAAATTTCTTTCTGCATTGGTACAAAAATAGTGCAATTCCTATGTCTGAAAATCAATTATTCTTTCTAATTTTAATAATTTAAACTTCCTTCTTTGATCAAAAGAAGTATTCGTTTTAAATTATGAAAAAAATAATCTTCCTTTTTGTATTGTTTTCTGTGACCTTATTTTCTTGTTCTGAAAATGATCAATTAGACATCGAATATGAATCCGTTAATCTTTCAACAGATAGAGTTGAAGCTCCTGATGTTTTTAGATTCAATCATATAAATAAGATTAGGGTATATTTTACCTTCCCAAATCAGTGCTACAGAAAGCCTTATGCGGATGTTAGCCCATTTGGAGGAAATCGAAGACGTGTTGAATTGTATGCGGTAGAATTGCTCAATACTCCATGTTCGCAGACAAGTAGACTCGAATCTATTGAAATTCCCGTTTTTGCTGATAGTAACAGCGATTATACTTTCGTTTTCTGGAAAGGTTTTAACGCCAATGGTGAAGAGATTTATGAAGAAATCATTATTCCCGTTAAGAACTTTTAATTTCTTTTTTCGTCCTGAGAATCTCTCTTCTTTTCAGAATCTTTATTGTACTTTTGGGGGCACAAATCAATTCGCCCTGATCAAAAATCAGGAATTAAAACAAACGAAAAATGACAAATTTCGGAATTCAAGAAGCTTTACAACAATTAGGAATTCAAGATGAAAATAATGGAACTTCTACAGGTTCTCATTGGTTTTCTAATGGAGAACTCATTGATAGCTACTCTCCTGTTGACGGAAAACTTATTGCCAAAGTAAAAACAACTACCAATAAAGATTATGAATCTGTAATGGCTGCGGCAACATCAGCATTCAAAACATGGAGGGTGATGCCTGCTCCTCAACGTGGAGAAATTGTGCGTCAGTTTGGCGAAAAATTACGCGAACTAAAAGAGCCTTTGGGAAAGCTGGTTTCCTATGAAATGGGAAAAAGTTACCAAGAAGGTTTAGGTGAAGTTCAGGAAATGATTGACATTTGTGATTTTGCTGTCGGGTTGTCTCGTCAATTACATGGTTTAACCATGCATTCTGAAAGACCTGGTCATAGAATGTACGAGCAATACCATCCATTAGGTGTGGTTGGAATTATTTCTGCTTTCAACTTTCCTGTTGCTGTTTGGGCTTGGAATACAGCCTTAGCTTGGATCTGTGGAGATGTTTGCGTTTGGAAACCTAGCGAGAAAACACCTTTGTGCGGAATCGCATGTCAACATATTGCTGCACAAGTTTTTAAAGAAAATAATTTGCCTGAAGGAATC
>Ga0213866_10002093_pt1 | contig 14331 bp, 11 predicted proteins | sample PICome_11_FD_160079 | JGI IMG/M metagenome (GOLD analysis project Ga0213866, IMG submission 160079) | Coastal seawater microbial communities near Pivers Island, North Carolina, United States - PICO284 | ecosystem: Environmental > Aquatic > Marine > Coastal | place: USA: North Carolina...
ATCGACGAGGTTCATGCTTACCTGGCCGTAGGTCTTGCCATTCATCTGAATCTCGAAGCCCATGCCCTTGACGGCCTTCATGCCGCCGTCCTTCTCGCGCACGGTCTTGCCGATCGTCTTGGCGAGAGCCACGTCGTCGCTGTTCAGATTGACGTTGTACGCGATCAAGAAGAAGCGCGCACCAATCGCCGAGCAACCGAAAGTCGGGTGAATCGCGTTGGGGCCGAAGTCTGGCACGCGATCTTCATCTTTGCCGATCAGATCTTTCAGCTTCTCGAATTGCCCTTTGCGGATCGTGGCGAGATTCTTGCGGTCCTCGCGACGCGCCGCGGATTCGTAGAGGTAGATCGGCAGCTCAAGCTCCTTGCCCACGCGCTCGGCAAGCTTCTCGGCGCACGCCACGCACTGCTCCATCGTCGCGTCGGCAACGGGGATGAAAGGGCAAACGTCGACGGCGCCCATGCGCGGGTGCTCGCCCAGGTGCTTGTTAAGATCGATCTCGTCCTTCGCTGCCTTGTAGATACGGAAGGCAGCTTCAACTAATGCGTCGCCATTACCCGCGAGCGTAATCACGCTGCGATTGTGGTCGGCGTCAGATTCGCAGCCGACGAGCGTCACGCCCTCAACGTCGCGCACGCCTGCAATGATGCGCTCGACCTTTTCCAGATCGGTGCCCTCGGAGATGTTCGGTACGCATTCGATGATCGATTCGCTCATGGCTAGTCCTCGTGTTGGCTGAAGCTGATGGTCGTCAGAAATCAGTCAGAGTATTGCAAGCAGCCCGCGGAATACTAGTGTTTGCGGGCACTTGCGTGATATCCTTGGGGCAGGAGCTTCCTTATTAACCGCTTGAGGAACCGCCACATGCGAAACTCGCTGGCAACGACATGCATCATCCTCCTCTCGTTGGCCTTCCTGGCCTGCGGAAACTTCGGCGTGGTTGAAGAGGGCAAACTCTATCGCCGCTCACAGCCATCCGAAGCAACGCTCGATGAGATCATCGTCGAGAAAAACATCCAAACCGTGCTGCGTCTGCGCGGCGGCGAGCCCGGCACCGACTCCTACGACGACTCCTACAACCCCACGCAGAAACACGGGATTCGCTTCGTGCAAATCCCCATGTCCTCATCGCGCTTTCCGAAGGAGTGGGAGCTGATTCAGCTCGTCGAAGTGATCGAGCAAGGCCCATACCCGATGCTCGTGCATTGCCGCGCGGGCGCGGATCGCACGGGGCTTGCCAGCTCGATCTACCTGCTCCACACCGGCGCCGACATGGAGACTGCGCGCGCTGAGCTGACGCTTTGGTACGGACACATGGCGATGTTCGGCACGGAGAAGCTCGACGAGACGCTCGATATGTACGAGCCTTGGCAGCCTTACATGAGCGTCGGCGATTGGGCGCGCGAGATTTATCAGCGACCCATCAACGACGAGCTGCCCGACGATTTCGAGAAGCAGAACCAGCTCGCCCTCGAGCGCTGGTTGATTGCCAACCCTGAGCGCGCGCTGATCTACAACCGCTGGCATGCGAAGCGCACTGGTGGAAATAGCGCTGAGATCGACGCGTCGCCTTTAGCCAAGAGCGAGCAGAGTGAGGCCGATGCCTCTGACGCACCGCACAGCAGCGAGTAGCGCTGAAGCGCAGTCCGAATCCATAATGCGCGGCTGGCATCTACCGCCGCCTCAGCGTAGACTCCACGCATCCCCATAGCGTCCCCCGCGCTCAACAAGGACTCGACATGCGTATCGCGCTTTTCTCACTCGCCGCACTGATCGTGTTGCCCATGTGCATCGCGTGTTCATCCTCGCAGACCGATGATTCCGGCGCGGTGGTTCTCTTTGAGCGGGACGAAACACCGACCGTCGACGAAGATCTGCCGGATGTCGACGACGATCCAGAGACGCCGCGCAATGAGGCGAGCGTTGCCAATCGCACGCGCCTGCGCGACACGGATTTTGCAGACGACGACGAAGATACACCGATGCGCGAAGACGCCGCCCTGCGCGAGTAATCTCGCCTTGCGAGTGCATGAGATGCGAAGAGCGGGCACGATTGTCCGCTCTTCTTTCATTCCAGCGATTTATCATCGGCTTCCATACTGAAAGCACCGGGCCAGCGCTGCGAGGGCCAGATCCCCGCTCCACGACTAAAGGACTGACATGATCCCGATCAAACGAGTCGTACTCTTCAAGCACGGCGTGGGCTACTTCGAGCGTCGCGGCAAGGTGAGCGGCAACGCTGACGTCAGCTTCGAGTTCAAGCACGATCAGATGAACGACGTGCTCAAGACGCTGACCGCGCTCGATCTGAGCGGCGGCGCAATCTCGTCGATCGCCTATGACGCGAAGGATGATGGCCGCGACGTGCAAGGCATCAGCCTGCACATCCCACAAGATGAAGCGCTCTCCGGCCTGCTCGCGCAGCTTGGCGGTGCGCGCATCGAGCTGATCGTGGCGGGGGAAAAGATCGAAGGCGTGGTGCTCGGCATCGAGCGTGTAGCGACGCAGAACAAGGATGGCGTCACCGATCGCAGCTTCATCTCGCTCTTGCAAAAAGATCGCGCGCTCTCGCGCTATGACATTGCCGATGTGAGCTGGTTCAACGTGCTTGACGATGAGCTGCGCGATGACCTCAAGCGATTGCTGGAGTATCAGCAGCGCTCGCAGCACAGCGAACGCAAGCGTCTCTCACTGGCTGCGCGCGGAAGCGGAGAGCGGGAGTTGCTCATCAGCTATCTCGTCGAAGCGCCAGTCTGGAAAACCAGCTACCGCGTGCTGATCGGCGAAGACGAAACGCGCATCCAAGGCTGGGCGATGATCGACAACACCAGCGATGAAGACTGGGAAGACGTGAACGTCAGCCTGGTCGCCGGGCTGCCGATCAGCTTCCGCCACAACCTCTACTCGCCTCGCTATGCGCAGCGTCCCGAAGTCGCGGTCAAGCAGGGCGTGGGCTATGATGCACCGCTCGTTGCTGCTGGCGCGGAACTTGAAGAAGAGGAGAGTTGGGAGGGCGCCGAGCTTAGAGATAGCGGCGCAGAGGCACTGATGAGCAAGGTCGCTCCGAGCCCCGCTCGCATGCGCGAAAAGGCAGCGCACTTCGACCAGCCCAAGCCCGGCACCGCGACCGAAGAGCGAGGTGCGCTTTTCGAATACAGCATCAGCGATCCGGTCAGTGTGAAGAGCCGCCAATCCGCGCTGGTGCCGATCCTCTTCGAGCCGATTCATGTGGAGAAAGTCGTGCTCTACAGCCGCGGAATTCGCGACGCCAATCCGCTGAACGCGTTACTGCTCAAGAATGACACGGGCCTTGTGCTCGAAGGCGGCCCAGTCACTCTACTCAATGGCGCGGACTACGCCGGCGAATCGATGCTTGAAGTCTTCAACAAAGGCGAGCAACGCCTGCTGCCCTACGCCGTTGAGCTGCGCTGCAAAGTCACGCACCATCTCGATTCGGAGTCTCGCGATCCCTACTTGCTTCGCATCCACAAAGGACGCATCTCCCTTCACGCTTGGCACGTGCAGATCAGAACGTACTACTTCGACAACAGCGTGGGCGAAATGCTCGACGTCATTTTGGAGCACCCGAGGATGCTCGCCTTTGATCTTGTGGATACGCCCGAGCCTTTTGAAGAACTGGAAGATATCTATCGCTTCCGCTTTAACGTCGAAGCGGGCCAAAAGCTGAAGTTCACGGTCAGTCAGCGGGAAGAGCAAAGCGAAGCTCGCGACTTGAGTACGCTCGATTCCTACTGGGTCGAGGAGTGGAATCGCAAGGGCTACCTCAGCCCCGAAATCACTGGAGCACTACGCCTCTCCATTGCACGCACGCACGAGATCCGACAACTCGAAAGCGACGTCAGCGAGCGTGGATCACAGATCCAACAAATCGCAGCAGACCAAAAACGACTGCGCGAGAACCTGCAAGCCCTCGGTGAATCGAGCGGCGAGAAAGGCCTGCGCGACCGCTACGTGAAAGCTCTTGGGGAGAGCGAAGACCGCGTGGATGCGCAGCGCAAAGCGGTTGACGAGATGCGCGCGAAGATCGAGGAACTCACAGCGCTGCGGGACAGCGATCTTGCCAAGCTCGACAGCGAACGTGAGATCGATAAGAGCTAAGCGTGCTCTTCTGAATCCCGAACGAGTGTTCCCGATCCCCCGGAGTTCCCCTTGAGCGAAGCTGAGAGTACGACTACCAAACGCTGGCCTCGCGCAAAAGCGTGGCTCAAGCGCCACCGCATTGCGATCCTGATAGTGATCGGCTTCTTCGCGTTCTTGCCAAAGGGCGCGCCTGCGCCAAGCAAGTTCGAGCGCGACAAGAACGCGTGGAGCGAGTGCTTCGTCTATTCGCTCGCCGCCGATCGCATGGCGAAGGGCGAGGCGATCCACGTGCTGCCCAGCGATCCCGCGTCGCTGCTCACCGATAGTGAAGCGCGCGAGCGCATCGACCTCGACGTCCCGCTTCACCCGCGACTGCTCCAAAAACTGCGCGGCCACGTCTACTCCTACCCGCCAATGCTCGCCACGCTTGCGCTGCCCATCGCAAGCATCGGCAACTATCGGATCGAATCGCTGCTCTGGTACCTCGCGCTCTACGCAGCGTCAGCCGCATCGCTCTATCTGATGTGGCGGATGGCGATGGGAACTCCCGGTGAATCGCAGAGCGCAGGCGAGGCGTCGATCAGTCTTCGCGCGATCAAGTCAAAGCTCTGGCCGCAGGGACTCAGCCAGAGTGAGCGCCGAGCGCAGCTCGAAGAGGATCCCACCACGCGCATGATCTTTGCGACGCTCTTTGCGATCATTGGGCTAGCGCCTTTCATGGGGCCGCTGATCAACCAGCAAACGGATTCGATCATCACCTTCGCGGCGATTGCTGGCGCTGCGCTGCTCTCGCGCGGGACGTCGGGAGCGCCCTACTTTTTCGCAGCACTTCTGCTCGCGATTGCAGGCGGTGCGAAGGGGCCGCTGCTGATCCTGATCGCGTGGCTTTTTTGGAAGCATCGCTGGATGGGTGCGTGGCGCGTGCTCTTCTTCGCGCTGCTGCTGAATGGCCTAGGCGACATGCTCTTCCCCGCCTTTGAGGGCGGCGAGCGCATCTATCACTACCAGGAATGGTTCACTCGCGTTGCTGCTCCGAATCTCGCGAGCGGCGAAGCGGCAGCGACAACCGAGGGAATCTGGACGACCTTCAATCATCAAAATCAGGCGCTGGCAGCGACGCTCACGCGCATCTTCGCGGCAGGCGATCGACCGGAAGACGTGCTGCCTGCGCTGATTCAGATCGGCGATGGCGCACGCAAGATGCTGATCTATGGCGTGATGGCGCTGACCTTCGGGCTCTCGCTCTGGGCGACGCGAGGCACGCCCTGGCGCAAGGATCGCAATCTCATTGATCGCGTCTGGGGGCGCGCGAGCTTGTGCAAGCGCGAAGGCGAAGCGAAAGAGCGAGGGCACATCGGCATCCTGCGGGAGCTCAGCGTCTTCCTGATTCTCGCGCTACTTTTCAGCCCGATGACCAGCCCCGCGCATCTTTGCATGGCCCTTCCCGCCTTGCTGATGGTGATGCGCGATGCGTGGATTACGCGCGATCGCGTGATGCTGATTGCGCTGGCAGTAGCGAGCGCGATTTTGCTTCTGGTCAACAAATCGCTGATGCAACTCTTCGCGCTGCCGATCAATGCGCTCGGCGATTCGGTTGTGGATGGGCGCGAGATCGTCAATTCCCTGCGCTTCTACGGGATTCAAACTTGGGTCTTGGTCGCGCTGCTGGTTGGCGCATGTCGCAGCTGCTTGCTTGCCTCGCGAAGTGCTGACGTGGAAGCGTGAAGCGAGTATGCTTGCTGACTGCATCGGGCTAGGTGATTAGGGACAAGGGACTCGCGATGAACTACGTTGATCTGGAAATGATTCTTGAGGGTGGCGGAGCACTCACGCTGACCGAGATGGATGAAGCGACCGCGCGCGAAGTGCAGGAGCTTTTCCGCCGCTACCTTTCGATGCAGGCCGAGCCGATCGGCGAAATCCGCATGCCGCGCGGCGACGGGAAGACCGACGAGTTCATCATCGACTTCCGCAAGGTCGCGCTGATGCTAGTCAAGGGCATCGCTCCGGGAAGCTGAGGCTGACATGATTCGCCACGCTCTGATTCCACTCGCTGCAACGGCGCTCAGCGTCTGCGCTTGCTTCTCCGCTGCGTGCGGCGGTGGCCGCGCTTGGCAGCCCTACGAGCGCGAATCAATCGGCGGCGATGCGCCCAGCGACCAGGACGCGCAACCCAAACACGGCGCGCTGCAACCCTACTACGATTGGCTTCAGACTCGGCTCGGCACGACATGGGCGAGCTGGGATGTGCGCTATCACGATCCGGTCAGCGGCAGAATCGACGACGATCCGATCACCGATGCGAGCGCTCCGCCGCAGCCCTCAAGTGCCACCGAGAGCGAAGCTCAAAGTGAAAGCGAAGCAACGATTCGCCCCTTTTACCCCGCTGCGTCAATCCGCGTGCGCACGCTTAATGCACGTCAAGCAGACAGCTTGATACGCGAGAGCGCTGCGAACTTCGGGCTCTATCTTGCTCGCATCAATCGCAGCGGTCGCTACACCCCGGCAAGCTGGGATATCGAGCTGCTCGTGCCGGGCGAGGCTAACGACGGTCGTCGCTTGCGCGAGTACGATCTCGCCATGCGCGCACTTGCTGCAAGCGCTGTGCGCGACAAGACCTGGCTCGACGCGATGCTTTTGAGCGATGCTGAGAACACCCTGCAAGTTCGCTTGCCGCGCACTTCTGGCGAGCGCACCGAACTCTACGATGTCTACCGCAAGCTCAACGACCATCTCACTCCGGCCAAGCTGGACTACGACGTGCGGAAGCTTGGCGACGAGGAAGACAAGGCGATCGGCTGGACGATCCAGATTCAATGGACGCCCGCCGCGACGATCGAAGAAGTGAAGCGCGCCGTGATTCCACCGCACCCATGGTCGCCCGCTGGGAGCGGCGGTGCAACGCCCGTGCGAGACAGCAACGACGCGATGAAGAACCACCCGATGGAAGAGCGCTGATTGCGTTCCTCGATGATCACCACCATGCCCGAAGCCTACGACATCTCGATCGACTCGCACCTGCGCACAACGATCAATACGGATTTGCTGCGGCGCGCCTGCATCGCAGCGCTCAAGCAGGGCAAGGTCAAGCGCGCGCAGATCGAGCTGCATGTGATTGGCGACAAGCGCATGCGAGCGTGGAACAACGAGTATTTGCAGCACGACTACACAACCGATGTGCTCTCCTTCGATCTCGGCTCACAGGCGGAGCTTGGGCTTTTCGGCATGCTCGCCGTCTGCCGTCCCTTCGCGCAGCGCTTCGCCAAGCGGCGCGGGATCAGCGTGGATGAAGAGCTTGCGCGCTACGTCGTTCACGGCACGCTGCACCTCTTAGGCTTTGATGATCACGAAGAAGACGAGCGCGCTGCGATGTGGGAAGTGCAAGAGCAGCTCGTCGCGAATCTCTTCAAGCAAACGAAAGCCAAGCGATGAGCCGCGCACGAGCTAGCCGCAGCGATCTCGCCAAGCTGCTTGCCGGCAGAGCCGTTGACCCTGCAAAGCGGGGGCCGCGTGCAAATTGCGTGCTTGGCATTGACCCCGGCACGCGCAAACTGGGCTTTGGTGTGGTGGAGCGACAAGGCTCGCGCCTCGTTCCGCTGAGCTTCGGTACGCTCGACATCGGCTCGATCGAACCATTCACGCAGCGCTTGGTCGTGATGCACGACGAGCTAACGAAGATCATCGCCGAGTTCAAACCCGATGCAGCCGCGATTGAAGAAGTGTTCTACGGACGAAACGTCAAAAGCGCTCTGCGCTCTGCCGAAGGCCGAGGCGCCGTTATGCTGAGCTTGGGCATCGCGGGACTCACCGTGAATCAGTACGCAGCGACGGTGATCAAGCGCGCTGCGACGGGGCGCGGCGACGCCGACAAATCGCAAGTCGCTGCGATGATCACGACGCTTCTCAATCTGAAAACCCCACCAGCGCCGGATGCTGCCGATGCGCTGGCTGTTGCGATCTGCCACCTCAACCGCAATCCGGTCGGGTGATGCGAGGCTACTCGATAGCTGGTGTGATAACGCGAACGCGGCATTGCGGCAGCACGCGAGCGAGCTTGCGGTAATCCCAAGGACGCATGTTGGGATAGGGCGAGAGCCATGCTTCGCGCAGTGTCTTCGAATCGGCAAAAGCAGCTAAGCCCTGCCCGCTGAAGGGCGCGACTTCATCTTGCTCGCTGCGCAGATCAATGCGCGCAAGCTTTTGCAGGCTGGCGATCGCGTAGAGCGCTGAGTCATCGAGCGTGCCCGGCCAGTCGCTGCTCTCGTCTCGACGATCAGGGAAAGCGTGGGCCAAGCCAAGCGCTTCCAGATTCTTGAGCTTCGCAATTTCGCGCGCCAAGTCGTTGGTCAGACTCGCCGCATCATTCAGGTTCAGCGCACGCAGCTTGTTCAGTTCCCCAACCGCGCCCAAGCTGGTGAGTTTGTGGCGCTTCTCGAAGCCGTTGAGACTCAGGTATTCCAAGTCCTTCAGCGAGGCGATCTGCGAAGCTAGCGCATCCCCCGGCGCTTGAGCCCGCATGCGCAGAGCCTTCAGCGAGGTGATTCGCGCGACACCAGCAAGCGTACCCTCGGCCATGAAGGCTGGCATAGGACTCGCGCTGCTCTCTTCGTGATGAGCTTGAGGAGCTGAGCAACCGAGCGAGAGAGACTCCAAGCTCGCGCGAGCAAAGCTCTCCCACTTCAGCTTGCGATCAATCGGTAAGAGCAAATGCTTCAAGCGACGCGCATCGTTAAGCGCGACGATCGACTCAGCACTCGGGACGCTCGAAACGTGCAAAGCGTTGAGCTCTGGCAGCGCGCCGAAAGCTTTGAAAGCGTCGCCCTTCCACGCATCCGCGCGCCATTCCGTGATGCTGACGTAGCGCAGGCTACTCAATCCATCAAGGAAAGAGGCGGGGTCGAGCGTCTCACCCAAGAGCGTTTGCGGCGTCAGCAGCAGGGCTTCCAGGTGGGTCAGCGTCTTGATCTGCACGAGGTCGCTACCTGGCAATCCAGCCGCATCGAGATCAAGGAAGTGAAGGTCTTCGAGTTTGCCAAGCGCTGCTGCTTCTTCTGGCGTGAGGTAGGAGACCTGCTGGCGGCGCGCCGTCTTCATCGCCAGTGCGACGAGATTCGGCATGCCCGCGAGCGCCTTCATGCAAGCGCGAGTCTCATCAACCGTCAGCGAGCGCCCATCAGATGCCAGCGTGAGCGCCATCAGGTTCGGCAGTTCGCTGAGCTTTTCCATGCGAAGCTGCGAATAATCTGGAGCGCGCAAGTAGAGCTCTTCCAGCCCCTTGGCTTGCGCCAGCGGAGCTAAGCCAGCATCCGTCGGGCCAAAGAGTCGGGCGTCTACGCCAGTTCCCGGCGCACCAACTAGGCGCAGAATGCGCAAAGCTGGCAGGGTCGCCAAAGTGTTGAGCCAGCGAGAATCGCGCAGCTCGGTCGCAGCGCGAGGAGCTTCCAAATCGCGATCTGAAAGGTTGGGCTGGATCCAGTCGCGACTCTGAAGCTCAACTTCCTCCAACTGCGGCGCGTGCGCAAGGTGGATGAAAACGCCAGAGCTAAGCCCGGGGCAGGTATCCATGTGGAGCTGCTGAAGCTTCTGCAATTGGCCGATGGGAACCATCGCGTCGTCAGTCAGCGATCCACAGCGCACGAAACTCAAGCGGCGCAGCTCGGGTAGCTGCTTGAGCGCGCTCAAATTGATTGCGTTCAGCGCTTGGACATTGCGCAAGGTCAGCGACTGCAACGTGCGAGCTTGCGCGATGATTTCGAAGTCTGGCGCGTCCATGTTGCGGCAGGTATTGAGCTCGATGTGACGCAGATTGGTCATGCCAATCAATGCAGTCAGCGCAACGCGAATATCTTGCGTGCTGGTTCCCTCAAGCGGGTGATAGGCGACGGCCTGCGCAAGGGGCGAGAGCTCTTGAATATCGCGCATCGAGCGAAGCGTGATCGCATCGATGTGATCCATCGTCTCGTGCGCAACGCGTACATCAGCACTGCGCGCCACAGCCCACGCACGCTCGCCGGGTGAGAGCCAGGCGGCTGGAATCTCGGGCTGCGTCAAGAGCGTGAGGCGACCATCCTTGTAGAGCGACTTGAACTGCGAGCCATCAGGATTGGTGAAGGTCCACTCGCCTTGGCGTTTGCCGTGCGAGTACTCGCCGCGCGCGCGCTCAGCTCCGCCGGGAGCGAAGAAGGTCCACTGGCTTTCGCGCAGGCCATCAACGCGCAACCCTTTGGGCGCAGGAACTTGCTTCGCGCTCTTCGGATCATTGTTTGCAGCGCTTCCTTCGTCGGCGCTATTGCCATTGCCCGTGTCAGTTTTCTTCGGGTCTTTGGGTGTATCCGCTGCGCTTGCGTCACCTTCCCCCGTGCCCTCTTGCGTGCCCTCGGGCGTGTTGGAAAGGTTCGTGCCAGCATTGATGCCTTGATTGCCGCCCGGCGGAAGCTGAGCTTGCGTGCCGTCCTCGTTGGGCGTTGGGCTTTCACCTCCCCCACTCATGCCAAGGGCAACTGCTGCGCCGATGCCAGCCAAGAGCAAGACGCCTCCCACGATTCCGCCGACGATCTTCTGGCGCTTCTTCTTCTCGGCCATCTTCACCCGAACGTACTCGGCGTACTCCATCGGGCTCATGTTTTGAACGTCGACATCTTCGTCGGCAGTCGCCATCTCCTGGCCCTGCGTGGAATGCGCGGGAGCCATGCGGCCATCTGCCGTCAAGTAGCGCGTGCCAGCCGCACCGCCGGGGACTTTGCCAGTTTGCGCTGACACCGCCGCGCGTCGGCCCGAGCCTGCCGCTCCACCCATGCGGGGAGGCGGAGGAGCGCTCGCGCTTCGCGATGCAGCGGGAGCGGATTGAGCGGCTGGCCAGCTAACAGTCTCTTCCGGCAGGCCTAGCTGGCGCAGCGCTGCTTTCATCGCAGCAACGCCGTCGTGCACGATCATCACGTATGGAGAAGCGCCGCACACGGGACAGCCGGTGAGCTTCGCCAAGCGCAGCGCTGGCGCAGTCACCTTGTTATCGCAATTGCGACAACTGACTTTGGATGCGTTCGGTGGAATCGTGCCGCTCTCGCCCTGGTCGCTCATTGCTGGCTCCGCAAGCTGGTTTCACAGGGTTTAGACCCATGGATAGAGCACTGAGGCCGCGGATCTGCGCGCGCCCAGATTCGCAGGCCCGGATTGGTACCTGGTGTAATCGCTCAATGCCCTGAGCGTACACCCTTCTGCTTGTGAACGCTATCAAGATGCACGGATCAGAATGGCCGTGAGTGTCAGCAAATACTGGCACTGCGAAGTTTCGAGCGCGCTGGCAGGTGACATGACCAACGCTTACTTATCGCCTTCGCCCTTTGGCTTCTCGCCCTCGCCTTCGGCTTCTTTCTCAGCGTCGGCAACCATGTCGAGCACGTTCTGCGCGGTCATCTTAGCCGGAGTCACAGCGTCGCCAGCAGCTTCGATGATTTCCTTGGCTTCCTTTTTCGCGCTCTCAATGTCACCGAGCTGCAGGGCGATGATCGCTGCCACCGCTCGAAGCTGATCGACTTCCTTGCCATCGGGGAACGCATCCGCCGTCTCAATCAGCACGCGGCGAGCCTTCGCGGGATCGCCAGTCTGACCAAGCGAGGTACCGTAAGCCCACGCGACTTCGCAAAGGTAGGTGTCATTCTCCGCTTTGATTTCCTGAAAGAGCGGGTCGAGCACATTGAAGGCGCCGCGCGCGTCTTCGGTGTAAATCAAGCACTCGCCGTACATGTGGCGGGCCTTCCAGCCCTCTTTGCCCTTCTTGGGCAGCAAGTCGACGGCTGCCTTGAAGTTCGCGGCTGCCTCCTTGAACTTGCGTTGCTCGTAGTTGGCCTCGCCGATCAGCACCTGCACGGAGGGGATCTTCGCGTCGCCCTCTTCCAGCATGTCAGCGACGATTTCGAGCGTCGCGACAGCGTTGGCTGGTTGCGCGAGCTCCATTTGAACAGCCGCCAAGTCGATGCCGACCTGGGCTGGGCCATCGTCAAACCATGCGTCTTCGAGATCTTTGATTTCGTCCGCTGCCTTCAGCTTCTTGTCGAACCAAGTAGTCGCTTCTTCCGTCGAGAAGAACACGACGCCTTCAAAGCGCCCGATCATGGTTCCGTTCGCTTCAGCCAGAACGACCGTAGGAATCACCGTGACCTTGAACTTCTCCAGCTCTTCGTTGCGAACATCCACATCCACTTTGAGCGCAACGAGGCGGCTGTTCACCGACTCGCCGACGTCCGCGTTCGACCAGATACTCTCAGCGTGATGCTGGCAGGGCTGGCAGTAGCGCGAACCGAAGACCAGCATGATGCGCTTTTCTTCAGCTTGCGCTTTGGCCTTGGTTTGCTCGTAGTTCTTTTGGAAGTCGATGCCGCTGACTTCTGCTTCAGCCTCGGCTTTTTCGTCCGGCTTCGGATCGCCATCTTTGTCTTGCGCGCAAAGCCCAGGCGCGTAGACGAGCGTTGCCAACAAGAGCCCAAACATCGTAATAGATTGAATCCGAGAAAAATGCATCGTTCCTCCAGTGGGGCAAGGTGTTAGGGCCGACTGCCGCCACGGCAACCTGATCGAGAATGCTGTATCCGAGCATTGTCACATTCAATTGCTCTAGATGCGAGTGATTCTGCATGAGCGCAGAAAAAACGCCTTACCAATTCGATCACGTCACGCCTGAATTCCAGCATTCTGCAAAGTTGAGCTCAAAGCTTCGTAGCATCACGCTTTGGTATAAGCAGGCAATTGGACGCAGCAGAGTGGAGGCAAGCATGTACGGTTTTTCTTGGATCATCGACGGCAAACTCGCAGGCATGGCGCGCCCAGGCTCTAGCGGCGACTTGGAAGCGGACATCAAAGAGCTCGCAGCGACTGGCGTGAAGCTCCTCGTCACCTGGACTGAGACTCCGATCGACAAGGACCTGCTGGCCAAGCACGACATCCACGCGCTGCATCTGCCCGTCACCGACTTCCAAGCGCCCAGCATCGAGCAGCTCACGCGCTTTGTCGCCGAAGCTCGCATGACGATCGCCCAAGGCGGCGGCGTCTGCGCTCACTGCGCCGCGGGCATTGGCCGCACGGGTACGGCGCTCGCAGCATTCCTGATCGCGGAGGGCTACACGCCTGAAGCAGCGATCGGCGAGATCCGCCATTTGCGCCCCGGTTCAATCGAGACGCAGAGCCAGATCAACGCGCTGCATGAGTTCGCGCAAACGATCAAAGGCTAAGCACGCCCAGAACGACACACTATCAACGAAGACCAGACGACGAGACTCTCGACCAAAGTAGCAGCATGCCCGACACACCTTCGCTCACCATTCTCTACACCGGCGGCACGATCTCGATGCTGAAAAGCGGGTCAAAGGGAAGCTCCGTACCTGCTTTGACTGGCGAGGATCTCTCGCGCTCCGTGCCTGGGCTCGACAAGACTTTCCATCTGCACAACGTGGATTTCGGCCAGCTCCCTGGCCCGCACATGACGCCTGAGCGCATGCTCTCGCTCGCCCAAGCGGTGCGCGATGCGCTCGATTCAGGCAGCGACGGCGTCGTGATCACCCACGGCACGGATACGCTCGAAGAAACCGCGTACATGCTCGACCTGCTGCATCACGACGAGCGCCCCGTGGTCTTCGTCGGCGCGATGCGAACGCGCGATGAGCTGAGCTGGGATGGCCCGGTGAATCTCTCCGCAGCCTGTCTTGTCGCGGGCCACAAAGATTCAATCGGGCGCGGCGTCATGGTCGTCATGAACAACACCATCCACTCCGCCAAAGGTGTGAGCAAAACCTACACCAACGCGCTCGACACCTTTATGTCGCCGGTGGTTGGACCGCTGGGGATTGTGGATGTTGGGCAGGTGGAGTTCTTCCGCGAAGCTGCGAATCGGATGGTGCTGGACGGTGTGGTGACTCCCACGAGTTTGCTCAGCACTCCGCTGCCGCGCGTCGAGCTGCTCACCGCCTACGCTGGCGCCGACGGCACGCTGACCGAAGCTGCGGTCAACGTCGGCGCGCAAGGCATCGTCGTGCAAGCGATGGGACGCGGCAACGTCCCGCCCGAAATGGCCGAGCCTTTAATGGAAGCGATGCGCAAAGGCGTCAAAGTCGTGCTCTGCTCGCGCTGCTGGGGTGGCCGCGTCGCCCCGATCTACGGCTATCCCGGCGGCGGCGCTACGCTTTTCGAAGGCGGCGCGATCATCGCCCCGCGCCTCAATTCGCTCACAGCGCGCCTCGG
>Ga0213866_10002095_pt1 | contig 14328 bp, 21 predicted proteins | sample PICome_11_FD_160079 | JGI IMG/M metagenome (GOLD analysis project Ga0213866, IMG submission 160079) | Coastal seawater microbial communities near Pivers Island, North Carolina, United States - PICO284 | ecosystem: Environmental > Aquatic > Marine > Coastal | place: USA: North Carolina...
AGTTCTATTAGACTGAATTGACTCACTAGCATCTACATATCTACCAGGAGCAACAGTTCTTGTCTCAAAGATATATCCATAATTTCCTGTTGGATATAGAAGCGTTTGCTGACCACCATCAGAATCACAGGTAAATCCGAGACCTGCAATAGTAACTCCCATTCCAACAGAGAGTTTATGTTCTCTATCAAGAACAAATTTTGCTATGCCACTAACGTGATCATATTCTGCATCTACTACGTTCATTACTGGAGCATTTGCATCCAGCTTAATTTCTACAACTGATGAATCCGCATCAGTAAAGGAAGTTACTACACCAACATACTTAAGTGCTGAAACACCATCAGCAACTAGACCAAAATCACCGAATGATGAGTTGGAGTTAGTAAGGTCACAACCGCCGCCACTATCACATCTAACACCAGTTCCACTACAAATGGTGAAGAGAGATACGAGCTGAGCATATGCCCCATTATACATATATGCTCCAATACCACCTGGGTTAATCTGGGTATAGGAGTCAAGAACCATGGACTTAATAGGTCCAATAGCATTCTTACCGTTAATATCAAGACCAGTACTTCCAGCAATGAAGTTGGTGCAGTTTTGAATATATGGTGATTGGTCAATATATGGTACTACTTCTGGATTAAATGTTACAATTGCCGCTCCAGGTGCTGGAGGTCCAATAAAGGACATTTCAGCAATATAGCATCCATTGTCAAGCCAGAAAAGGTCTGTTTTATTTCTAGGTGTTACTGTTACTTCTCTAAGGCTATCTCCAACTACCGAAACATTATTTGGAAGTACAATGGGATTATCTTCTAAATAAATTCCAGCACTAATTTTAATAACAGTTCCTGGGACAGATTCTGCGACGGCAGCTTTAATGGTTCTTTTGGCGTCTCCGAGTTTCTTACCTGTGTTGTTGTCGTTACCATCTTGTGTTACATATAGGACGTTTATTACTGTTGCACCAGCACCAACTCTTACGATGTCAGTTCCAATACCAGGACGATTCCTGGCCATATAAATTTCGCCATCATTCGTGTTGATGGCGATTTCACCTAAAGGTAAATCTGATACTGTTGGAATCTTTCCAGCTACTGACGATCTTTTAAATCTAATTTTAGGATTTGCCATTAATCCGATTTCGTAATTTTCTCGTTATTGTTATTTATTAAAATAAATTATAATCAAACGTAAACACCACAATCAAGTGTAATATTCTCCAATTGCCTCTCACCATTATCACAACTAATAACTTGTGATTGTCCAGCACAATCATTTAACCATAGTGATCCAATTTCCAATGCTGCATAAGCACTAGCAACAACACTATTACCAACTAAAGTTGCCTGCTGAACAAACTTCATTCTATCATCATCATTATCAAAATACATTGCTGCTTTTTGAGCAGAATTAAGTGCAGTATCAAAATAGTTTAAAACTACACCGACATCATTACCAAGATCCGCAGTAGGAGGAATAAGATCTCCAGTATTAGGATCTTTTATTAATCCCAATTCGATTAGCGGATCACGAAGTGTAAAGGATTCGGAATCTACAAGAAATTGACCACCACTAACAAAAAGGTCCCCAGAAATATTAGCATTTCCAATAACATTTAGGACTGTCTCAAAATTAGTATAATCCTGAACACCAATGGTTAAATTTCTTTCTCTGGTACTTAAAAATTTTGCCATTTCAACTTGGTCTATTTTTATTTATTTATACATTAATATATGCCACCATCATAATCAGTTATAGCACCCACTGTCCCAACATATCTCCATCCCTTTATATATACATCTGCTCCAGCAGCGACTAGAGAAGGAACATTGGTTCCTGGAAAATTCAAAACTCCAGAAGAATAATCAAAAAACCACTCATCATCATTACCACTACCTCCAGCAGATAATTTAGTTCCACCAGATGCTGGATTACCAGCATAAACTTCAACAATATAATCAGGACCAAATTGAGTATCTATCCAATTAGATAAATTTATAGAAGTATTATTACCATATACTTGTCTGGCAATAAAACTTCTTTTTCCAGAAACAGTATTATCTTCGGTCATTCTAAAAGCATTTGCAGTTCCATATGTTACAATTAAAGTATATGGAGGATATCCTTCTCCAGGAACAACGATTAAATCTGAAGATGGGGGAGTGATTGGTATTAAATTAGATTCAAACCATAAACCACTATTAGATACAATTAAAGGAGAAGGTATAGGTTCTGCAAATGGTGACTTTTTAGTCCCAGACAAAGAAGAATCTTCGGCAATACCCGTCTTCGAAGATGAAAACCCTAATTTTTTGAGTAAATAATCTACCTTTTGCTGAAGGGAAACTGCCATTGTTCTAGAACTGTTAAGTATTTCGGAAAGATAATGCAGTAATTGACTGCCCTGAATTTAATCTAAATCTAACTAAAATTCTATTGTTAGAATCATTAGATGATGACTCAGTCCCAAATACACATCTAAAAGTTCCACTACCACCAGTCATATTTCCAGCAAAAGCACAACCTGGCAAAGCGGTAGTTGGAATTCCAGATCCACGATATGCTTGAAACATATTTGCCCAACCATTTACACCAGAAAGAGATGTTGTCCAAGCAGAGTTGTTAGGCATACAGACCCAACATCCAGCATAAGATCCAGTTACAAGTATCAAGAATTCTGATACATTAGATCTTATAAGTTGCACCTGAAAATACTGCGCTCCTGTTCTTCCAGAAGAATAATTTGGTCCTACTGGAAGATTACCTGTAGAGTAATTTGTTTGATTATGTGATAAAATTCCACCAACCACAGCAGCTTCATATGAAGCAATTTCTGATGATGGAGACCAACTTGTAAAAACTGGACTTGGATTATCACCAGTTGCACCAGCATTTACTCTTGTAGCATTACCAGATCCAGTTCCAAGAGTAGTAATTAGAATATTATCCTCATCAATAGCATTAGTAGTTGCTGTTGTTCCCATAATATTAACTGCTTGAGTTATTGTTGCTCTTATAGTACCAGATCCGTATGGAGTAGAAGCACTGTATGAAGAAAATTTCTGAGTATCTGTTGTTACTCTAGTATGTAAGTTTCTAGGGATTTGTGCTACAAAACAAGTAACACCTACACCAACTCCAAAATTTCTTGCGGGTGGATTAGTTCCTCCAGCAAAATCTGTGTACGATTTATTTCCACCATTCTGAAATCCAGATGTTTGACCGCTAGAAGATAAAAATGTAAGAGAACTATACATATCACCAGTAGCATTCTGACAAGTAATAACATATTGGAATGCATTATTTGCAGATTCTGTGTAATGAGGGACCCCAGATGAATATGCCACTACAGGAGATGGTGGAGTAACTGGAGTTGATGATGTTAAAACAGGGGAAGTTACCGTGCTTGGATCTTCATAATAAAGATATCTTTGAGATTCATTTGTATTAACACCAACTTGATGGGCAATATATGCCATATTAAATCCATCTGGTGAAGGTGCATTAATTAATCTTGCATCATATACTTCATAAAAATCAGATGCTATTCCAGGATTTCTAGACGAAAAGAAAGCATCTTTATCATTTGCAATTTGTAAAGCACCATATGTACCATTATTATTGATTGCATCATTAGTAATAGTATTATCTGGATTAATAACATCATTAGATGTCATTTCTTTAGTACCTTCAGCAGTAAAATTAATAATTCCAGAGACTATTCCTTGATCACCTGGGCCATATTCTGTTAACCAAGTTGAGGTAACAAAATTACTAGTATTTCGTGGATAAGATGTTCCTGCAGTAATTGAATAAACTCCATTAGTATTGTTGATTGGTGTAAAACCACCACATAAAAAAGAACTACTTAGATTTAAACTTAAAGATGCGTTTTTTATTGTTATTGGTGGTTTAGGTACTAATTTTCCAAGAACAAAGTTAATATCATTAATAGAATTTTTAGTATAATCAGTCTCTCCTATTGCAATTGCACCTGGCTTAAATCCACCAAAGGGCAACCCAAACACTAAAGATCCGTAATATTCTTGTGCTGTTATATCTTGTGCTGTTATATCTTGTGATATTATGTCTTGTGCTATTATATTGCTAGAAAAAGTAGAAACTCCAGTAAATAATGAAGAATTAGTAACTACTAAATTTTTAGTTGATATATTATCAAAACTTACAGGACCACCAAATCCAGCAGAAACACGATTTGCAATTAAATCGCCCCCGATATAAACATCATCTCTAAAAGTAGATAAGCCCACAAATGTAGACAATCCACTCACATAAAGAGAAGATACAGAAGCAATTCCCCCAATAACATTTTCAGAAACAACTGCAAATCCACCTACAGACCCAGAAGCACTGGATACTACTCTTACAGCGTTTTTTTGTCCTACTCTTACTTTTATATCAGACATTATCTAGTCACTCCTTCTCTAACTAATACCATCCCCTCTATAACTCTACTTTTTTTACCAAAAGAATCAGTAATTAAAATGTCATAGACATATCTTCCTGGGTTAATATTTTTAGTTTCTTCAGATGTCAGAGATATTATTATTCTTCCACTACTACCAAATTCTAAAGAGGTAGTAAAAGTTATCGCAGTAGAACTTCCTGCCCATTTTCTCATTTGAGCAGCAACGTTATATCCTGTCAGATTTAAAGATGAATTAGTCTCAGAATCCTCTAGAGTAAATGTTTGACTAAAATCAGAACCAGCATTAATGACAATGTTATTAACATATACTGCTGACATTTATGAGTCTATTATCCTACAATTTTATTTATAAACGCAAAATAAGTAGAAAAAATACCCCCTAATAAAATAAAATTCTTAATTTTAAAAGTACTAAATTACATTTTATTAAATTCAAACATTCCATGCTCTGATCCCCAAATCATTTTTTTAGTTTCTGGGCAATACCCCCTATCAATTACCCTATACATATTTTCAGTCAATTCAGAGGCAGTATAAAGAAATGAATTTTTTCCATTCTTTTCAACTATACAATTACACCCATCTATTAATCCATAGAAAGTTTTTTCTTTTTTAACAAAAATACAATTACATCCAACATTTTCTATAATTTCATTTTCGTTAGTTCATCTAGATTATTAAAATAAAGAAACTTATCTTTATTTTTTAACTTATAACTAGTAACTATAATTTTGTCTTCACTTTGGATAGGGCTTAAAACAAACTGTCGATAAGGAGGTTGTTTTCTAACAGTATACCATTGCTCACCATAAATCATGCCATTATCTAATAAGATATGTTTTAAAGAAATTTGAGAATACTGTGAGGGAAAAGAAAAAGCTTGTATCCTGTTATTAAATGAACCAACAAGATATTCTTTAAACTCTTCAACCATTTTCAGTACTACCTCTTCTTTGACGATTTGTTAGTGATAGAAAAAGAATTTTCCCAATAGAAGAAATTAAGTTACCTTCTATTTCTTTAAATATTTTCATATTATATCTAAAAGAATTATTTGCTTCATCAATAATTAAATCAACATCCGATTTAGAAAAAGGAATAGAATCAAGTGTATTTCTATAATTTTTTTTAAATTCTTTAGGATCTGAAATATCATTAAAAATATAAAAATTTAAAGCTGATTCATCAACTTGTAAAGCATTTTGTGCTATATTTTTTAATAATTGTCCCCCAGAAAGATCCCCAATATAACGAGTATAATGATGGGATATTAAGAGGATGGGATTGGTTTTAGATACTTGCCTGATTCTTTCCAAATATTCTCTACAAGAAGATGTTAAAGTTAGGTGGTTTTTCCAGTCTGGTCCCAAATAATATTCTAGATCTTTTTCTAAAGATTTAGATCTAAACAGTTCGGGATAATAAATTTTACTTAAAATTGGATGATCTTTATGTTTATCAAATTCATATTCCATTGTAACATAAACATAATATAGATCAGAAAGCAACTTTACATATGATTTTTTCTCAACTACTCCCTTAAGAAAACAGGTAATAAAACCAGTATTTTCTGCCATAGTATGAGATTTTTTAGTTCCTTCCCTAATTTGCTTTGATAATGTTTGCATGGTTTGCATGGTTTGCATGGTTAAAATCCTCAAAAATAAAATGTGTCAACTTTCTTCAAGTACTTCATTTAACTCATATAGATCATAGTAAGATCCAGTATTATTATTTCTTAAAAATTTAACTCTTACTCCTATAGGAGTGGAATTTATTGGATTTTGACCTTGGTTGTAAATAAATGCCAGGACTTCCACGATAAATCCATTAATTTTTTTAGTGTTTGAATTGATTTTATACTTCTTACCAATATCTATAGTAAAGTAACTAACTAGTCCAGGTTTATATTGATGTTTAAAAGTAAAACTTTTTACATCTTCAGAATAAAATCTTCTATTTAACCTATCCAATATACTTTTTGGTTCTTTGTCGTTTTCCATTAATTTTCGTGTATCTATAGAAGTATATATCTACGTTTGGTTTTTCTTCTTACAAGCACCTCTTCCCCATCCACGACTTACACTATTAATATATGAACAGATTTTTCCAGACTCTCCACAATAAGGGCATTTAGCATCTGGTGGATCATTCGCATAAGGATTATAAACAGGTTTCTTAGGTCTCTTGGCATTTTCTGCCTGCTTGCGTTTTCTATGATTCATACGACTACGGGTTCTTGTTGTCCTTCAGGAAGTCTTTCACGATGAAGATTGAGTTGTTCTACTTTACCTGCTGGAAGTCCTTGCTGCCCTGGAAGTTGTTTATCAATCGTAGAAGATACATCAATCACCTGATCCATAATAAATCGGTTTCTTTTATATGAGCGATTTGCTGGAGAAAACGAAACCATCATTATGGCATCATTGATATCCCCACAATGGGCAATGACTCTCCCAGTATTATTATCTGTTACTATCCAGTATTCGTTCATCATCATTATCTTTTTGATTATTATAAGATACTTCTGGTTTTCTGTAAAGACCTGGCCAAGTATCACGAATAATCTCTGCGAGTTTATATGGAGTTGTGGACGATATCATAGATCTTGCGTAATCGACATTACAAACATAAAAACTCCGAAGAGTATGAAACTTATGAGTATGAAGAACATAAAAAAGGAGTTCTTTTGGAACTCCCTTATTTATTTTTAGAGTGCGTTGCCTCTCGGTAGAACTTCCTCTGGAAAGACAAAGTTTTCTCCAGGTTGATCAACTGGTGCCATCCAAGCACGAAGACCTTCATTCAAGAGGATATTTTTTGTGTAGAAAGTTTCGAACTCAGGATCCTCAGCAGCACGAATCTCCTGACTCACGAAATCATAAGCCCTAAGATTAAGAGCAAGACCAATAATCCCGATAGAGGATGTCCAAAGACCCATGACAGGAACAAAAAGCATAAAAAAGTGAAGCCACCTTTTATTGCTGAAGGCGATGCCAAAAATCTGCGACCAGAAACGGTTAGCCGTGACCATAGAGTACGTCTCTTCTTCTTGTGTAGGCTCAAACGCCTTAAACGTATTTGACTGGTCACTGTCTTCATAAAGTGTATTCTCAACAGTTGCTCCGTGAATGGCACAGAGCAGTGCTCCTCCTAGTATACCAGCAACTCCCATCATATGGAAGGGGTTGAGGGTCCAGTTGTGGAAACCCTGAAGGAAAAGAAGGAACCTGAAGATTGCAGCAACACCAAATGAGGGTGCGAAAAACCAACTGGATTGACCCAGAGGATACATCAGGAACACGCTGACGAATACAGCAATAGGACCAGAAAATGCGATGGCATTATAAGGACGAATACCCACCAGTCGAGCAATCTCGAATTGGCGAAGCATAAATCCAATCAGAGCGAAAGATCCGTGGAGCGCCACAAAAGTCCAGAGTCCCCCAAGTTGGCACCACCTGACGAAATCCCCTTGAGACTCAGGACCCCAAAGTAGAAGAAGAGAATGACCCATAGAATCTGCAGGCGTTGACACAGCTGCTGTAAGGAAATTAGCCCCCTCAAGATAAGAAGACGCCAACCCGTGGGTGTACCAGCTTGTAACAAACGTCGTGCCAGTAAGCCAGCCACCAAGGGCAAGATAAGCAGTGGGAAAAAGTAGTAGTCCAGACCAACCCACAAATACAAAGCGATCTCGTTTAAGCCAGTCATCCAGGACATCGAACCAACCTCTCTGTGAAATGGGCGGTGAAAGAGTAGAAGAAACCATTTATATTCTCCGAAATAAAAAAGGGATCCGAAGATCCCCTGTAATTAAGTTTTAACTAACTCAACCGATTGCAGGTGCGCGAAGAGCAACAGGAGTGCTCTCAGCAGCAGCAAGGTCAAGAGGGAAATTGTGTGCGTTACGCTCGTGCATCACCTCTAATCCGAGTCCAGCACGGTTCAGAACATCAGCCCAAGTGTTGAGCACACGACCCTGACTATCCAGGATACTCTGATTGAAATTCAGTCCGTTGAGATTAAAAGCCATCGTAGAAACACCAAGAGCGGTGAACCAGATGCCTACAACAGGCCAAGCAGCAAGGAAGAAGTGCAGTGAACGGGAGTTATTAAAGGAAGCATATTGGAAAATAAGGCGTCCAAAATAACCATGAGCAGCAACAATGTTGTAGGTCTCTTCTTCTTGACCGAACTTGTATCCATAGTTCTGTGACTCGTTCTCAGTAGTTTCACGAACCAGTGAAGAAGTCACTAGCGAACCGTGCATAGCACTGAAGAGCGAACCACCGAACACACCAGCAACTCCAAGCATGTGGAAGGGGTGCATAAGGATGTTATGTTCTGCTTGGAAGACAAGCATGTAGTTAAAGGTGCCAGAGATACCCAAAGGCATCGCATCAGAGAAAGAACCTTGACCGAAAGGATACACAAGGAATACGGCACTCGCAGCAGCAACAGGTGCGCTGTAAGCAACACAGATCCAAGGACGCATACCTAGACGGTATGAAAGTTCCCATTCACGTCCCATATAAGCATAGATGCCAATGAGGAAGTGAAATACAACAAGTTGGAAAGGTCCACCATTATAAAGCCACTCATCAAGTGAAGCAGCTTCCCAGATGGGATAGAAGTGAAGACCAATCGCATTCGAAGAAGGAACAACGGCACCAGAGATGATGTTGTTTCCGTAGAGAAGTGAACCAGCAACGGGTTCACGGATACCATCAATGTCCACTGGGGGAGCACCGATGAATGCGATGATAAAGCAAGTCGTAGCAGCGAGCAGGCAAGGAATCATGAGGACTCCGAACCAACCAACATACAGACGATTGTTAGTTGAAGTTACCCAGTTACAGAATTGTTCCCAGGTGTTAGTAGAATTGCGTTGTGCAATAGTAGCAGTCATTTTACTTTAAAAGAAATAAGTATGAGTATAGGGATTACTCGTTTACTGATTTCCTTCACTACCCTCAAGTGAAGGTAAGATGAGAGATGCTTTACTTCTCGTGATCTCGGTTTGAGAAGGCAACATTAAGGACTTGTAACATTCCTTAACTTGTTGTTGTATTTATCATAACACTGTTAGGAAATCCTGTCAATAGGTCCAATTGCTTATCTGGCACAGTATAAATAGAATCCTTTTTTAGCGAGCATATTCCTCAATCTTATCCAAAAGCAAATTTAAATAGCGGTGAGCTATTCCTTTTGGATCTGATGCCCAAGTTGTATCTTGATCTAACTGATGCTTATACATCAATATTATTCTTTTCATTTCTTCTTTCGTCAAACTTCCTCTAGGCATACACATATACTAAAAAACTCTGCCCTTTATTTAGAGCAGAGTTGAGTATTATGAATTCTTATATCAGACAGTAGCACCTACCTTAACATTTGCTGACACATACTCTAGTACATTTTCTGGAGTAGTCTGTTCATAAGGGTCGGTTTCGGCATTGTCTCGTTGCCCCACTTCCACGAATAGTTTCTCGATGACTCCGTTGTCCACGACTGCAGCATAACGCCAAGAGCGATCACCGAAACCAAGGTTAGACTTGTTGACAAGCATTCCCATAGAACGTGTGAAGTAAGCATTGCCGTCTGGAATGAGTTTGACTTTCTCAATGTTCTGGTCTTGTGCCCAAGCGTTCATCACAAACCCATCATTAACAGAGATGCAGTAAATATCGTCGATGCCAAGACCAACAAAGTCGTCATATCTCTCTTCGAATCCAGGTAGCTGATAGGCACTGCAAGTAGGAGTGAAAGCACCAGGCAGGCTAAAAATGACGACACGCTTTCCAACGAAAAGATCAGCAGATGTACGAGTTACGAATTCTCCAGCCTCACGGAATATAAATTCCACCTGAGGGATTTGATATCCTTCTCTACGCATAGATACCTCCATCACCATACACCAGGAATAACTTGACCAGTGGTGTAATATGCACCGACAGCAGCTACAAATCCAAGCATTGCCAGACGACCATTTAGACGTTCGGCAAATTCAGTAAAGCCAAAATTTTTCATTTTGTTTCTCCTTGATAAGGGTGTTGTTGTTTAAGTTCTGGATTGGGATTACAAACCAGTTTTTCTTTTACAGGTTTAATAACAATAAACTTGTCTCTTTTAAGAGTGCCAGCAATCTTAACTTCCAATTCGGTATCATGATTCCAGACACCTGATTTAACCAATTCTTCTAAGGCAATACTTAACTGCCCCAACATATCAGCACTAGCACTCATAACTAATCAGAAGATGCCGAAGAAAAACTTACCAGTGATAGCATAAGAAACGAAACCAGCAATAATGCCGACCATTGCCCAACGCCCATTGGTTCTCTCCTTTATTTCTGAGGGTGAATACATTCCATAGTTTTCATAATACATCGTGGGTTCTTTAGCAAACATATTTTGCTGTCCACGCTCATTAGTAGTGACTGTCATAATTCAGTGTTAAGAACTGTTACGTAATTATATATCAAATGTTAAGAAACGTCAAGAGATTTTGTTTTGGTGCCCTAACATTAATAAGTATTAATACTTACTATTGAGGAGATTGGTTTTCTTGATAACTTGATTGCAATTCTGGGGGTAGAGTACCAAAATAGGGATCATAATTAAAAATGTCATTCCAATCTGGAATTTGTAAGGCATTTTGTTTCCAAAAAGTCCAAAGACCTTCGTAAGAACTTTTATGAAAGACATCAATATGAACATCATGAATAGAAGAACCTAACTCAATCTTATAAAGAAAAAGTGGGATCGCAAAAGTATTTCCAGAATTATAAATTAAATCATCAGCAACAGCACGTGGTTTAACTCCATTATCAAGTTTATATTTTCCATCTTTAACATGAAGTTTTAAAAGTTTTTCTGCATGATGACGAGTTATCATATAACAAGCAGTAGAAAAATCATTTACAAAACGCTTATGCATTCGTAAATGAACTTGTGCTGGATTAATAATAGCAAGTTGAACGACATCATAATCATAAGGAAGTTTTGAATAAAAATCTTTCCAAGTAAATGGCCAGTATTTTACTGTATCAAGATCACAATCATCTTCCATAATTAGAGCACAAGAATAATCAGTTTCTTCAACAAAATATTTTAGTGCTTTTAAATGAGAAGTTACACATCCAACCTCACCAGAAGACATTGCATCTGGGTATCTTCCTTTTAAAATTTCACCAAGATCATTATCGCCTCTTCCATCATATGCAGAGATTCTTGTATAATCTTCTATTTCCCAATATTTTAATTGATCAACCATCACTTTATCTCTTTCTGGTTGATCATCAAGGTTTATATAAAAAATAGGAGGTAATCCTTTTAATTTATATGCTGATTTATTTTTATCCATTATAGTTTTTAATGTAAAGTGCGTCTCCCCAAATTTTTCCTTCCCAAGAAGTTTCTACTCTCCTCATATTATACTGGAAAAGGAATTCATCAAGTTCCTCAACATAAGCGTTACCTTCATAAACTTCATCACGATTGACTTCACAATAAACATAATCAACATTTTCTAAAGTTTTTTTGGCACCCTTAAGGACCTCCAGTTCATATCCCTGGACATCCATATTAATAAAATTATAATTGATATAATCAAAATCGTCAAGAACTTTAACCTCAACCTCTTCAGTTTCTGGAAACTTTACATGGGGGTGATGAGTAATATGAACTTTAGGTTTTAATAAAGAACTACTTTGCTTATCATTATCACTAACATACATAGTTGCTACGGTTTCTTCGGAACCTAAAGCAACTTGATGAGCAATAATATTAGCATTTAAATCTTTAATATTCTCATACAAAATATCAAAAGAATCACTCAGTGGTTCAAATATAACAATTTCTTGAATACCATTACGAACGTATTCATCAATTTCTTCACCATAGTGTCCACCAATATGAATGATACCTTTTACATTCATATTATATTTTTTTCTAAGTCCAGTAAAACTCAATAACATTTTAAACCTCTATAAAATCTCCAAGAATAGTATGTAGAACTGAAGTCTTATGACTATCTACAACTTTTAATCCATTATGCCAATTGCAAGCATTTCTGAAATGAAGAAACTTACCATCAAGATGGAGTTCCATTTCATATCCACCATTAGAAACTGATGGGTCCTTAAGATTTATATCCTGATAATTATCAGGATATTCAACATCAGTTGGAATAAATCTAATATCAGAACTACGAATCAACTTATAAGTTCCTCCACAAGAATCTAAAAGTTGCCCCTCAACTTGCTGCGGATAAAAATCAAAGTCTTCTTTCTCAAGGGCACTCTTTCTAAAAAAGATCAAACCTTGCCAAACATACTCAACACTACCACGAGTTTGCACACATCCAGCAAGATCAGAATTTTCCATAAACTCATTCACACTGAATGATTCAATGAGAAAATTATCATGGTCTAAAATTACAACAAAACAGTCTTCAGAATCTTGCAAAATGACATTATTATAAGTCCACTGAATTGCATCGGAGTTATAAAAACTTGGAGTATTTCCTGGTTGAGAAATGTGGTGATGTAGTACGATACTATTTCGATCACAAATTTGTTTAAACTGTTCTAGAAACTCATTATCACGAGTATCATATACAACGTGGAACTCAAAATCGTCTTTTAGATAGTTCTTAAAACAATCAATCTGATACTGAAGAATATCAGGTCGATTAAAAACAAAAGTAAAAACTTTAACTTTCATAATGATCTAGCAAAATTTGCACTGTCTTTTGTGGAGATAATTCTCTCTGAATATAGTCTTGTGGAGAATAATTGGAAAGATTAGAATAAAAGTAATCAAATCCAGATTCTAGTTCATCAATGGAACTAATTTTATAACCACACTCATCTGACCAATAAGGAACTGAAGTGGCAGAAACAGAATATTCAGACCCCATATGATCCCATACAATCTGATCCCATACAAAAATTGGTTTATTGACTGCCATCATTTCTTGAGTGGCAATTCCCTGACTCTCAGTATTATCAATTATAACACAAAATTTAACTTCTCCAATAGATTCTAAAAACTCTTCTTGAGAATAATTGCCATATTCCAAACCTGTATAAGTGAGTCCTCTTTTTTCTAAAAGACTTAAAACTACCTGCAAATGGTTAACTGGTCTATTCTTATAATAAACTAAACAATCAATGGTTGGATTATTTTCTACTTGTGGTGGGTAAATTGCAACTGGCCAATTAAGAGTTCCTCTTACATTAAAGAACTTAGTATATAAATCAGCAACCCATTGAGATGGAGTAATAATTTTTCCATATTCAGTAAGTTGAGAAAACTCAGGTGCGAAAGGCCACACCTGAGGTCCTACCAATAAAGTTTCTTTGTTCTTTATTTGTGCGTAGTTATTAACTTGATATGGATCCCAATGCAAGAACAAATTATTTTTATATTTTTCTTCATTCTCAGCATATGGAATTCCCATATCATTTAGAGAATGAAATAAGTTTTGTATGACCTTTTTTGGTCCAGACATTCTACCCTGTAGATGACTGTCTCTATAAAAAACATTAAGCATTTGCAGAAATCCAATCTTCCAGTTTCATAGTTGGTTGCCAACCAAATGTTTTTCTAAACTTTTGATTATTAGCAAGACTATATCTGGTTTCACCAGGTCTAGGGGCGATGTTGATTTTATTATCAGAAATCATTCGAGAAATTTGATTTATCGAGTAATTATTTCCAGTTCCAATATTATAAACTTGTCCATATGCCTCATTATCAACATCAGTAAGTGCAGCAGTAATATTTGCATTTACTACATCACCAACGTAAGTAAAGTCTCTCCGCTGGTTTCCATCTCCAACGATTGTCAAAGGTTCC
>Ga0213866_10002097_pt1 | contig 14322 bp, 8 predicted proteins | sample PICome_11_FD_160079 | JGI IMG/M metagenome (GOLD analysis project Ga0213866, IMG submission 160079) | Coastal seawater microbial communities near Pivers Island, North Carolina, United States - PICO284 | ecosystem: Environmental > Aquatic > Marine > Coastal | place: USA: North Carolina...
CCACCATCTGTCTGGGCTGGTGATAACGGATATCCTGAGTGTGTTAATATCGCTAATACTATCGATACTTACTTTAGTGACATTAATATTATTCTTAACCAGGGACTACAACCAATCAGCGAGAGAGAATCTGATCTTGCTACATTAGTATTGGCGAATAAGGTATTTGCTGTAGAGGAAGCTTTAGATAGAGCAAAGACTGCTTATCCTGCTGTTGTTTTAAACAATCAATCTGGTCTAGTTACTGATGCCAACCAGACTGTTGATGCTTATTCTTTCAATATTCAATACGGTGGTAACGATCAAGTTTATAATCGTGGCGTATATTACCTCTCAAATCCTTCTGTCACTAATGACGAAGAGGTTTTCACTAATTATTTCTATGATGAACTAAAAGCTGTACTACAGCAAGTAGTACAGCAAGATTCTGTTATTATTACTGGTGATCATGGACTAATTCAAACATTTGATCCAACAATCATCGGTGATACTTCAGGTCTTCCTGGTGTATACACTATCCCTGGGGATTTTGCTGATGTTGTTCAGTTCTTAGAAGATTACACTGATATTGTCCAAGCTGGTATCGGTACTGATGTTCTTGCTGGTGATCTTAGTGCTTACACTAGTGTTGAACCAGTTGTTGGTGGTAGCGTAGCAAGAGTCGAACCTACTCTCAATACTGCTAATCTTGCTACTAGAGCAACTCTGTTCACTATTAACACTGGTGGTGGACTATCTAACCCACACGAATGGGAAACTGGAACTCCTGTTAAGCTTGTTCCTAAAGCAAGAGCTGGTACAAATCCAGACAAGAGAGTCATCAGATTACCAAGAGGATTTGAAACAAATACAACTTACTATGTAATTGCTCCTGGAAGAAATACAGAGCCAGAAAACTATGCCGATGGTTTAAATTATCCTGGTATCTTTGAAGCTAGCGCTGGCACTAAGTTGATGCTTGCTAGAACAAAGGACAACGCTGCCGCTGGTATCTACATTTACTCATCAGAAACTGATTCCGTTGATCCTGATGTAGAAATTGAAATTCAGCAGTATGTACTAGACGTAGATTATGCTCTACACCAGTATCTCTGTAATGAAGTTTCTGGTATCAATGATGTTCTACAAACAGATGTTCCAAACGTCTTTGATGTTCCTGGATCTGTAAACACAGTTCATAAGGTATTCTTTAGAACCTTTGGCGCTAACTCTACATTACCACAGTTCTCAACTGGTCCTGTAGATCCAAATACCTACTATTACATTAGATACGTTACTCCTAAAACCTTCGCTGTATTCTTAACAGCAGCTGAGGCTATTGCTGGAGCAAATAGACAAATCTTTACTCAAGGATTTGGTCAAAACTTCTATGTTTTCAGTGATAAGAGAAGATCTCCAGTAAAATTTGATGCTGAACTAGTCAATGGTAACACCAGCACAGGTCAATGGTACATTCAAACAATTCCTGATATTGGTAATACCAGTAATATCATTGATAGACTACAAACTCTAGGTGCTCAGCTTACCGATAGCAGAACGAAGAACTCCTTCTTCACTCGTCTGAAGGACGAGAGACCTAAGGAGGATAGAGTATACAGACTACGTTATGTAATCCCAAGATATGCTACTGGTGTTCGTGATCCTCTAAACGGATTTGTTATTAAGGCAAGAACTGACGAAACCAGAAAGCTACTACCACAAAGAATTTTACTACAAAATATCGGCGCTGGTGCCCCTGTTGCAACATTTAACGTACCATTTGAAACTTCTGGCGGCACGGTACAGCAACAACTAGGACTACCTATTGGCGATCCTGGTCTATTACCTGATTTTGATTATGATCCATACGATACTACACAAGTTAAGGTTGTCGATAGTGATAGAACAGATTCTAAAGTATCCTTTAGTATCTTGTCTGCTAGACAGGTAGATATTGGTGGTGTTGGTGATCCTGCTGATTTAAGACTAGAGCTAACGGTATTCAACCACAGCATTAATAATAATTCATTGAAGAATGAGAAGTTTGTAACTGTGAAGATTAACGCTCCACAGGGTGGCACATTTAGATCTGATCAGTTCCAAGCGGTTCAGAACAATAGAATTACATGGAGCGGAAACTCTAAGGGTGCTGGATATCTACAAGGATATTTCAACCCTGATGGTACAAATGATCATTACTTGATCATTAAAGCTATTGAGTCTCAGAATCCTATCGAGTACAGTAAGTTTGTTCCTACTGTATTTGCTCAACCAGTACTAGATGGTGACAATGATCCTATCTTTGATATCAATGGTAACCCAATTGAGATCTTTGCTACTTTACAAGCAAAACCAAATAGTGTAGGAAATGAAGCTCTAAGCAAGTCTGCCAAGGAAGATTATCTTTATAGCAATAAGGATGCTAATGTCCTCACGATGACTCCTGGTGATGTTATTGAAGATGACACAACAACCGACTATGAGATTGTTTCTGTAGAGGATGTTGGAGACTTCGAAGATTCGTTCTACATCTTTGATATTGATGAGATTCAAAGACGTATTCCTAACCAGCAGGAAGGTATTTACTATCTAACTTGCTTGAAAGGTAACGTTTCTCCTTATCCTACTGGTCCTGGTATTGGCGAGAACTTCAGAAACTTTAAGTTCTCTCAACCTATCTCTACCTTGTATCCTCTAGACTACAAGAATGATCCTCTATGGTTCCAAGTACAAGCCGACGGTACTAGAGATGATACAATCCTAGATCCTCCAAATACAATTTGTGCTGCTGATAACTATGTCCATGGTCTTGTTACTACAAATGATAGCAAGAACAGTCAGACTAAAGAAGCTGTTTTAGATTTAGTTGCCAACCCTGCTCTATCCAGATATTCATACACAATTGAAGCTCAGTCTGGTAACGCTAGTGCTGGTTCTGAAGATAGAAGAATCTCTATTTCTGGTGATTCTATCTATCCAACTGAAAAGAGACTATTTGTTGAACTTCGTCGTCCATCGATTGCTAGATCTGGTAACCATACGTTTGAATACCTTGGTTTCGGTCCTGGTAACTACTCAACTGGTTTCCCACTTCGTCAGGAAGTTGTTCTATCTGATGTTCAAGACTTCTATGCTCAGTCTAAGAAGGAAGACGCTGGTATTGTATTCTACACTGGTCTAAACTCTAATGGTGATCTTTACATTGGTAATAAGAAGATTAATGCTATTACAGGTGAAGAGACTTTCCTTGAGAGTGCTGAACTAGTTTCTACTGATGATGAAGGTGGAGATCTTGGTGGTCTTGTTACTACCTTCGAACTACCTGTTGTATTCGAGAAAGATATCACTGTTGATGGTGATGCTAACTTCAACAACCCTGTAACAATCAACGTAGAACCAGCTGAACCACCAGCTCTAACTATTATTTCTAACGTTGACTTTGCTATTGGTAACGATCAATCGTTAGATAGCACGGCATTTGTATTCAGTGACATTCCTTCTCAGGGTAACATCAGTCTCACAAAGAATAGTATTTACTCTGCTATCTTTGCTCTAAACCCAAGAGGTAATACAACACTATCTGGTCAGAACTACAGCATTAGAACTCACGTTGATCAGACTAATGGCAATACGCCAACCAACCATACCCCACATCAAACTAATCCTTCTGTTGGATTAGAGATGATCTTCGGTAACGAAGAACCAAAGTCTGGTGATATCCTACTCAAAGGTCTTGAAACTGGTAAGACAGGATCACTTGGTTGGATCTACTCTAACTTCTATGTTGACCAAACTCTAAGTGTCAGTACTGTTGAAGCTTTTGATAACAACCAAGTAACCTTTAAGACTATCTTTGGAACAACTCCTGCTTCTCTTGGAATCACCAATGGAGCAACAGTTAAGTTAACTGGATTCTCTGGTAGGTTTAGTAACCTTAATGGTATTAGAACTGCTCAGAACGTAACAGTTGATGGATTTGATATTATCATTTCCTTCCTAATTCCTTCTGATCCTGGTGATCCTACACCAATCACTTCTCTACCTGGATCTCCCAAGATTGAAGTATCTTCGGAACAGTGGAAAGAAGTTGGTCTACTTGGTGTAGAAGCAATCAGAACACTAACAGACAACTATGGTGACTACAGATTAGGTGTTAACACTCTAGCAAGAGCTATTCATGGTGTTGGTGGAGATCAAGAACAAGGATTTGTTAATGATGCTACGGTAGCTGCTAGAGCAAGTTTAGATGTTGTTGGTAATACATTTATCAGTGGTAAGATTCTAGAGATTGATCCTAACAACTTCTTACTGAATGAGGATCCTGCTCTAAGAACATTCCTAAATGTTGACCATGCCTTCTTAGTTGGTGGCAATAGTGCCTCGCCATCAGATCTAGCAACATTTAGAATCTCTACTACAAATAGTGGAAGAGTTGGTATCAATGTTGCATTTGCTGATCTTGATAAGACATTCGTTGTTGATGGTGACATGAGAGTCACCGATGACATCACCTTCGAAGCTAATCTACAGGTTCAGGGACAGAATTTCAGTACTACATCTCAAGTATTCAACATTCTTCCTACAGTTGCTACCACTGTAAACTTTGCTGATGTTGCTGAAAATCTTAACATTGCCAATGCTACGACTCAAACACAGCAATACAACATTGGTAACATTGCTCAAACTCAAGAGTTTAACGTTGGTCAGTTCTCTCTCAATACAATCCTAAGAGTTCACTCTAATGCCGAGAATTCAATTATTGATCTCGGAACTGTTGATAACGATGATTCATCTTATGTCAGTGTTGTTGAGTTGGGTGGTGCTTACGCCAACAACTCCGATGACCTACAAGGAGGTTCTATTTTCAAGGTATACAACAGATACTCATACTTTGATGGTGATGTTCGTATTGGTCAGGCGCTTATTTCTGGAACAGGAATTGCCTCTCTAGGATCTCCTGCTCAGACGTTCAATCTCCTTTCTACCACTACTACCAATGTCAACTTTGCTCTATCAGCTTCTGATATCAATATTGGTGCTTTGGGTGGCACTACTACTGTTAACAACTCCTTAGAGGTTCAAAACGAAACAGATCTATTTGGTGATGTTACTTTACAGGGTGGTCTAAACTCTGGACAGTTTGAACTACGTCGTGGTTCATTTGGTACTCCTCCACAGACTCATGGTGAGGGTAATGAAGTTGACAACTTCAATATTGACCTTTACAAGAAGAGTGAGATCAGCATTAAAATTGATACCGCTGGTGCCGAGACTTGGGGTGATATTACCTTCAAGGATACCAGCCCACTGTTTGCTGCTGATCCTTCTGTATACTTACTATACATTGATCAACCAGCTTCTACCCTACAGTTTGAAATTGGATCATACATCTTGATTGATAGATCCGTTAATGTTGGTGCTCAGCAAGGAACATCTCCTGTCGGTCAACAATACAGTGAGCTTCTAGAAGTTATCGGTCTTGTCAATCTAAATGATGTTGGACCTGATGAACTAGCAGTAAGAGTCAGACGTGCTAGAAACCAACTTGATGTCAACGGCAACATGATTGCTGGACCTGATGTTGATGGTGTTGCTGCTTCTTACCGTTATCTAAGAACAGACCACCCAGATACTGCTGTTCTCATCCGTTATGACTTTGCTCAGAACGTAAGTTACCTTGCTGAGGATCTAAATGCTGAAACAGCTGGATTCCTTGACATTGTATCTACCGGAACGTTCAGTGGCAGCATTAATCTAGGCGATATCTTCAGACTATCTCCAGATCCTACCACTGGTAATTTGGGCGAACTTACAGAATTGACTGGAATTGATCAAGTATCTAATCAGACATTCGTTGTTAATGACGGTGGTTCACCAGCTTTACTAGCATTCTCTGTTGACTCTGTTACTGGTAACACATATGTTAACGGTGAGTTGACAGTTAATAAGTCTATCTTCCTTGACGGAACTTCTACTCCTAATACACAGAGATTAGTTGTCCAAGATGGTTTAGCACTGTTAAATAGCGAGAAGTTTATTGTTGACAGTGCCAACGGCGAGACTAAGATTCGTGGTGATCTCAAGATTGGTGAAGATTCCTTTGATAGATTTGTTGTTGACTCTGCTACAGGAACAACAACAATCACAGAGGGTAACTTAGTTATCGAGACAGACGCTGGTGATACTCAACTCTCGTTCCAGAACACTAGTGGTAACCTAACTATCTCTGGTGTCATTAGAACAGAGTCTACTTCCGAGAACATTCTATCTGGTGACTTATCTGTTGAGGGTGGAGACTTTGGAGTCTTCAACATGGTTGATGATGGTTTTGGTAACATTGTTAGAGATCCTCAGTTCGTCATAAATAATGATGGATCTATGGATTTTGCCGGTCAGACCGGATACCTTACACCATCTGGTGCCAGAAAGTGGGAGTATGTTGCTGCTGGTCAAGAATTTGTTGATGTTGTATCAAACGTTAATTACTTCCTTGCCCCATCTACTGACACATATGTCAGACTGCCACAGAATCCAACACATGGTGATGTAATTAGATTTGCTGATGTTGGTGGTCTACTAACATTTAATGTATCTCTAAGACTTAGAGCTCCTAATAATGTTAGAATTCAAGGAGATGGTACTAATTCAGACAACAACGTTGCTGGACTCGGATCTAGTTATGAAACTGGCGGAGAATTAATTATTCAGACTCCAAACGCTTCGCTTGGACTAGTATATCTCGGACAACTTGATTATGATGGAACATCGACAGGTGCTCCCGCATCACAAACAGGTTGGTGGTTGTTAGAAATCTAATATGGCAAACTACAATACAGTTAGAACTGCTGAAACTCAACCCTTGGGAAGTATTGTCCCTTGGGTTGGGGGTCTAACCAAAGTTCCCCCTGGGTGGATTGTTTGTAATGGACAGGAATTACAAGGTAATGAATATCCGTTGCTAGCAAGAATTCTCAAGACTGCTTATGGCGGAACGTTGTCTGGTAATTTCCCTAACTATTCGGGATCTTTTGCTCTACCTGCATTAAGTCAGAAAGCTTTTGCTGACATCTCTAGTGAGTATTTTACTACTGATCAGGTTACACCAGGGGCAGATCAACCTACATTAAACATTGACACAGCAGAATCTTTACTTGTCGTTGGTCAATATATTGGACCCGAAGGAAATATTGGTGTACCAGGAACAACAAATGCTGTCACTGATCTAAACTTTACTTATACTCCTGATCCTGATGGAACTGTAGAAAACATTACATTTATTTCTGGCACAGCACCAGACACTATAGATCCTAAGTTTTATTCAAACCTCACTCCTAGTGGTGGTAATGGTACAGGTGCTCTTTTCAATGTTATTCAGAATACAGATAACACTTATCAAGTTAGTATTGCTGCTAAAGGAGAAAGCTATGAAGAAGGCGATCAACTAACAATTAGCGGTGCTTTGATTACTGATGGAGATGATGCTGGAACTTCTCCTGCTAATGATATTGTTATTGAGGTAGTTACTATTGGAAATCCTTTTTTCAGTGGCACTATTACTGCCAATGCTGATGGTGATGCACTTGAATTTGTTCCTGGATTTGATATTACTACCGTAAATATTGTGCCCAGGAAGTTAGGTAGAAACCATTTCCCTCAGCACTTACACCCAGGTACATATACAACAATTAATGTTAATGATTCTACAAATAATCCTGGAAGAGGTGTAACTATATTTGAAAACCCACAAATTGATATTGTTGAATTTTTCTATGGACTAAATCCAGCTACGCCAAACCCATTTGATGGTAACAATGCTATTTACTTAGGAAATACACTTGCTAGTGGTGGTAACGTTTGGGGAGATTCTCAAGCATCTGGTGAGATTACTGATGTTAGTAACCCATTTACTCCTGGTGTCGGTAGATATGCTCTTGGATCTATTTCTGGCACACCTCCTGCAAAAGACCACGAACCTTTTAATACAGGTCAAGCAGGGCATGGTATAGGTAAAAATTGGTTTACTAATGCTAAGAAATTAAGAGCTCCCAATAATGCTACATCTCCAACAGATGCCGGATTAGAAAAATTAAGAACAACAGGAAAAATTGACGCTACCACGGTTATTCCTTTTGGTGATAGCACTACAGCTGCTGGTGTTATTAACTATGATGATGGTGTTAATGGTAGTGACGATCTTGTAGCACCAACACAAGCTATGTTTAATAGTAATGCTATTAGTTTTACGGAAACAACAGGAAATAATGCTATTGTTTCTCACAATCATGGTGGTGAATTTAACGTTACATATAACCCAGGCAGTTTAACTGTTCCTGCTTCTATTAAATGTTCAGTTGCTGCTAATGTTATTCCTGATAATCTAGAGAATGCTTTCCAAATTGAATTTAATGCTACATCTCCATCATTAACTATCATCACCCTTATAAGAGCTTACTAGAATGACTGCTTACTATACAAGAGAAAAGGCAAAGTTTGGAGGAACGACTGGAACTATTGTTCCTTTTACAATTCAGCTGCCATCTACTAACTTCCCTAATTTTGGTGATTGGAAAAATTATCTTCCTGCTGGTTTTCTCCGTTGTGATGGTGGCATATATTCTTCTGCTCAATTTCCTGCTTTAGCTTCTGTCATTGGAACTGGGAGTGATTGTCCTTTTGCTAAAGACCCTGAGAATTTAGCAGATGATCTATTTCAACTACCTGATCTAGGATCAAAATATATCAAAGCATCTATTGGAGCTGGCGAATACTTTAACAACATCGTGTCAACCAATGAGAATGGGTTGGAGCGTGTTGGAGCTGAAGTAGCTGTATCAACATTGATTGGTACTACTGCTGAAATTTCATATGCTGGAACATTTGAAGTTGCTGGCCAGCCTAATATTCCTTTTGGAGGAAATCCAATTTTTGAGTCAACAGAAAATGATGGATATACATTTAATGACTTTCTAACCGAAGAAAATTGGCAAGCACACGGACATACAGCTGACGTTGGTGTGCTTACATATACAGGAAATTGGAAAGACAGTGGACTAGTTAATGATTTTGGTGGAGATACTGAAGCATCTAACGAGGGATCTAACAACCTTGTACAGTCATCTACTCCTGATGGATCAGTAGTAACCAGTCAACATAATCACCAAATTAATTTACCAAAATCTGCTGAACTTAAAGCTGGTACGACTTTTAATTTTACTGTTCCTAATGGTATTCAAATTGATCCAACAGGATTAGTGACAACAGTAAATTTATCCACAGAGAATGTAGAGAAATTAGATAAAGCTATTTCTCCGTATATTCTCATGGAGTATATTATCAAAATTTGAATAAATATCTTTGAAGATATATTATAACTATGGAAACTATCGACGATCTAATTAGAAATTATTACGAACTTAATCCGGTCAATGAAGATGTTGACTTGAAAGAAGATGAAGCTAGAGAGCTCTTCCGTAGACTGATGATTTTGTCTCAACCTCAAATACAATTACTTGCTAATTACTTTCAAAATAAAGGTCAGGGACACAAAATTAGAAAATTTATTGATGATGAAATTACTAGGATTGTGAAAAGATTAGGCATGGATAGTGTTACTTTCATGGGCGATCTTATGAATGATTTAAAACATCAGTACGCTCAAGATCCTATTCTTCACGAAGAAATTATTAATCAAGCAATGTCTGAACTAGAAGCAGAGGAGAAAAATGCTAGATCGTAACGAAGAAATTGAGAAGTACAAAGAAGAATCTGTAAAAAGAATTAAGACATGTCTTAAGTGTGTTTATTATAGAGGAGAGACTCAACGTTGCTCTTCGGATGGTGCTCATGTTGTTACTAGAGCTTTACAACCACGAGGAGCGTGTCCTGAAGACAAGTGGTAAAACATGCCTACCTCATCTTTTAGTCAAACTTACTATGGTGGAACATCTGTATCTGTTCCTGGTAATGCTAAGGATATATACCTTAATGTCTATGGGGCAAAAGGTGGAGTTAACTTGGTTGCAGGTGGTTCTCCTGGATTAGGAAAAGCTGGAAGGTTTAAGCTTAAGCAAGACTTTCAATCTAGGACGTTAAACATAAGGGTTGGTCAACCTGGAGGCAATGGCGGCGTTCCAGATGGTGGTGTTGGTGGCGGTGGATTTAGCGGAGCAGCCAGAGGAGGTGCTGGGGGAGCTGGTTTTTATACATTTACTTACGATTGTACCTATGCTGCTGGTATATGTACATGTCCTGTATGTTGTGGAAAACCTTGTACAAATAGTCCGCCATGTGCTGGTGGTTATCTACCTGGAAACGGATGTGCTGAAGGTGGATTGAGATGGTTCTGTCCACGAACATGTACTGGTTCAGGTAGCGTCGGCGGCGGTGGCGGCGGAGGTGGTGGTGTTGGATTTTATGTTAATGGGACTATAGCTGTTATCGCTGGTGGCGGTGGAGGTGCCGGAGGATATAATGGATATGGTAATGGAGCATATGCTAGTGGATGGTCGGGATCTGGCGCTTTTAGTATTTCTAGCGGAGCAAATGGTACTGGTAGGGGAAGTAATGGTGGAACTGGTGGAGGCGGAGGCGGTGCTGGAAGTTCTGTGGGGTGGACAACAGCAGCGAGGTCTCGATACAATACTTCTTTAGTTGATTATGTACAAGATCTAGGTTATTGGAATACAACAACACAAGTTCAAGTGAGTTGGACGACAGTCACTCCTCAAATCAATAGTTTGTTTTATACTGGTGGTGATAGTTCTGATGGAAATCCAGATACTAGTATTCAAATTAATTTTAGTATAAGTGACTGGACAAATGCTACTTTATCTGGTCCTTTTGGAACGGTAAATTATACTCTTGGGAATAGTCTTACGTACACATGGAATAATATTCCAACCTCGGTAGCTGGATCTAATAGTCCATACACTGCTACTGTTACGCTCACTGCATATGCTGGTACAGCAAGCACGTCACAAAGTATAACAGTTAGTATTACTAATGATAATAATCCATCGAGTGTACCTTATTCTTTGATAGGTCTCGGCAGTCTAACTCAGTTAGAACCAATATCTACTCGTGTTTTATTATGTAGTATAAATGGGGTAGATATGCCGACAAAAGTTGTGTCTCAATCTACAGGAACTAGGATAGGTCTAAATCAGACAAACTTCGGTAGTAGTAGAACAGTTCCTGTTGGTAATAATTTTTATGTAGAATTTACAGTTCCTGACTTTAATACGTCTACAGTATCTGGGGGAACGAATGCTCAAGGAGAAGTTATTGGACAAACCAATCCATTTAATGTAGTATTTTTAGTTGGTACTGACACTATTACAGTTCCCTGTGCAGTTCGAGCACCTGTAATTCAAGAAGCATTTGATTTTAATGGTATTTCTGGTACATATCCATATCCTGATATTGATGTTGTTCCTTTAGAACCAAACACAGATCAGTTTTTAGTTACAGAAGAAGAAGTAATGGATGATATTGAAATTGATGTAGAAATTAAGGCTTCTGATCCAAACCAACAGGTCCGTATTAATGGTGGACCTTGGCAAGACATGAGGGGACTATAAATGGCAATTAGCGGATCATTTAATTACTCTCATACTACACAACGAGAAAATGATTTTCGTTCAAAAACTTTATCATCTGGATATACCGGAGTTACTTATCTATCACTTACTGTATATTATTCTTGGGCTTCTCCTAGTGGTGCTGTTTCTCAAACTGTACAGATTCGTGATCCTAATGGAAATGCTGTTGCCTCTGGTGGCGGAGGTGGAACTAGTGGAACGTTTACTGTTACTGCTACTAACTTAAACCCATCTACTTCATATTCTATATGGGGTTCGGCTAGCAGTTTTTTGGGACAAACTTATGCCCTTGTACAAGCTTTCGGAACTATAAGTTATACTGGCACAAGCAGACCTTCAATCACCTCTTTTAGTGCCAATCCAAATCCACAATTAAGTTCTAGTGGAACCCCTACTTATTCTACTATCTTGAGTTGGTCGGCTTCAGATGCTGATTCATATACAATAAATGGGTCTAGCGTAAGTGGAAATTCTTTAAACATAACCAACCTACCACAGTCTACTGCTGGCAGTAATAGTCCAGCAACCAGAAGTTATCAATTGATAGCTTCTAATGTAGCTGGTTCTGATTCTTCTACTATAACAGTTGGTGCATATAATGATAATAATCCATCTCTTGTTGTTATTTCGAGTACAGTTATTCCTGGATCATTGAATAGAACTAATGGCAGCCTAGCACCACTCTATACTTATTTAATTTTATGTAGCTTAAATGGGGTAGATATGCCCACTAAAGTTAGATCATTAACTTCGGGAGTAAGGATAGGATTAAATACTACAAACTTCGGTAGTAGTAGAACAGTTCCTATTGGTGGTATTTTCTACATAGAATTTACATCTCTTGATTACAATACTTCCACTACTGTTGGTGGTACAAATGCTCAAGGAGAAATTATTGGACAAACAAATACTTTAACTTTCCAGATAGAAGCTGGTACAGATATTGTTAATGTAGATGCTGTCACAAAAGCTCCTGTAATTCAAGAAGCATTTGATTTTAGTAGCAGTGTTGATACATATCCATATCCCGATATTGACGTTGTTCCAGAAGAACCAAACACAGATCAATTTACACTCTCTAACGAAATCAATCTAGATGATGTTGAAGTTGATGTAGAAGTAAAAAGTAGTAATCCTGATGTACAAGTGAGAATCAATGGGGGAGGGTGGCAAGACATAAGGCAGATATAAATATTAAAAATACTATGTAATCTTATGGAAAACAAATTTCAGCAAATGAAGCAGGAAGCTGTTCAGAAGATGAAAATTTGTATGGCGTGTGAACACTATAGACCTTCAACTAAACAGTGTAAATTGTGTGGATGTTTTATGCCCGCAAAAGTATTACTGAAAGGCATGCATTGTCCAGATACTCCCTCCAAGTGGTAGTAAATGAAGATAGAAAACTCCTACGGTTATTGTACTTACACTTTGGAAGTACACGAAGAACACAATGGTAAACTTAAACTAGATAATTTTGATGATTTTCTAGTTAAGTATTATCGTAAAGGAAAGAAAGTGCTGTCACATACCACTGTAAGAGAATTATTTAAAAAGTTAGAAATTTTATCTAAACCACAGCACCAAACAATCTATAAACATTTTCGTTCACGTAGGGACAGTTCTGCTTTAATAGAAAATTATTTTTCTAAGGAACTAGATTCTATAGTTAAACAACTTAATTTAACACATGATGATTTATTGAGATATTTGATAGAAGATTTGAGCAATCAGCATCTAACAGATCCTGACTTACAAAATGAAATTTTTGATAGAGTTACAAGAGAACTAGTCGAAGAAGATCCTGTATTACAACAAGAAATAATACGTCAAGAAAAAAATGGCTGATTTCGAAGAGACATATACAGCTGATACTAGTATAAGCATTCCTGATAACTGTAGGAATGTTTTTATTACTGTCTATGGAGCTCCTGGTGGAGATGGTTATGCCGATACTAATGGCGGTGGAGGAAAAGGTTTCGGTAGAGTAGGAGAGTTTACACTACCAGACTTCACTGCTTATGAAATAGGTATAGAAGTAGGACAACCTGGATCAAATGGAAACATTCCTACTGGTGGAAACGGTGGAGTTGGTTTTACTAGTGCTGCTGATGGAGGTGCTGGCGGCACAGGTGGAACAGGAATTTATTATTTTACCTACCAGTGTGGCACTAATTGTAATGGATGTCAGGAAGGTTGTCGTCCTGGTTGTTGTTATGACTGTGGTGGTGGATTTAACTGTTGTTTTAATCCCTGCTGTAGTACTAGCCCTGTTAATTGTAACGGATCTTCAAACCGTGGAGGTGGTGGAGGCGGCGGTGGCGTCGTCGGTTTAAATGTAGATGGTGTTAGAGCTGTTGCTGCCGGTGGCGGTGGTGGTGGTCGTGGAACCAGGGGTACAACTAATGGTGCTAATGCTGCTGCTTGGACAGCAACTACTAGTAGCATTGTCTTGACATCAGGATCCAATGGTTTTAACAGTGGAAATTCTGGTGGAACTGGTGGAGGTGGTGGAAGCGCTGGAACTTCTACAAGCGCAAAAAACTATACTCAAGCTGCTGGTTCCTATTATAGATCTGATGTTATTACTTTGTCTGATAGTGCTCCTGGTGGAGTAGACTTATGGAACGCTCAAAGTCAAATTTTAGTAAAATATGATATTGGATTCCCTGAATTTACTTCCATTACATATCCTGCTGAGTTACTCAGTGGAACAGGAACACCAGAATATACTGCTACTATA
>Ga0213866_10002098_pt1 | contig 14322 bp, 10 predicted proteins | sample PICome_11_FD_160079 | JGI IMG/M metagenome (GOLD analysis project Ga0213866, IMG submission 160079) | Coastal seawater microbial communities near Pivers Island, North Carolina, United States - PICO284 | ecosystem: Environmental > Aquatic > Marine > Coastal | place: USA: North Carolina...
GTCTTGCTCAGCAACCTTATAGATGGTTCTGATGACTTCGCGGTTGATTTCAGCAAGAATCTCGCTTGAGAGAATATTAGCGAGTTCTGCTTCTGCGTTCAGACCGTGAATCGCCTTCAGGTCCTGAGCAAGCTCAAGGCTGTATTCTGCCTTCAGTGCTCTTGACTTTGCTTCAACAAGAACCTTCTCGATCGAGAATGCCATCTCGTTGAACTGGTTACCATCACCATTACCCAGGTTCTCAGCATCACCAGTTACCATACCTTGTCCAAGGTTGTAAGCGGTGGATGATGCGGTTCCTACAGGGTTCAGGAGACCAGGGTTGCTGCCTGCTTGTGCAGTAGTACCCATACCAGCAACACCATCGGTAAATCCGTTGCTGTTGTTGAGACCATTAGGTTGACCAGAGAATGCTGAATCTACTTCATCGAAGAAGGTTTCTGCACCGTTCTGATCGGTGTAGCGTGAACGCATTGCAAAGATGAGTCCAGTAGGACCACTCATTGGTTGAACGCCAGCCAGGTCATATGCGACAAGGTTAGGCATTGCACGTCTGATCAGGGAGATCAGAACGGGATCAAAACCAGCAACAGGACCGCCAGCAGCAGCGTCACCAGAGAATCCACCACCAGTTCCTGGTGAAGGAGCGCCAGCAGCGTTAGCAGAGTTTGTTGGGGTTTCGGTCAGAAGACCGTGAGAGAATGCGGTTTGCTCTCTCAGAAACTTTTCTTGGTTTTCGAGCAGGACAGCGGTTACAGCTCTACGATGAGAATCTTTGATTGGATCAAGACCGTCATAGTCGAGAAGTGGACTCCACTTTTCCTGCAGATGCTCGGATTGGAACATTTGCTTTTTCCTTTGTACTAAATGTGTTTGTTGGTTGAATTATATTAAAATCACTTTTTGGCAACACCAGAAAGTGTTCTCAGATAGGCATTCATGCTATCAGAGTGGAATACTTGTGCATCCACTTCAACTTCTTCCGATAAACTTTCGGACTTTGCTTTTGGAGCTTTCTGCGCTGAGAAGTATGACTCCTTCAGCATCTCCAGTTTTTCACGATAATTGGTTTCACTTTCAAACTCAACACTTTCAGCAAGTGAAGCGAGCTTCTCTTTTTGAGAGAGTGCTAGACCCTCTGCAACATCATCAAAGATTCCATCAGCAACCGACTCGGAGAGACGCTTGTTGAGGACAACATTCTTTTCGATTTGCTCGTTGAGTTTTGTCTCCATTTCATCAAGTTTTTGTACCATGCTCTCTAGAACATCATATTTATCTTCAGGGATTGATACATAATGTGCTTCAAAAAGATCCTTCATGCCTGAGAGGAAGCTCTCAGTCATTTCGGTCTTAAGTGCATTTTCGATGGAGATCTGGTTCTCAGTCATCCATTCGTCAGCAACATACTCTAGATAAGAATCTACGCGCTCTGTAAGAGCAGATTTAAATTCGGTAACTTCTTCAATGAGTCTCTCTTCATATGCAGCATCATACTGTTCAATAAGAGATTCTTTGATCTCAGAAACTTTAGAACGAAGTGCAGATTCAAAAATAGTGCGTGCCTTCTCTTGGAATTCTTCCGAGAGTTCTTCTCCACCAAGGAGAGCATCGACATCTTCACTAACGTCAAACTCTTCTTCTACTTCTTCCTCTTCTTCTTCACCCTCAAGCTCTTCTTCCTCTTCAGTTTCTTCTTCTTCAGAGACGAGATCTTCTTCAGTTACTTCTTCCTCTTCTTCAAGGACTGCTTCAGTATCAAGTTCCTCTTCTTCCTTAACGGCATCAGACTTCTTGAGACCTTTCATTGGGTCAGCACCCTTTGCACCCTTAGTGACAACATCTTTAACTTGCTTAAGTGTTGCACCAGGAGTCTTCAGCATTGCTGAATTATCATCAGATTTGTAGTTTTCGGGGGTAGGACCGCCAAGATCTTCCCATGATCCCGATTGACCATCGACTGCGCCTGGAGCAAGCTTTTGCATTGGATCCCCTGCCTTTGCACCTGCATTGACAGCGGTTCTGGATTGACTTGTGCCTGCTTCCATTTCCTGTAAATTGTTGTCACTAGACATTTGAGACTCTCCGTTTAACCTTTAGATTCTTTAATCTATATTTATTTATCAAAATTAAATTTTTACTTCTTAAAGTGAATTTAAGAAGTTATTGAATAGTTCTAACTTATGCTCTTCAAGTCTTCTCTGGCGAGTAAGATCTTCAATAGCATTTTTTGTAACCTGCGCTGCTCTTTCTCTTAGGATTCCTCCATCCCATACCCATTCTTTGCCTTCCATAATTCCAGATACAAATGCATCTGGGGCAGAGGGGTCAGCAACAATATCTGCAGCAGTTGCTAACATGAAGTCTTCACCGACTTCCTTATAACCCTTTTGGTTTTCTCTGAGTGAACCAATACCTCTGGAAGATACTCCAAGTGTTACTCCATCCTTAAGTAAAGATTCTGCAATCTTACCCATTGGTGTAGATAGAATTTGTGCCTTACCCACAAAGTCATTGCCTACTTGCTTTAGCTCAGTAATTTTATGTGACACTCTATCAAGGTTGACTGTAGGACCATCTGGATGACCTAGTTCACCAAGAGCTCTACCTTTATCTACATAATCTTTAGAATATCTCTTTACTTCCCTTTCCATAATTTGGAATGGGTATAATCTACCATTGCGATTTACTTGCTCACTCTGAAGAAATATCCCTTGAATATAAAGATTTTTCTTACCATTAACCGTTTCGGTTATAAGTTCAACTTTTTCAATTTCTTCTCTAATGAGTTTCATCTGTTAAAAGACTAAGTTCTTATCTATTATTTATTCAGTCTTCAACTTCAGAATCAGTAGAATCAAACATTGACGATGACACTGGAGATCTCATCGAGTCAACTCTCTCAGTTGCCTTTACAAATAACATATCTTTAATATTAGATGCTACGCTCGATGGGGACTCATCTGCAATAATCATATCTAAAAGTTCGTCCATAATTCTTGTATATAAGTAATTACACAGTTATTTAGATAAATATCAAAAAGAGATTTTATTATGAATGTTTTTCCCAATATCTATTATACAAATCCTGACCATAGAATAGAAAGAAAAAAATATATGGAATCCCAGTTTAATTCTTTGGGATTATCTTACACAAGAGTTGGGATGATTAGTCCTCCCAAAGATAAAAATCCACCAAAATATTATGTAGATAAATTAATTGGAGAATACCCAGAAAGTTGCTCTTTATATATGAATGTCTATGGTTGTATTTTATTTGATTTTCTTGATCAATGGTTAAGTCTTGGTGAAGATTATCTTATGTTGATGGAAGATGATTATGACCTGTCTTTAATGAAAAGATGGCACTTTACCTGGGAAGAGTTTATGGATAGACTTCCATATGATTGGGATTGTATTCAGCTTGGATTTGAAACTTATGATATAATACCATTTTATTTACATCCAACTAAACATCAATATTCATTAGGAGCATCTTTATTTAAAAGAGACCACATAGAAAAAATAGTTGGATTTCATAAACAATCTGGAAAATATAAATTTGACTATAAAATAGCAGATTATGCTTATGTTGATAGAGTTTCTGGAATACATGATGGTAAATATTATGATGCAACTTCTGGTGGTCCAGACTATTATCTAATCCATACTGGAAAAAGTTATTCTATACCATTAATTCCAATTAATCCATATTTTTGTGGAATTAGTCATGAAGGTGTACATGGTTTATTAGATTGGTCACCCAAACTTAGTTTTGTTAAATGCTATGAAGCATATTATGAATGGTGGAATAATGATAGAGATAAATTTACCTTAGATGAATTTTTTACTTATGGCAAAGATAACGATATTTTGATGGAAAGAGCAATTGGTGACTGGGATGATAAATATTTTTATGAACTGGCAATAAAAAATAATGAATAATATCTACTTATTACAACCACAATATTCTGTTGAAGTTCGTAACGAGGATAATTATTGGTTGCCGTATAGTGTTGGGTGTTTATGGAGCTATTGTTCTCAATTTGAAGATATAAAAGAAAACTATAATTTAAAACAACTAGTATTTAAAAGAGAAGATCCAGATAAATTAGTTGCTGGAATGGAAGATCCATTCTTATGTGCATTTAGTTGCTTCATTTGGAATGAACAATATAACCTACACGTTGCTCAAAAAGTAAAACAGGCATATCCAAATTGCATTATTGAATTTGGTGGACCTCAAGCATCAAAGTCAATGTTAGATAAGCATGACTTTATTGACTGTGTTATGTTGGGTGGAGATGGTGAAGAAAACTTTTTAGATTTATTGAGATTATTGCATACTGGAAAAGAATATCCAAGACTTTACGAGAGAAGTCGGATGACTAATCTTGATATGCCAAGTCCATATCAAGCAGGTATATTTGATACTATAGTTGCAGAAAATCCAGACGTTACTTGGGCATCAATGCTCGAATCGAATCGAGGTTGTCCGCATAGATGTACTTATTGTGATTGGGGTGGAACAACTTATGGTAAAGTTCAACAGTTTGGATTGGAAAGAGTTATAGAAGATATTGACTGGATGGTCAATAATAGAGTTGGTTATATATTCCTTACAGATGCAAACTTTGGAATGTTTGGTGAGAGAGATATCTACTTGGCAGGATTGTTGAGAGAGGCAGGTCAAAACCCTAAGAGTAGAATAGATGATATTGTTATACAATATAGTAAGAACTCAAATGAGAATGTATTTAAGGTAGCAGAGGCACTGGGAGAATTTTGTAAACGAGGTATTACGATCAGTGCCCAAAGTATGAATCAACCAACTCTTAAAGCAGTTAAGAGAAAGAATCTGAGTATTAAAAATTATGCTCAGCACATGGAGTTGGCAAAGAAATATAAAGTTCGTACATACACTGAGATGATTCTTGGTCTTCCTGAAGAGACTTTAGAATCTTGGAAAGAGGGTTTTGCAACTATCCTTGAAAATGGGCAGCACGAATCTATTGATATTTGGTTCTGTCAAGTTTTTGGTAATACTGAATTGAATAGTGCTCTATCTAGAGAAGTTTATGGTATAGAAACTGTAAAAGCGGAAGATTACCTATCGTTTACAAATACTAAACATTCCAACATAACTGAAATTGTGGAGATTATAAACAAAACAAATACAATGTCAACAGAAGATATTGTTGAGGCATATCTATACAGTTGGATGATCGTACAATTTCATATCAACGGATTCTCGCAAATAATATCAAAATACTATAGAAATATTAAAAATGTATCATATAGAGAGTTTTATGATAAATTGTTTGAACATGTAAAAAATGACTCACAATTATTTGGTGATCATTATAAAAGTCTTTATAATAGATTATATGAATACATGAGTACAGGTAAAGTTACTTATGCTGGTGACACTGGACATTCTTTAGAATTATCTATGGCGCATGACTTCAACATATTTTGGGATAATAAACAATATATCTTTGATTTAGTTAAATCCTGCTGGGATGTTCCCGAAGATATCTTTAACATTCAAAAACAATTTGTCTATAATCCAGATAAAGATTATCCATATCAGTTGGAGTCTAGTGTAGATTTTGAAAGTGGTGAGAAAGGTAAAATAAAGTATAATATGTCCAATAGTAGGTCTGAGGAAGATCGATATAATATGTGGGCAATTAAGAGACAGGGACTTGATAAAAATACTATATTAAGATTATGAGAAATGTATATATGTTCCAACCACAATATTCAATAGAAGTTAGGAACGAAGAAACCTATTGGTTACCATATAGTGTTGGATGTTTGTGGGCATATTGTATTCAGTATAAAGATATTACTAATTCGTACTATCTTAAAGATTTTATTTTTAAGAGAGAGAATCCAGAAGAATTGGTCAATAGACTTGAGAATCCAGCAGTTTGTGCTTTTAGTTGTTATGTATGGAATGAGCAATACAATTTGCATATAGCAAAAATGATTAAAGAAAGGTATCCAAACTGTGTTATTGAATTTGGAGGACCTCAAGTAACTAAAAAATTTGAACAATATGAATTTATTGATTGTTTGATTCTCTCTGAAGGAGAAGAGGCATTTTTGGATCTTCTTAGAAAAGTTGTTAATAATGAACCATTTAACAAAGTATATGAGAAGAAAAGAATAGATGATATGGATTTTCCAAGCCCATATCAAATGGGTGTATTCAATAATATTATTGAGAGGAATCCAGATGTTTTGTGGTCAATGACAATAGAAACAAATCGTGGGTGTCCGCACAGATGTACATTTTGTGACTGGGGAACTGTCACTTACGGTAAAATTAATAAATTTGGTTTAGATAGAGTTGCTCAAGATATTGCTTGGGCAGAGAGAAATAAAGTTGGTTTTATATTCAATGCAGATGCAAACTTTGGAATGTTTAAAGAACGCGATATTGAAATTGCCAAAATGTTTAGAAAGGCAGCAGATAATGGAAGATTAGAAGCAGTAAATGTTCAGTATTCAAAAAATTCTACTGAGGTTATCTTTGAAATTGCCCAAATTCTTGGAGATATTAGTAGAGGAGTTACCTTAAGTGTTCAAAGCATGAATGAACCTACTCTTAAGGCAATTAAGAGAAAGAATATGAGCATTAATAAAATATCCGAGCAAATTGAAAAAAGTAAAAAGTGGGGAGTAAAAACTTACAGTGAATTGATTCTTGGATTGCCAGATGAAACTTTGGAAAGTTGGAAAGATGGATTTGCAAAAATTTTAGAATGTGGACAGCATGATTCTATTGATGTTTGGTTTTGCCAAATGTTTGGTAATACTGATTTGAATAGTTCTACTACTAGAGAAATATATGGAATAAAAACAATCAAAGCAGAGGACTATATGTCTTTCAGTAAAGATGATTATGGAATTAAAGAAGTTATAGAATTGGTATCTGAAACTAATACAATGTCAAATAATGATCTAATTGAAGCATATCTTTATGGGTGGTTAATTGTACAGTTCCATATTGCTGGTTACACTCAAATAATTTCTAAACACTTTTTTGATATGTTTGGGATATCTTATAGAATTTTTTATGATACTCTGTTTGATTATGTAAAAAAAGATAGGGGAGTTATTGGTACTCATTATAGAGAAATTGAGAGAGCAATAACTCACTATATGAAAACTGGCAAAATTCTAGACAAAGGTAAGCATGGGCATACTCTACATGCTGGAAGTTTTGCATTCATGTTTAAAAATAAAGATTCTGTATTTAATATCTCAGAAAAAGTTGGTAAATATTTTATTTTGGAAGAAAATAACATTATGGACTTACAAAAAGCATTTATTTTTGATGAGTATACTCAATATCCATTTTATGTAAAATGCTTTGATAAACAATATAAAGTCGATACTGAATTTAAGGAATTCAATAAAAATGACCCTCACACCATCTTTATTTTGCGGCGTAAGGGTCTATTAAAAAATAATTTAGTTTTAAGTTAAGGTTGGAGATTCTGGATCTATAGGGGTTTTGCCCGATTGTCCATCTATTGCAGGTGCTCCAGAACCTTGATCCATTGGCATACCAGTTGCTGGATCTATTGGTGCATTTGGATCTGGAATAACACCAGATTCAATCTCTTTCTTAATCAATTTATCTTGATCAATAATTTCTTCATCAGTTTGGCGAAGAATCTTGCGCCTTACATAATCTTGTGAGAAGTACTTACCAATGTATGGTTCTGCTGTTGCTGCAATATTTAATCTCTCTGTCATTAACTCTGCTTCTTTAAGTTCAGAGAAATGATTATCATATAGGAAGTCATATTGAATATGCTCTTCCATAATACTCCAATCTTGAGGAGACACAATATTTTTTAGGATTAATTGAGTCTTTAATATATCAGTAAATAGATTTGAGAATCTCTTTCTCAACCTACCAACAAATTTTGTAAACTTTAATTCATCTCTAAGAATCTCTGAAGATCTACCTAAATTAAATCCTTCTTGACCACCAATTCTTGAAGATGGAACATTAAGTGAACGATATAGTTTTTCTTGGAAATATTTGATGTCAGAGAGTTCTCCAAGATTTTGTCCTCCAGGAAGAGTGGAGATTTCTGTTCCTCTTCCACCTTCTCGACGAGGCAACCAAAAATCTTCTAGCATTGCCATAGATTTTTTATCATCTCTAATCTCACCAGTATTTGCATCATAGACAAGCTTGTTACGATAGCGCATCATAACATCACGCAAATATTGTTCTGCCTTCATCTTTGGAAGGTTGCCAACATCAATATAGAATATTCTGCGCTCAGGTGCGCGTGATAGTCTGTAAATAACAAGACTATCTTCAATCATGCGAAGTTGATTGATGGATTTAATTGCTTTATGCAAATAAGATAATGTTATATTCTTATTTCTGTCAACGAGTCCAGAAGTACAATATGTAATACTATCTTTTGCAAATTTTATTCCCTGAGTAACTTGTCCAGAACCTTTTGCTAAAGAACCAACTGGATTTTGGGTGTTTTGATTATATACAAAATACTCTGTTATTTCTGGGAAACCAGAATCTGTAGGATCTTTTTCTAAATCTTTTGATAGTGCAATTGAATTATCGTTGCCTTTTTTTGCTGCCTGCCTAACAAAACGCATCTTTAATGCGTCGATGTATCTTAATTCTTGAATTCCTTCTTGGGGATTTTTGAGATCAATTACTTTATGATAATATAGTCTTCCGTCAACATACCAATTTCTATATATCTCATGACACTTCTTATCAAAATCCAATAACTCTAGAATTGCTTTAAATTCTTCTCTTATTTTTTTCTTCAATCCATCACTTGCATTTAGATTATCCAAGTCAATTTGAACTGGACTATCATTGGTATCACTAACAATGGCTTCGTTCACAATATCTTCAATGGCACCATCAACCTCTGGATGAAGTGCCATCTCTCTATATCTTCTAATTAAGTCATATTCGGTCCTGTAGATACCTTCAATATCTACATAAGATCCAAAAAATCCACTAGTTAGATAATGGTCAACCCCGTCCTCATTTGATTGAGGAACGGGGGAAACCACACCTTTAGATTTTTTATCTTCATCATCTATTGAAAAACCAAATAGTTTTGCCATTATAATCTAAAGTATTTTGATGTACTATTTATTATACAATAGCAGTGCCAGTTTGGTCAGTGCTCTCAGCTTGCCACCATTGAACTTGGAAGTCTACAGTGAACTCTTCAATTGTATCTGAAGTATCATAAGAGAGGTCAATTTGTCCAACATTAGTTGGGAAGATATCATAGAACTTATATGTTCTTAATGGTAAAGTTGCTGTTGCATCAGTATTTGTAGTTGAGAATCTCTTCTCACCTCTACCTAGTTGATGGACATATGCATTTCTCATATATGATGTTGGAGAAGTTGCACCTGTAGCATTATCTAACTTGCTTACTTGATTCATCCACTGCTCAAAAGCAGTTCTGATCTTGAAGTCTTCGTCATTAATAATAGTTACCGTCCAAACATCAAATGTTCTATCTCCAGCAACTTTTAAAATTCTTCCTCTAAATGGAACATCGATTGATGCAACATTGGAAGCAGGAAGTGCTGCTGCTTTACATAAGAAATTAAAAGTTTCATCATCCCAACCAGATACGCTATCTGGGAAAGTTGGAATACTTACCTCAAATAGATTTGGTCTTGCTGCACCACCCTGTAACTTTGATTTGAAGTCAGTGATGGTTCTAATCGCTCTAGTCATTTTTTTTGTTCCTCCGTGTTAGTTTTTAAATAATGACTCAAACTCTACCAGCTACTTCTTCAAAACTGATTCCAGTTCTGGTTGCAACAAATGTTAGAGTAACATAGTTAATAGACTTAGCAGGCTTCAGGAAGATATCTGCCCTAAATTCATTGTTATCAATAACATCTGGAGTATTATTTGTTTCATCACAAATAATTAAGAAGTCATAGATACCTCTTTTTGCTCTAACATCACGTAAATATGGTTCAACAATGTTTACAAAGTTTGATCTTGTAATCTGGTCGTTGAATTCAAATAGTTGTGCTTCAGCAGCTCTTTCAAGTGATTGTTCTACTGTTAGGAACAATCTACGAACGTTAATTCTATCAAATGCTGATGCATATCCAAGAGCTGTTTTATCACCAAACAGTAGAACACCAAGTCCAGGTTGTGATACAATAGGATTAATCCTTACAGAATATAGACGATCTCTTTGGAGTTTGCTTGGGTTAAATGCTAATTTAATTGCATTTTTGATAATTCCTCTTTGCTGACCAGCGGGTGAGAACCATGGATAAGCAACAAGGTTTGTTCTTGCCATCAATCCAGCAACATCTGGGTTACATGGAATATAACGGAATACATTATTAAATCTATCATAGGTATACTTATATCCACTATCAAAAACTGCGTATGAAGAAGATTGTAAAGGACCAAAGAATTCAATAGTATTATTCAATTGTGTTTCTGAATTTGTTATATCTATAACAGATGCTCTGTGTGGAGATATAACTGCCATACAATCTTTTCTTGACTCTGCAAGAGATATCAATTTATTTGCTTTTGCTTGACTCTCACCAATTGAATCAAGTCCTGGTCCCATCATTAAGAAGTCTAAAACAACATCATCTTTACTTGAAAATCTTTCATATGCAGATATGAGGTCACCTAAATTAGACTTTAATCCATTATCTTCAGTATAATCCTTTCCACCATCTAGTGAATAAGTTACTGCACCAATTACACTAAATGAATTATCTTGAGCTTCTCTATCCCAAATAAGATCTTCTAATGATGGAGTTGAAAATGTTGTAGGATAGTCAGCAGCACCAGTAATAACTGAATATGGATATGAGATATTAAAGTCTCTATTAAATACAGTAGCTACTGGTTGTGTCTCATAAAACTCATCAAATCCTGCAGATTGATTTGCTCCAGCGTAGATATAATCTGAGAAGTTTGCAAGGTAATTCTTATACCAGATTTTTTCTGGTGAGTTTACTTGCGAAATTGCATCAGTTGCTTTAGAAAGGAACAAATGCTTCTCTAAAATATTACCTCTAATTCCAGTCAGAGCACCTAAATCATCAACAACAACAATGTGCATTTCATCAGACTCGCCATTACGTTGGTCTGCATAATTTGACGTTCCAGGTTTTGGTGCAATAGAGCTCCAACGAATATTAGCATTATTTAAACCTAAAGTTTGGTTATTATACCAATCATCCGATCCATCAATTAATGCTCTAGAAATCAGAGAATCTACTTGAAGTGTAATCTCATCATCTCTTAATACATCTGCTGTAAGTACTAGGTTATCATTTGGAGCAACTCCACCAATAGCACTACCTAAAACAGTGATTTCCTCACCAACACTAAAGTTTTGACCAGGATCTACTAATGTAACAGTACTGATTCCACCAACATTATTTCTATAAATGTTAAATGTTACTCCTGTTCCACCATCTGTACCAACACCAGAAACTCCAAAGAAAGTAGTGTTTACTGAAGTTCCTACAGTTGGTGCTGAACTAATTCCTGTAGATGCGACTGCACCAAAAGATAAATCATATCCACCAACTAAAGAACCAGCAATAGTGACTGTCTCTGAAGTAGTAAATCCAATACCAGGATTTGCAACAGTGATAGATTCTACAGAACCATCTGTTGTATTTCTAGTAACATTAAAAGTTGCATCTGCTCCATCATTTGCAGCAACTCCAGCAACTCCAGAATAAGTATTTCCTTTTTCAGAAGCGATTGCAGTATCTACAAAAGTAGAATTTAAAGCTCCAACTGCATCAGTAAAAGATACAACTCTATCATTATTATCATTAATTGTAACCCTTTGTCCAGGTAAGAATGAGTAAATATCACTTCCTTGACTATATTTTACTCTTTCATGCCTCCCTGGTTCTGTACCTCCAGTGGATACGATTGAATGGATTTTTACAGACAAATAACTAATATTCAGTTCTGGACCATCAATTACTTGTGTAATTATTCCCTTTAGATACCCTTCAAAAGCCTGTGTTGATCCTGATCCAGCAATAACACTTCCACTTATATCTACAGTAATTCCATAACCAACTTGTGCATTAATTCCAGAACCTTGACTAATTGCTGTTGTAGCAAAACCAATAACCTGATCAGCAAAATCATCAATAATACAAACTTTTACACTGTTTGCCCATGATCCTGGATTTTTTGCAGAATAATAAAAATTTGAAGCAGATTCTGCAATGTTTGAGTTGTAGTCGTCAAAATTTTTAATTTTTAAAGGAACAAATCCTGTTCCCACACCAATGTTTGCATTCTGTAGATTTTCACCATCGGTTCTAACCACATTAATTATGCCACCATAAGAAAGATATGATGAGGCACTCATCCAGTACTCATAGTGCTTGTACTCTGTTCTTGGCTTGCCGAAAGAATTGATTAGTTCTTGTTCCGTATTAATTGTAATTGGTACATCGACAGGTCCGATTTCAAAGGGACCCGCAATACCCCCAACGTTATCAAGAACGTTATCAGCTCTTCCTACGGTAAGATCAACCTCTCTAGTTAATACACCAGGAGATAATTGAGGAGTCGCCATTGATTAATTCTCCTTAAGACTCGATTTAACTAAAAATATTTATTAAAATGTCTATTTAGGCGGGGAAACTGGACGTGAACTACCAATCTGGATACTCCCATCTATCAAATACTTTATTTTTCATTTTATTAACAATTATTCTCTTTTTAGTACATTCTTTACATTCATATGAATATGAAGAAGATACTGCTCCTTTATTTTTACGTGTCCTATAAAATCCTTCAATTAAATTCTTCCTTTGTCCACAATATCTACAAGTTCTCTCATTTAAAAGTAGATGAGATAAAGATATTTGATCGTCTATATTCATTATTGATAATCCCACATGTAGGACATATCACCATATTCATCAGTAAACCAGCGGTCACCATCTTTATCAACAAAGCTATCAGATCCCAAACCATCATCAATAAATCCAAAAGGTGCCATGTCTTGTTCTATTTGATTCTTTTGCTCTTCATATAAACGCTTTCTAATATCCTGATCTGTTAATTCTTTAAAATAATCTTGTGCAACTAACCAAGCATATATTACTAAACACATTGCAAGATCATCATTACATCCATCCTCTGCCTCAAAGGAATTATGTTTTTGGATAAACGTTGTTAACTCTGCTATAATGTCATAGTCTTTAAATATCAATTTATCTTCTTCAATGAGTGTTTTTAAATTTAAACATCCGACTTTTTTGACGGTCTTGGACATCTTTACACCCAATTGTGTCTTCTTCCCAGAAAATCCTTGACCAACAATTTGACCTGCTCTTCCTCTCATAGAGCACATTAATAAATTTTGATATTCTAAATCAAACTGTAAGATGGCAGCAACTTGATCACCAACATCATTAACTTCACATAACACATAAGCCTCATTATAATTTTTTGCTACTTCATATATGACACTTGGAAATAGCATCGGTTTTATTTCATTATGCCTATATTTTGCAACTAAACTATGTGGGAATGTTGTTATGTCTATAACAGTAAATGCAGAATAATCACTACCAACACCTCTTGCAACATCTACTGAAATCACATAACTGTGGTCTTTTTGAACGTCTTCAAATACATCTAGACCTTGATTACTTATTCTTGGTTGTTCATAAACCATAGTCCTAATTTTTGAAGGACTAATGAGAGTATCGACAGATCCTAGGAATTCGCACTCAAACTCAACTTTGAACTGCTGCTCAGAAGTATTTGCAATAGTCTGCTTCTTCCACTTCTCATCTCTACCAGGAACGTCGCTCCAATGAACTTCAGTTGGAATGTATTCATTTTTTTGTCGTTCAGCATCATGCCAAAGTTTATAGAAGTGATTCATACCATGAGGTGTACTCACGATAATCACTTTAGTATTCTTACCAGAGGAAATTGTGGGATAAACTGAACTAAAGAACTGATCCGCAATATGGTTTGCAACGAACGCAAATTCGTCCAAGAAAATGATATTATAAGATCCACCACGAACTGCAGATGCAGATGTTGATGCTGCAATAATTTTTGACCCATTCTCCAATTCAAGAGATGCTTTGTTCCAGGTCAAAACACCTTGCTGCAACCAGCGAGGTAAATTCTCATATGCGGTTTGCAATCTATCTAATAGATCTTTAGCAGTAGATGCCTTGTTAGCAAGAATTGCAATATTTACATTATCATTAAAAATTGCATAATGTAGTAGGTAAGATACA
>Ga0213866_10002102_pt1 | contig 14309 bp, 12 predicted proteins | sample PICome_11_FD_160079 | JGI IMG/M metagenome (GOLD analysis project Ga0213866, IMG submission 160079) | Coastal seawater microbial communities near Pivers Island, North Carolina, United States - PICO284 | ecosystem: Environmental > Aquatic > Marine > Coastal | place: USA: North Carolina...
GCGGCGACGCAATTAAACATGGACACATTGTTTGAAGTGCATGACGCCGAGGAGTTGGAACGCGCTTTGACGCTGAAGCCGACATTGCTCGGCATTAATAATCGTGATTTGCGGACATTCGAAACCACGCTGGACACGACGCGCGCGCTGATGACCCAAACGCCAGAAGATATTTTGCTGGTCAGTGAAAGCGGCATCGCCTCAAATAATGATGTGCGCGATTTAATGGCTGACGGTATTCCGGCCTTTTTGGTGGGTGAAAGCTTGATGCGCCAAGACGATGTTGAGGCGGCAACAAAAAAACTTATCGAATCATAAAAAACGCTGTTGCAGAAAAAAACGAATAAAAGTAGAACATAAGAGTTAGCGATTCGTTCTTATCGGAGGGAACCATGCTCACCAAGAAGCAATACGAGCTTTTGCTGTTTATCAATGAGCGTCTGAAAGAGACAGGTGTGTCTCCCAGTTTTGATGAAATGAAGGAAGCGCTGAACCTCAAATCCAAATCAGGTATTCACCGCCTTATCACCGCATTGGAAGAACGCGGCTTCATTAAGCGCCTCGCCCATCGTGCGCGTGCTTTGGAAGTGGTGAAACTGCCTAACACAATGGCCAGCAGCATGTCTGCGCCGACACGTCATCATACACCAACGGCCGCCAATGCGCCGCAAGCAGCCAATGATGATAGTGCCGTCACTGTTTCGGTAATGGGTCGCATTGCCGCCGGCACACCGATTGAAGCCTTGCAGGAAGAGGTCAATCAAATCTCCGTGCCGATCGAAATGATGCGCTCCGGCGATCACTACGCTTTGGAAGTGCATGGCGATTCAATGATTGATGCCGGTATTTTTGACGGCGATACAGCCATTATTCAAAGTGGCGCTACTGCCGATAATGGCGAAATTGTCGTGGCGCTGGTTGAAGGCCATGAAGCAACGCTGAAGCGCTTGCGCCGCAAAGGTGAAATGATTGCGCTGGAAGCCGCCAATCCGGCTTATGAAACGCGCATTTTCCGCTCTGACCAAGTGCGGGTGCAAGGTCGCCTTGTCGGCCTGATGCGTAAATATTAATCACGCTGCCATAATCTGTTTTTGCTTATACGCTGCTGATGCAGCTTTCCCCCTTCACTTGTGAATTGCCGATGCACGCGCTGCGCAAAAGCGCGGCTGTCGAATAATTGCGCGCGGCATGGATAACGCGCTTCGTCAAACGGCATAACAATCACATCTGCCGAGCGGCACGATTGCGTCAATCCACCAAGCCTGTCGTGATAGGCAAATTCAATACCGCCCTTGAGCATCAGGCGACAATGCGGGCGACAGTTTATTTCCCTTGCGACAACACCACGATGGCGCGCCAGCCTGTCCAATTCATATTGATGCCCGCGCCGCCGTAGCACCAGCAATTCATCATCGGCGCGCACGGCGATTAAATCACGGCCAAACATAAGTAAAACAGGCCGCTCGCCCTGCCCTATGCCGGTCAAAGCCAGCACAAAACTGCAAATCACCAGAGAGAATTGACCGATATGCATTAGAGCGCTGCCGCAATTTGTGGTATCAGCTTAGAAAGTGACGCAAGCCCAGCCTGAGCGCCAGCGACCGGTTGGGGAGTTTCTATTATTTTACACGCCATGCGCGATACAGGATGACCATGACCGACGCCAAACCCGTAACCCGCTTTGCCCCGTCACCCACCGGCTTTTTGCATATTGGCGGCGCACGCACGGCACTGTTTAACTGGGCATTTGCCCGTCATCACGGCGGCACATTTCTTTTACGTATTGAGGATACTGATCGCGCCCGCTCGACGCAGGAAGCGATTGACGCCATTCTCGACGGCATGAGCTGGCTCGGCCTTGATGCCGATGATGCCCCGATTTACCAGCACGCCAATGCGCCGCGCCATATCGCCATTGCCGAACAATTATTGGCCGATGGCCATGCCTATAAATGCTTCTGCACAGCTGAAGAAGTTGAGGCGAGGCGCGAAAAAGCACGGGCCGAAGGCAAGCCGCCGCGCTATGACGGCACATGGCGCGACCGCGATGCCTCAGAAGCACCCGCCAATGCCCCCTTTGTGGTGCGATTCAAGGCGCCGCAAAGCGGTGAAACGGTGATTGACGATCTTGTGCAAGGCCGCATTGCCACCGCCAATGAGCAATTTGATGATTTGATATTGCTGCGCTCCGACGGCACGCCGACTTATATGCTGTCCGTCGTGGTTGATGATCATGATATGGCGGTCACGCATATTATTCGCGGCGATGACCATATGACCAATGCGGCACGGCAAGCGCAAATCTATGCTGCGCTTGGTTGGGATGTTCCGCAATTTGCACATATTCCACTCATTCACGGGCCTGACGGTGCCAAGCTGTCAAAGCGCCATGGTGCGCTCGGTGTCGAAGCCTATCGCAATATGGGCTATCTGCCCGAAGCCATGCGCAATTATTTGGCGCGTCTCGGCTGGAGCCATGGTGATGATGAAGTGTTCAGCACCGCGCAGTTGATTGACTGGTTTGGCCTGGAAGCTATCGGTAAATCGCCGGCGCGCTTTGACACCGAAAAGCTCGATAATGTGAACGCCCAGCACCTCAATATGGCAGATGATGCGGCGCTGGTTGCCGAGGCAATCGCTATCAATCCGGCACTGGCTGATTTTGAAACACAATTAACGGCCGCCATGCCCCTTTTAAAGACGCGCGCCACCCGCTTGCCCGATATTGCCGCCGATGCCGCTTTTTTGGCGGCGCAAAGGCCGATTGATGTCGATGAAAAGCTGCAAAAGCACCTCAATGAGGAAGCGCGTCCACATTTGCAAGCCCTTGCAACGGCTCTGGAGGCACTCGACAGTTGGACAAGCGCCGAGATCGAGACCGTCATCAAGGCCTATATGGACGAAAATGAGCTGAAAATGGGCAAATTGGCCCCTGCTTTCCGTGCTTCTTTGGTTGGCAACAGCCAATCACCGGGTATTTTTGACGTTCTGGCATTGCTTGGCAAAAACGAAGCACTGCAGCGTTTAAACGACAAAATCGGCGCATAAACCCGCTAAAAACTGGCGGCTGACGCTGGCTTGGCTTGTTTTTTTATGCTAAGACAGCCCCAATTAGTCCCATGGTCAATAAGGAGCCCAAAAGATGAGCGACGATAACGCCAAACTCGCCAGCCTCGGAAAAGATTATGAATTCGGAATTCACGAGGGAACCGTGGGCCCGAGCGTTATTGATGTATCAACGCTATACGGCCAAAGCGGGCAATTCACCTATGACCCCGGATTTACCTCGACCGCGAGCTGTAAATCCACCATCACCTTTATTGACGGCGAAGAAGGCACGCTGCTGCATCGCGGCTATCCGATTGAACAGCTGGCCAATCAGGGCAGCTTTATCGAGACCTGCTATTTGCTGCTGAATGGCGAACTGCCCAGCGCTTCTGAACTCGAAGAATTTGAAACAGCCATAACCCAGCACACCATGCTGCATGAACAAATGAACCGTTTCTTCCACGGTTTCCGCCGTGACGCCCACCCGATGGCCATTATGGTGGGTGTGGTCGGCGCGTTGTCCGCTTTCTATCATGACAGCACCGATATTAATGATGAAGAGCAGCGCCGCATTGCCAGCCGCCGCTTGATTGCCAAAATCCCGACCATTGCCGCAATGGCTTATAAATATTCGATTGGTCAGCCTTTCGTATATCCGCGCAATGATTTGGATTATGCGTCAAACTTCCTGCATATGTGTTTTTCCGTGCCGTGCGAAGATATGCAGATCAGCCCGGTGCTGGCGCGCGCCATGGACCGCATCTTTATTCTGCATGCCGATCATGAGCAAAATGCTTCAACATCAACCGTGCGTTTGGCCGGTTCATCAGGTGCCAACCCATTTGCCTGCGTTGCTGCCGGTATTGCTTGCCTGTGGGGCCCAAGCCATGGTGGCGCCAATGAAGCCGCCTTGGATATGCTGGCCGAAATCGGTTCAGTTGATCGCATTCCCGAGTTTGTGGCGCGTGCCAAAGACAAGGAAGATCCGTTCCGCCTGATGGGCTTCGGTCACCGCGTGTATAAAAATTACGACCCACGCGCTCGTGTCATGCAAACAACCTGCCATGAAGTATTGAGCGAGTTGGGCATTAAAGATGACCCGTTGCTTGACGTCGCCATGGAGTTGGAAAAAATTGCCCTGAATGACGAATATTTTGTCGAGAAGAAACTTTATCCGAATATTGATTTCTATTCCGGCATCACGCTGAAAGCGATGGGCTTCCCGACTTCCATGTTCACCGTTCTGTTCGCCTTGGCGCGCACGGTCGGCTGGATTGCACAGTGGAATGAAATGATTGAAGACCCAAGTCAGCGCATTGGTCGTCCGCGTCAGCTTTATATTGGCGCCGGCCCGCGCGATTATGTGGACATCAATAAGCGCTAAATCTGAGCTTTAAATCATAGACAATGTCAGCGCGGCAGCGCGGTCAGCAGGCTTTTCACCCGCTTGCCGCATCGCCGCGCGAAAACCGCCAAGCATGTCACGATAATGGTTGTTAAAATTGTCATCTTCGAGCATGAGCCGTAATACCGGCTCAATTTCCTCTGCAGTGCATCGCTCTTGCAAAAACTCCGGCATGGCCGGCGTATCAAGAATGAGATTGACCAGCACCACTGACGGCACCGGCATGATGCGCACCAGCAAGTCGCCCATCAGCCCCATATTATAGGCGACCACTGTTGGCAGGCCACAAAGCGCCAGTTCCATTGTCGCTGTGCCCGATGAGCCCAATGCCGCACGCGAGACCTGAAAAGCGGCAAATTTATCAGCCTCATTCTCAATATAAATCGGCTTGCCCGGCCAGTGTGCCGTCTTTTCACGCACCCTATCGGCCATATGCGGCACCAATGGAATGATTGTACGCAAATTCTCCATACGCCCATCCAGACGGTGCAGCACTTGCCCGAATACCGGCACCAATTCATTAACCTCACTAATGCGGCTGCCCGGCAAAATAGCGAGCGGCACATCGTCAGGTTTTAAATGATATTTCTTTTTAAAATCGGGCAGCGGCTCCAAATCCTCCAGCCGGTCAACAATCGGATGGCCAACGAAATGACAAGGCGGGCCGTCATTGGCCGCGAAGACCTCCGGCTCAAACGGCAGAAATGCCATAACGGCATCAAAATATTTTTTCATTTTGCGCGCGCGCCCTCGCCGCCATGCCCACACATGCGGCGCGACATAACAAAGTATTTTGGCATCGGGTCGCTTGGCCTTCACCCGCTTGGCGACGCGATGATTGAACTCTGGGCTATCAATCAACACCATCACATCAGGTTCGGTGGCCAAGGCATGTTCCACAGCCTCGTCAACGCGCTTAAACAATTGCGGCAGACGCGGCAGAATTTCCTTCAGCCCCATAAGGGCGATTTCCCACATCGGAAAAATCGAGGCCAGGCCTTCGCCGCACATTTTCGGGCCGCCAATGCCAGTGACCATCATATCGCTTTGGCGACGGCGCAAAGCCTGCATCAAATCAGCCCCAAGCGCATCACCTGAGGTTTCACCGGCAATAATCATCACATGGGCAGGCATCAGCTTTGTCTCTCTAGCCCCAGCAGAAACAACCCTTTTTCCTCGGCCAGCGCAACCACAGCTTCGAAATCATCAAATAATGTGCCGCCCGCTTCAAACACGATACCGGCAAGCTGGGCCGCAGCAGCCAGTTCAACCGTGCGTTGGCCGATAGCCGGAATATCGACACGGCGATCTTGCTGTGGTTTCGGCAATTTAGCCAACACGCCGCTGCGCGCATCTGCCGTGCCCAGAAATTCCGGCGATAGGTCGCGCAAACGTTGCAGCATACCGTCCGTGCCTTCCGGCCCTTCGACGGCCAGCACCAATCGGCGGCCAACGGCAACACTTTGCCCGATATCTTGCGCCCCCATCACTGCAGCGACGTCAATCGCACGGTCAATATCCGACTGATGAGCCAAATGATCATGGCCGGTTTGAGAGCCCGGCTTGCCGGTCTGGTCGCCGAGGTAATCTTGCGCCGCGCATACGGTCAGGCCGCGCATTTCAAAATAGGCGATAATTAATTTTAGCAATTGGTCGTCGCCTTCATGGGCGCCCGACATAACCTGCTCAAGAAACCAATGCCCGCCTTCGTCAAATTCGAGCTTTTCAATATTCGGTCGTTGAATACCGCCAATAATCACCATATCTGCGCAATCGGCGTCCAATAAAGCGTCGGCAGCGGCCTTCATACGACCAATCGGTGAGACAATGTGCGGATAGTGCAGCAGCGTTTCGTCGGCCTCGCCCTCAAGCGCAACGACAAACACCGCGCCGTTCTGCGCCTTGGCCACTTGCAGCGGCAGCGCGCCGGAACCGGCAATCAACCCCAGCGGCTTTTCTGATTGTGACGATGACATGATTATTTATTACGCGGGGTGCAATAGCCCCGATTTTGTTCAACGCGCATAAACTCGACAACCTGTTGAACGCAGGCGCTGTCGCCATGTTCTTTAGCGGCCTTGGCCAGCCGTGTCATCAGCGCGCCGTCGCTTTCAACAAACAGTGACTTGTGCAGCGCCCGCAGCGCATTGATTTCAGCACGATCAAAATTGCGCCGCTTGAGGCCAACCAGATTAAGGCCGGAAAGTTCAGCGCGATTGCCGGTTGCTGCCCCAAAAGGAATAACGTCTTCAACCACCAAACTGCCTGCCCCGATAAAGGCATGAGCGCCAATGCGACAGAATTGATGCACACCAACCAAGCCACCGAGAATGGCAAAATCGCCAACCGTCACATGACCCCCTAAAGTTGCATTATTGGCGAGAATAACATTGTCGCCGACAATGCAGTCATGCGCCACATGAGAGCCCATCATAAACAAGCCGTCATTGCCGACTTTGGTCAGCCCACCGCCGCCTTCTGTGCCGGGGTTCATCGTCACATGCTCGCGAATACGATTGCGCGCGCCGATTTCCAGCGACACATCTTCATTGCCGAATTTCAAATCTTGCGGGATATGGCCGATTGAAGCGAAAGGATAAATATGCGTTTCTTCACCCACAATCGTATTGCCGGTAACAACAACATGACTTTCAAGATTGACGCCGTCGCCCAAAGTGACATTGCCGGTGACGCAACAAAACGGACCAATAGTAATGTCCGCGCCAAGTTTTACGCTATCTTCAACAATCGCAGTTTCGTGAATATTCCCCATAAAAGCTTGTTAAAGCCAGTCTCAGGGGGCGGCAAATAAAGGATTGTAACCGATTATTACGCTTACTCGCCGTCTTGCGCGTTTTTCCGCAGACGCGAAACAAAGGCCTGATCGCGATATAATTCTTGCCGTAAACGGGCCGGCGAACCGGCAATATTGCAATTGGCCGGAAATGACCGCAAAACGGCAGAATTGGCCGAAATGACGCAATGATCGCCAATTTCAACATGGCCGGTCACCTTGGCCCCACCGCCCATTTGCACATAATCACCAAGGGTTGTGCTGCCCGCGATGGCGCATGTCGCGGTAATGAAACAATGGCGACCCATTTGAACATTATGCGCAATATGCACCAAATTATCGAGCTTGCTGCCCTCGCCAATAACCGTGTCGCCCAAGGCACCTCGGTCAATAACCGCATTGCCGCCTATTTCGACATCAGCCTGCAAAATAACGCGACCAATTTGCGGAATTTTCACATGGCTGCTTCCCGGTGCAAAGCCGAACCCGTCGCAGCCTATATTGGCGCCGCCATGAACAATCACGCGGTCACCCAGCAAGGCATAGGAGATAGTCGCATTGGCGCCCACCGTGCAATCGCGGCCCAGCACCACGCCATGACCGATATGTGCATGCGCGCCAATATAGCAGCCATCACCAATCTGAGCGCCGGCACCGATAACCACATTGGGCTCTAAAGTGACGTTATCGCCCAGCACCGCATCGGGATGAACATTTTCAGCAGCACCTTGTGCCGCATTTGGCGGACGGCTTTGCGCCGCTTCCGGAAAAAATATTTGGGCAATCGCCGCCATGCTGCGATAGGGGTCGTCGCACAGCAAGGCAAGACAGCCATCGGGCACAAGCTCTGCGTGCTCTGCTTTCACCAACACCGCACCGGCGCGACTGGCCGCGAGTTCAGATTTTAATTTTACATCAGAGAAAAAAGACAAATCGGAGGCTCCGGCCTCACTCAAAGATGAGAGGCCGGAGAGTTCAATATCATTGTCGCATTTTTCAATCCCGTCTTCCGCCGTCAGCCGCGTGACCGAGAACGGTCCTGCCGAGGTGAAAAAACGCGGATCTGCCATAAATTACTGGCCGTTCTTTTTAAGTGCCACCGGGGTCACTTTTACTTTGCTCAATCGCTTATCAAGGCGCGACACCAAATCTGCCGTGACATCAATCGCCGGACTTGCAAAAAATACTGCTTCGCGACGCATAACAATATCGGCTTTGCGTTCCTTCGATATTTTGGAAAGCTCTTCTTCAGCAATCTTTACAATCTCTGCTGCTGCGCGCTGACCACCGGCCTGAATAGACTGGCTTTTCTCAGACAAGACACGACGCCGCTCGACTTCTTTCAGGCGCAACTCCTCGACTTTTTTCTGAAGTGCTTCAGGCGCCAATAGTTTTTGCTGTTCTCTAAGCTTTTCGGCCTCGCTTTGCAGCCCCTTCAACACTTCACCCTCATCGGTACGCACTTTGGTAACCTGCTCTTCAAGCTGGCTGGCCATGCTTTTACCGGCTTTTGACATGGCAATGGCACGGTCAACGTCAAACACCAGAATGACCGGCTCCGCAAAAGCAGCCGGGGCAAAGGCCAGACTTCCAGCCATAAAAATCGATAAAATTATTTTCTTAAACACTTCTGTCCCCTCTAAAAACTGGTTCCGATGGTAAATCGGAAAAATCGTGTTTGGTCATAATCTTCTTTAGCAAGTGGTTCGGCAAAGTCAAATCGAACCGGCCCAAATGGTGACCGCCATGCAAAACTTAAACCGGTTGTTGCACGGAAATCCATCTGATCTTCTATTTGACGACAATTAACCAATTGGCCGTTTTGGCAAGGGGAGGAACTGACCGCGTCGGTTTCCCCCAATAGCCCAAAGTCGACAAATAAATTGGCCCGCATGCCCGACTCTTTTGAAAGACCGAGCGGCAAGGAAACTTGCGCCGTGCCGATGAAATATCGATTGGCGCCCAAAGATTGCCCATAGCTTGGATTGCCACTTCGGTCATAGGTAATTTCGCGTGGGCCAACACCGCCACGCTCAAAGCCGCGAAAATCCCGTCCACCTCTGAAGAACCGGTCGCTATAGCGAATGGTGCCGCCTTTATAATCATTAATGACGCCCAATGTGCCCCGCAAATGGAGCACCCAGCCCTCCGCCAACTCTTCAAAGAAATTAGCCGAAGCACGTGTGCGCAAATAAGATGTGTCTCCATTCGGCCCGGCTATATCCTGACCGAAATTGATATTCCACCCATCTGTCGGCGTCACATAATCATCGCGCTTATCAATCGCATAATAATAGCCAAACTCTTGCTTATCCAAATCGTAAGGTGTGCGCCCCGTGCCTTCCGTATTGCTCAGCGTATCATTCACAAAATTGGCAAATAGAGACAGGCGGCCATCCTCAGAAAGCGGGAAACCCAATGACAGGCCAACGCCCCGCTCTTCAAGCGTCAGGCCATTTTGGTAATCATATTCGGTTTGTGTGTCGAACAAGCTGAACCCGGCCGAAACATCGCGGTCGAGAAAATACGGCTCGGTAAAGCCAATATTATAACGCTGCACCTGATTGGAAACGCCCAGATTGAGGCGCAAACGCTGGCCGCGACCGAGAAAATTGCGCTCCGAAACGGATAATTGAGTGGTGAAATCTTCGGCCGAAGAATAACCGACGCCGAAGCTCAATTCACCGGTCGGCATTTCGCGCACATTCACGTCAATAATGGTTTGGTCTTCTTCCGTTCCCGGATTTTCCGTAACCTCGACGGCACTAAAAAAGTTCAGGCCGCGCACACTGCGCTCGGAACGCGATAAAAGCACCTTGTTGAAAGCATCGCCTTCGGCAAGTCGTAACTCGCGACGAATGACGTCGTCTCGGGTTCGGCTATTGCCGTTAATATTGATGCGTTCCACATAAACACGCGGACCTTCATCAATGGCATATTCGATATCAACGGTGCGCGTCTCTTGATTTGAACGCGGCCTCTGGCGAATACTGGCAAAAGCAAAGCCGCTCTCGCCTACCATTTTGGTCAGGGCATCAACCGTTTTGTCCAAAACACGACGGTCATATTGGTCACCCACCTGATGCAAAATTTGCTCTTCCAATTTCACAATGTCCAACGCATCAAGCGATGTGCTGACACGCGCTTCCCCAAAATTATATTTCAGGCCTTCATCAATAACGAAATTAATGAAAAATGCTTCGCCATCGCGCGTCAGTTCTGCATTGGATGAGACAACACGAAAATCGGCATAGCCTTTCGACAAATAATATTGCCGCAATAATTCACGGTCATAGGCAACACGGTCGGGGTCATAATTATCATTGGCTGAAAATATGCGCCACCAACGGCTTTCGCGGGTCAACACAATGCCGCGTAATTCATCGTCACTAAACACGCGATTGCCAAAGAAATTTATGGCACGCACACCGGTTGTCGGCCCCTCGCTAATCTCGAAGATCAAATCGACGCGGTTTTGCGGCAACTGAATAACTTTCGGCTCAATACGGACGGCAAACCGACCGGCACGACGATAAATTTCGATTTGGCGTTCGACATCATCTTGCACTTTGGCACGTGTATAAATCTGCCGTGCCGATAAAATGCCCTCTTTACTGAGCGTCTCATCTCTCATCGCACTATTACCTTCAAAGCTGACGCGATTGACAATCGGGTTTTCAACCACGGTGACAACCAGCCCTTTATCTTCCCGACGAATGGTAACATCGGCAAAAAGACCCGACGAGAACAGCGTTTTTACCGACTGGTCAACCAAATCGGCTTCGTCTTTCAGCCCCACGCGCACCAACATATAGGCAAGCACGGTTTCCTCTTCGACACGCTGCGTGCCTTCAACGCGAACAAATTCAATCGGCTCACCGATTTCGGCGCGTGTCGGCGCGGCAAGCAAGATGAGGCTGAAGAACAGCAGAAAGCAGCTTTTAAAGCGAAAGGCCGACATTAGGAATCCAATTAACCGAATAAGGAAACGACACGGTCAAATACATTAAGCCGCGCTAAATCATTCCACGTTACAAATATGAATAACATCATCACCATGGACAGACCGATGCGCATGCCAATTTCTTGTGCGCGTTCTGACATTGGCTTACCGAAAACTGCCTCATAGGCATAAAAGACGAGATGGCCTCCGTCGAGCATGGGGATGGGGAAAAGATTGATAAGGCCGATGCTGACCGAAAGAACCGCCGTCAGGTTAATCAGAGCGACAAAGCCGAGTGTTGCCGTTTGGCCCGATAATTGGGCGATGCGAATGGGGCCGCCCAAGCTTTCGGCGCTTTCGCGCCCCATAATGATACGGCCAAGCACTACAAAAGTCTGTTCGATGATGAAATAGCTTTCTTCAGCGCCCATCCGCAGTGCGGTGAACGGATTGTAGCGCACATGGCGAACGGTATTTTCATCGGCATTAACGGCCACGCCCAAACGCCCGACATGATATTCATTGCCGAAACGGTCAACCTCAAGCACCCGATCCGGTGTCGCCGTCAGCGTTAAATCAACCCCACCCCGCTCAACCGCAAAGTCAATCGGCACACCGGCGCTCACGGTTACCAACCGGCGCACTTGGCTGAAAGAGGTTATTTCATCGCCATTAATCGCAACAATCAGATCACCGGTTTGCATACCGGCACGCTCAGCGGCGCTGTTCTCAACCACTGTGCCGATAATCGGATCGGTGATGCGCTGGCCAAGCAGTGTATAAAGCGATGCAAAAATAATGATGGCGAGAATGAAATTGGCAACCGGGCCGGCAGCGACAACAATGGCACGCTGCCATAGTGGCTTGTAAAATAAAGTGTCGCCGCGTGCATCTTCGGGCAATTCTTTCAGTTTCTCGGCATCAGGGGCGCTGGCTTCATTCTCATCGCCAAAAAACTTCACATAACCGCCAAGCGGTAGCCAGCCGATTTTCCACTCCGTACCGTGCTTGTCATGCCAACTGGTAATGGCGCGCCCAAAGCCGACTGAGAAAACCTCCACCCGCACGCCACAACGACGGGCAGCATAAAAGTGGCCGAGTTCGTGAAAGAAAACGACAATGGTCAGCACAAACAAAAACGGCACAATATAGGCCAACCCAAGAGCGCCGTATAAATAGTTAATTGCTTCCAAAGCAAGCTCCCAAAATTTGCTGCATTATGACCTTTTTTCAGATTAGTTAAAGCCCTTTAGCAAGAAACTATTTAACCCCAAAATGCGGCAGAAACATGCCCTAAATTGTTTCGATAAATGCCTGCGCTTGCGCCCGCGCCTCGGCATCAATCGCGTGCAATGCATCGACGCTACTGCCGCCCTCATGGCTGTCTTTTTCCAGCACCGCTTCAACCGTATCGCCAATCTGCAAAAACCCGATGCGTTCTTGCAAAAACGCCGCCACCGCAACCTCATTGGCCGCATTAAGCCGCGCCGATGCATGGCCGCCAGCCCGCATTGCCGCTTCAGCTAACGCCAAACACGGAAATTGCGCGCGATTGACGGCGGCAAAATCCAGCCGTCCCTGTGCTGCCAAATCTAGCGGCGCAACACCGGCATCAATGCGGTTCGGATAGGCCATACAATAAGCCAATGGCACGCGCATATCAGGGCTGGCTTTTTGGGCCAGCACACTGCCATCGGTAAAATAAGCCAAGCCATGCACAATCGATTGCGGATGAATGAGCGCATCAAGCTTATCGGGCGCAATGGCAAACAAATAATGCGCCTCAATAAGCTCCAAGCCCTTATTCATCATTGTCGCGCTATCGACCGAAATTTTAGCCCCCATATCCCAATTGGGATGAGCCACTGCTTGCGTCGGCGTGACATCTCGCATGTCTTCGAGGGCCATGTCGCGAAATGGCCCGCCGGAAGCGGTGAGGATGATTTTATCAATCTGCTGCTTATCGCCCTGCCCCTGCAAAAGCTGAAATATCGCATTATGCTCACTATCGACCGGTAAAATTTGCGTGCCGCTTTTGTCGGCGGCTTCCATTAAATGCGCGCCGCCCGCGACAAGCGCTTCCTTATTGGCCAGCGCCAAGGCACCCCCCTGCGCGGCGCAAATCAGCGAGGGCGCAAGACCGGCAAAACCAACAATCGCCATAATCGCCAAATCGGTTTCGGCACGCGCCATTTGCGCCAAACCGTCAGCGCCGACCAAAATCTCACCATTGAAATCGGGCAGTGCTTCCTGCAAAGCAGCACGCCCTGCCTCGTCACCAATGACCAATAGCGACGGATTGTGGCGCCGCGCAATGTCGGCCAGCTTATCGACATTCCCGTCGGCACTGGCGGCAAAAAGCGAAAACTTGTCTGCATGCCGCCCGATAAGGTCGAGCGCGTTGTCGCCAATTGTGCCGGTTGCCCCGAAAAGAGAAATTTGCCGCATCGCTACCACACCCAAAGCGCGGCAGAAGATGCACCGCCGCGCCAGACAACAATGAAAAGCGCGACAATCAAAACACCGATAAGGCCGTCAACCCGGTCAAGCAGACCACCATGTCCGGGAATAATAGCGCCGGAATCTTTGACGTCATAGCGCCGCTTAATGGCCGACTCGAACAAATCTGCCGCTTGTGCGCAAATCGCCAGGAGCGGCGCAATAACCATAAGCGCCGTGAATTGCATGTCGCCAAACCCAAAGCCGACAACGGTGAGAAATGACAGCACGCCGGCAAGCGCCGCGCCGACCATGCCGCCGACCAGTCCCGCCCAAGTTTTCTTCGGCGAGATGACCGGCGCGAGCTTTGGCCCGCCAATCAGCTTGCCGGCAAACATGGCGAAAATATCAACCGCCCAAACCGAAAGTAAAATATAGCCGATAACAAACATGCCGAGCGGGTCGAGGCGCAAAAACTGCGCCGCAATCAAGGGTAAAGCGATATAGTAAAGCCCACCGACAATCGGCGCCAAGCGCCGCCCGTCGAGCAGGCAATAAGCGGCATAGGCCAGTGCGCCGACCACGAGGACGGCGATTGCATCCATTGGGCTGACAAGCAAACCAAAAGCCAATAGCAATATGACGGCAACGCCCAATGCCATGCCCTCACCCGGCGCGGC
>Ga0213866_10002103_pt1 | contig 14308 bp, 14 predicted proteins | sample PICome_11_FD_160079 | JGI IMG/M metagenome (GOLD analysis project Ga0213866, IMG submission 160079) | Coastal seawater microbial communities near Pivers Island, North Carolina, United States - PICO284 | ecosystem: Environmental > Aquatic > Marine > Coastal | place: USA: North Carolina...
AAATTATCTTATGTTGACAAAATCATTGATAATATTGAAGGGGTAGAACTTGTTGTCCCTAGAACTCGAAATCAAGCACTTGTTGTCCATAATTTTCAATCTGGTAACTACGGAATAAATGGTGATTATCCTATTTTAGATAAGATACAGAAAAAGAAAATGCTACAAGGACGTTTCATAAATCAAAATGATATTAGTGAAAAGCGTAAAGTAGCTGTTATTTCAGATGATATTTATAAACAACTGTTTGAGAAAGATGAAAACTCAATTGGTGATTACATACAAATTAATAGTACAAATTTTAAGGTAATTGGTGTCTTTCAGGAACAGGATGTAAATATGGGGCCTTCAAGCGATGTTCATATACCTTTCACTACATTTCAACAATTATATAATACTGGAGATCGTGTAGGTTGGATGGTTATAACTGGAAAATCTGATTATAATATCAGGCAAATAGAAGAAGATGTAAAGTTACTATTACGAAATTTGAACAAAATTCACCCTAGAGACAATAGAGCATTTGGAAGTTTTAACCTAGGTAAAGAATTTGCAAAAATCACTGGATTTTTAACAGGGATGCAATTTTTAACATGGTTTGTTGGAATAGCAACTTTAATTGCAGGAGTTTTTGCAATTGGAAATATACTATTGATAACAGTAAAAGAAAGAACCAAAGAGATAGGAGTAAGAAGAGCACTTGGAGCCACACCTTTTGAAATTAAAAGACAGATAGTAGTAGAAGCTGTTTTTTTAACTTTAGTTTCAGGAATTTTAGGAATAATAACAGGGGGGTGGATTCTAATAGCAATTGATAATGCATGGGGACAAGGTGAAGACGCTACATTGATCAATGCATCAGTTTCAATTGCAGTTGTTTTTATTGCCTTGTTAGTATTGGTGGTATTAGGTACAATTATAGGACTAATCCCAGCATTCAAAGCGACGAGTATTAAGCCCATACAAGCATTAAGAGAAGAATAATTAAATAAAAAACATGAATAAAACACTAAAAACAATTTCAGGGATTGTCTTATTAATCCTTTTGGTATATGTATTAAAATACTTTAAGGATTCAAACAGTAAAGACATAGTTGAATACAAAACCGAAAAGCCTTTTTACAGTTCAGTAGATACTAAAATAGTAGCTACGGGTAAATTAAATCCAGAAGAAGAGATTGAGATCAAACCTCAAATTTCAGGAATTGTTGACAAAATATTAGTTGAAGAGGGGGACTTAGTAATTAAAGGTGATTTGATTGCAAAAATTAGAGTAGTTCCAAATGAACAGGCTTTAGTGAGTGCTCAGAGTCGAATTAAGACAACAAAATTATCATATAATAATGCAAAAACTTTGTTTGAAAGGAACAAGACTTTATTTGAGAAAGGCTACATTTCAACACAAGATTTTGAAAACAATGAATTGAGTTTAAATCAAGCAGAAGAAGTATATAATCAAGCTCAAAATGATTATCAGATTATTAAACAAGGATCTGTTCTTGGTGGCGGTTCAGCTAATACTAATATTATAGCTCAAATTTCAGGGACTATTTTAGAAATTCCAGTTAGAGAAGGGGATCAAGTGATTGAAAGTAATAATTTTAATGCTGGAACAACAATAGCTACAGTAGCAGACATGAGTCAAATGATTTTTGAGGGTAAAGTAGATGAATCTGAAGTAGAAAAGCTTGAGGAAGGCATAGATATAAAAGTAATTCTTGGGGCGATTAATGAAAAGGAGTTTCCAGCGAAATTAACTTTTGTAGCTCCGAAAGGTATCGAACAAAACGGTGCTGTTCAATTTACGATCAAAGCGGATGTAGAAGTTGAATCAAGCAAATCAATTCGAGCAGGGTATAGTGCAAATGCTGAAATTGAGGTTGAGAGTAAAGACAGTGTTCTAGTGATAAATGAATCCTTACTTCAATTTAATAGAATTACTGAAAAACCGTTTGTTGAAATTTTAAATGATAATGGAGATTTTAGAACTAAAAACGTAGAAATCGGTATTTCTGACGGAATAAATATTGAGATTATTGAAGGGGTAAAGCTAACTGACCAAATAAAAGTTTGGAATAAGGCTCTAGAAGATAGTGACGAGGAAGATCAGGATGATGAAAATTAAAATTTTATTTAATATTATGAGAAAACAAATATTATTATTTTTTGTTTTAAGCATATTTTTTTCAAATGCTCAAACTAAATGGACTTTAGAAGAGTGTGTTATTTATGCTTTGGAAAATAACATAAGCATAAAACAAACTGAAAATGCATTATTAATTAACGATCAAGATATTATTTCAGCCAAAGGTAATTTTATGCCTTTACTTGGAGTTAATGCATCACAAAGCCTAAGCTTAGGGAATATTCAAGTTTTTGACGGGCAATTTATTGATAGAACATTCCACTCCACAAATATGGGCGTTAGTCTTTCACAAACAGTTTTTAATGGATTTAGGAATACAAATATTTATAAACAGTCATTGATAAACAAAGAAGCTAATCTTGAGGATTACAAGAGAATTAAAGACAACGTTTCATTGAATGTCGTTAATTCGTATTTAAATGTTTTGCTCAACAAAGAAAATTTAAACGTATCTCAAGCTCAGTATGCATTTTCTGTGGAACAGCTAGAAAGGATTGAAGAATTAGTAAGGTCAGGAATTCAGCCTGAGGCTAACCGTTATGATGCCCAGGCTACATTAGCAAGTGATGAGCAAAGATTAACAGTGGCTGAAAATAATTATAATTTAGCACTTTTGTCTTTATCCCAAGTTCTGCAAGTTCCGTTCGATGGGTTTGATGTGGAATTTATTGAGCTTGAAAATCCATCAGAGCTTATAATGTATTCAAATGTTGACGAAATATTATCTTTTGCTTTAAAAAACCGAAGCGAGATTAAACTTGCTAAAAAGAATATTGAATCAGCTGAATTAAATAAGGAGATTTCTAAAAGTGGATTTTATCCATCTTTAAGTTTTAGTTATGGTCTTAATGCTGGAGCAAATTTTTCAAACTTAACAAGTGATAATTCCTTTTTTCAACAGATAAATGATAATCGTGGTCACGCTTTTGGTCTTAGACTTAACATTCCAATTTATTCCAGAAATCAGAACAAAACTGCTTTATCAAAGGCAAAAATCCAAATTGAGAATAGTAGTCTAGCATTAGATCAAGCAAAGGTTGATTTGGAGAGTAATATCAGAAGAGCGTATAATGATGCAAAAGCTGCTTTAAAAACATTTACATCATCAAAAAAGTCTGTTTTAGCTCGTCAATTTTCATTTGATAACGCTCAAGAACGTTATAATATTGGAGCTTTAAATTCATTGGATTTAGAACAAAATAGAACTCAACTTGTAAATGCTCAATCTAGTCTAATACAGGCTAAATATGATTTTATTTTTAAGACAAAAGTACTTGACTTTTATCTCGGTAAACCATTAGATTTGTAAATGGCCTATATTTTAAATATTGAGACTTCTACAACAAACTGTTCCGTTGCTATTTCATATAATGGTGAACAAATAAGCTTAAAAGAGGATAACAGTAAACAGTATTCACATGCTGAAAGATTACATCTTTATATTGAAGAAGTATTAAGTTCTGCTGAAATAGATTCAAAAACTCTAGATGCTGTTTCAGTGAGTATGGGTCCAGGATCATATACAGGACTTAGAATTGGAGTTTCTGCTGCTAAAGGACTTTGTTTTGCATTAGACATCCCTTTAATAGCTATCCCAACTTTAGATTCTCTATCTAGAAAAATTAAGATAAATGATGGCTATATTGTTCCATTAATAGATGCACGTAGATTGGAAGTTTATACCGCAATATTTGATTCTGAATATTCTTGTATTGAACCTACTTCGGCAAAGATATTAGATAAAACGTCTTACAACAAAATTCTTGAATCCAATTCGGTATATTTTGTAGGTAATGCAATACAAAAAACAAATGCTATAATAAATCATAAAAACGCAGTGTTTTGTGATCAATTACCATCTGCTTCTCAAATGTGCGAGATATCATTTGAAAAATTTAGGTTAAATCAATTTGAAGACTTGGCATATTTTGAGCCATTTTATTTGAAAGATTTTGTTGCGTTCACAAAAAAATGATTAATGATAAAGGTTGTAACTTTAGATATAAAATTTTAGTAGATGAAGCTATTTATTGTACCTACACCAATTGGAAATCTTCAAGACATGACTTTTAGAGCGATTAATGTTCTAAAATCCGTTGATTTAATTCTAGCAGAAGACACAAGGGTTTCTGGAAAACTTTTGAAGCATTTTGAAATCAATACTAAGATGCAATCTTACCATATGCATAATGAGCATAAGATTTTAAAAAGCATTGTTGATAAATTAAAATCAGGTCTTGAAATAGCACTTATTAGTGATGCTGGTACTCCAGCAATATCAGATCCAGGGTTTTTATTAACTAGAGCATGTGTAGACGAGGGTATAGCTATAGAATGCCTACCTGGAGCAACTGCTTTTGTGCCAGCTTTAGTAAATTCCGGACTGCCTAATGATCGATTTGTTTTTGAAGGGTTTTTGCCCATAAAAAAAGGACGTCAAACACGTCTAAAATTATTGGCTCAAGAACCTCGGACAATTGTTATTTATGTAAGTCCACATAAATTAAATAAAACACTTGAAGAAATCGTAATGTATTTTGGTTCAGATCGACAAATTTCAGTTTCTCGCGAATTATCAAAAATCTACGAAGAGACTCTCAGGGGGACAGCACAATCCATTTTAGAACATTATAATTCTAAGCAAGTAAAAGGAGAACTAGTACTAATAATTTCAGGGCTTAATTAACATAAAAATTAAGAATGTTTTCCAGTATCCCATCCATTTTCACTTAAAAACTTTTTTCCACTATCAACAGCTCCTATTTCAATAGTAGTAGCCATAGAATCATTCCAGCGATTTAAATATCCAAATAAAGAGATAACCCCTAATATCTCAACTATTTCTCCGTCATTCCAATTGTCATGTAGTCTTTTTTTTATGGAGTGATCAACTTTATTTGGAATTGTTGATGCAGCTAGACTAAAATCTAACGCAGCACGTTCTGCTTCGCTAAATGCAGGATGAGTTCTGTATGACCATATATTTTCTAACTTATCTTTTTTTGCTCCATATCTTTCGGCGGCTCGAATTGCATGCGCTTCGCAATATCGACACCCACTAGCATTACTGCTAACCCATGCTATCATTCGTTTTAACGCAGAGCTGACTCTGCCTTCATTTTTCATAACAGCTTTATTTAAATTTATAAAAGCTTTACTAATTGCTGGCCGGTGTTGCATTGTTAAAACTGAATTTGGACAAAAACCTAGTGTTTCATTAAAAAAATCTGCAAGTCTTTGAGTTTCTCTATCATGGTCAGGGTTTAAAGGTTTTACTAGTGGCATTTTTAAAATTTTAAATAGTATTTTTGGTTTAACAATAAACAAAAATAATTTTATAATGGCCCATAAGACTGTAACCAAATGGAAAGGCGGTATGTTATTTGAATCTGATAATCCAAGTGGTAATAAGTTTATTATGGACACTATTTCTAAAGATACTGCAAAGCAACAGGGCTTATCTCCTAAAGCAATGATGCTATCTTCTTTAGCAGGATGTTCAGGTATTGATATTGTAGATATACTTAAGAAAATGAAGATTACAGATTATGATCTAACAATCGCTGTTGAAGGGAAACTTAGCGATGAACACCCAAAATATTATCACACTGTTCAAGTAGATTATTTTTTTTCTGGGAAATACATTGATTCGAATAAATGTAAAAGAGCAGTGAATCTTTCAGTTGAAAAATACTGTGGTGTAATGGAAATGTTTCGAAGATTTGCTAAAGTTAATTTTAATATCCATTTTCAATAGAATTATAAATGAGATGGATAACTAAGCCCAAGCCAGAAGACAAAATTGTCAAGAAAATTTCTGACGATCTGGGTGTTGATTTAAATATTGCGAGTCTTTTAGTTAATCGAGGTATAACAAATTTTAAGGAAGCTAAGGATTTTTTTCGGCCAAAACTATCTTCATTACACGATCCATATTTGATGAAGGATATGGATAAAGCCGTATCTCGAATTCAAAGTGCATTGATAAAAAATGAACGAATATTGGTATATGGGGACTATGATGTTGATGGTACTACTTCTGTTGCCATGATGGCTTCTTACTTGGAAAAGAAAACAAATAAAATTGAAACTTATATACCAGATCGTTTTAATGAAGGTTATGGGGTGTCATATAAAGGAATTGATTATGCGGCAGATAATAACTTTAGCCTTGTAATTGCCTTAGACTGTGGAGTTAAAGCTCTTCAAAAAATTGAGTATGCTCACAGTAAAGGAGTTGATTTTATAATTTGTGATCATCATCGCCCGGGAGTTGATCTACCAAAAGCTGTTGCTGTTTTAGATCCAAAACGATCAGATTGTAATTATCCATATAAAGAATTGTGTGGATGCGGAGTAGGATTTAAATTAATTCAAGCTTTAGGCCAAAAGTATTCTGAGACACTTGAAGATTTAATAGTTTTTCTAGATTTGGTAGCTATTGCAATTGGGGCTGACATTGTTCCTTTAAATGGTGAAAATAGAATATTAGCTTATTATGGTATTAAACGGATAAATTCAAGTCCTCGACCAGGTATTCAAGCATTATTAGCTAATGTTTCAAAAAAAACATTAACTCTAACAGATTTAAATTTTATTGTAGCCCCGCGTATTAACGCTGCAGGACGTATGAAACATGGCGCTTATGCTGTGAACTTATTGCGAGAAAAGAGTATTGAAAAGGCTAATATGGCCGCTTCATCAATTGAATTATTTAATTCTAACAGACGAAAATTAGATCAAGAGATTACTAAAGAGGCTCTTTTACAAATTGAAAATATGAGCGAATTAAATAATGAATCTACTGTGGTTTATGATCCGTCTTGGAATAAAGGAGTCATTGGGATAGTCGCCTCTAGGTTGATTGAAACTTATTATAGGCCAACTTTAGTTTTCACTAAGAGCGGAGATTTTTTGACAGCTTCGGCAAGATCAGTTAAGGGATATGATATCTATGAAGCCCTTAAAAATTGTAGCCAATATATTGAACAATTTGGCGGTCACAAGTATGCAGCTGGACTTACCATAAAGGAGTCTAATTATAAACTATTTAAAGCAGCTTTTGAAAAAGAAGTTCTTGAAAGTTTACCCAAACATTTAAAATCTCCTGAAATAAAAATTGATAGAATTATTGAATTGAGTGATATATCTCCTAAGTTTCATAGAATATTGAAGCAGTTTGCGCCTTTTGGCCCTGAAAATAATACACCAATATTTATGACTAAAGCAGTAGTTGATTGTGGATATGGTAAATGTGTTGGTAATGATAATAAGCATCTAAAAATAAGAGTAAAAAAAGGAGAATCTGATAAACTTGAAGCGATTGGGTTTGGATTAGGGAATAAGTTATCTCAAATTAAAGACAATGCTAATTTTGATATTGTTTACTCTTTAGACGAAAATCATTGGGATGGCCGTGTTAGCTTACAATTAAAACTCAAAGATTTAAAAAATTGATATGTCTAAAAATGATCCATATGCAGCTTTAAGATTTAGAGAATTTAATATTTTTTTATTGTTGCGTTTTCTTTTAGTCTTTGCGTGGTCTATGCAATTTATTGTTATTGAGTGGCAAGTTTATTCTTTAACAAAAGACCCACTCTCATTGGGTGTCATTGGATTAATGGAGATTATTCCAGCATTAAGTGTAGCGTTATTGGCTGGGCATTTTGTAGATCAAAATGAAAAACGCAATTTATTTTTGTGGTGTATCGGATTGTTTTCTCTAATAAGTCTGGGTCTGTTTTTAATATCTACACCTAATTTATTTATAACATTAAGTAATGACAAAATTCTATATTCAATATATGGGTTTGTTTTTTTTGGTGGATTACTAAGAGCCTTTTTTGGCCCTACTATTTTCTCTTTAGTTGCCTTGATTGTGCCAAAAAAGGTTTATCCAAATGCTGCAACTTGGAACAGTTCTACTTGGCAAATGGCATCTATTTTAGGGCCTGCATTTGCAGGGCTTACTATAAATTGGATTGGGGTTAATTGGTCACTAGCTATAGTTTTTATTTTGGTTGTTATTTCTTTTTTTCTAACACTTTTAATTTCTAAAAAGCCTGTTCTTAATCCAAAGATTGGAGAGCCTGTCCTTAAGAGTTTAAATGAAGGGTTAAAATTTGTTTTTAATAATAAAGCTATTCTTGGTGCTCTTAGCTTAGATATGATTGCAGTATTATTTGGAGGAGCAGTAGCATTACTTCCAGTTTTTGCTCAAGACATATTAGATGTTGGATCCGAAGGCTTTGGATTGTTGAGGGCTGCTCCAGCTGTTGGAGCTTTTTTAACAATGTTAATTACTGCATATATTCCAATAAGTAGACATGCAGGTATTAAATTATTAGTAGCAGTCTTTGGATTTGGAATTTCAATAATTGTTTTTGGAGTCTCATCTGTTTTTTGGATTTCAGTTATAGCATTATTTTTTAGTGGAGTCACTGATGGCATTTCCATGGTTATAAGACAAACAATATTACAGATTAAAACGCCTGATCACATGCGAGGCAGAGTTTCTTCAGTTAATTCAATGTTTGTTGGCTCCTCGAACGAACTTGGTGCTTTTGAAAGTGGTTTAACAGCAAAATTAATGGGGACTGTTAAGGCTGTAGTGTTTGGAGGAACAATGACATTACTTACAGTATTTACAACTGCTGTAGTGTCTCCAACATTTAGAAAATTAGATTTACAAGAGGATTTAAAGGAACACGAAAAATAATTATTTTTTTATTTAGTTAAATTTATCCTGTATGTATATTTAAAACCTACAATAGATTTACTGCTTTTAACAAGTCTAGATGTGTCGTCTTGTAAGGCGTAAAAGACTCCAACTGTTCCAAATTCTTTAAATTTTCTATTAAGTTTTAGAGTAAAACGTTGTCTATTAAAACCATTATTTTCATCAATTCCTTGATGTTCGTTGAATAATTCAGCAAAAAGTTTAAGATTTAATTTCAACGGTTTTAATCTTGTCTCTAAACCAGCTCTAAAGCGTGTATATTCTATCGCATTATCACCTTCATCTTCAGAAAGACCTAATTGGTTTTTGTTCTGATATCTTAATCTTAGTGAAAAAACAAGATTTTTAGCAATTTTTTGATCAAATAACGCATCAAACTGATATCTAAAGTAGTATTTGTTTCCTTGAATATTTCCAACATCATCATTTTTTGTGATATATCTTACACCACCACCTAATGAAAGCTTTTTAAACAATGAATAATTTACTTTTACTTGTGTAAAGTAATTTTTCATGGAACTTATATCGTTACGGTATCTAAGATGTTCTGATACTGAAAATGATAGTTTTTTTGAAGCTTTCAAGTCTAGTTCAATTGCACTCCATCCTTCAAGATCAGAATTATTTTGCGCATCAATTGAGCTTAAGCCAAATGTCACACAAATTAAAGTATATAAGAAATATTTTGAGATTTTTTTCATACTATTTTTTGTAGCGAATTTTTATTTTGGCTGTTTGTTTTTCAAAGTCAACTTCATTGATGTCAAGCTTTAAAATTTCAACACCAAGAGAATTTTCAAGCTCATTCTTAAGCAGGTCAAATTGTTCTGGTTTTATGTTTTCAAGTGAGTTGTAAATAACATCTTTAATACCATAATCTTTTGGTATTGTTTTTTCTTGTGGTGTTAATCTTTGTTGACTCCAATAGCGGTCCAAATAGTATATTGATATTGAAATAAAACTATTGGCTAATAAAATTTCTATGTAACTCATTTTTTTGTTGGATAGAGCATTTATTATAGACACTCCAATCACCACAAATAAATAGGTCATTTCCCTGACTTTCAAAGGATCAGTTCGGTAACGAATAATTCCAAAGATTGCAAATAGACCTAACGCTAAGCCTAAGTCTAGTTCATATTTTTTTAGTGTAAAGCACAAGAAAAATACTACGATTCCAACCAGGTAAAAAGTAAATAAAAATTCTGTTTTTTTTGAAAAATGATAATAAGATAACTTAATGATGAATGTTAAGTACAACATGTTTATACTCAGGCGGAGAAGCATTTTATAAAAGTCGTCATCAAAAAAGGGGATCCCAAAAAATTCCATTGGCTTTGTGATTTATTAATGACTCTAAGGTATTTATTTTGACTTAATTATTACCAAATAATTAAAAAAAAGTAAATTATAAAACTATTTTATTTAAATTTTTGATTGTTTTAGCGATAAGTATTCTCCATCAAATACTGCAAAAGTGTAGTGGGAAATCCAATCTCCTAAATTAACATACATGGACTTAGAATTGAGTTTAATTTCTAATGGCAAGTGTCTATGCCCAAATACAAAGTAATCATAGTGTTTAGTTTCAAGTTTTCTTCGGCAATATTGAGTTAACCATTCTTTTTCTTCACCTTTGAATTTGAGATCTTCACTTCCTGATATTAATTTATTTTTCAACGAAAGATATTGGGCAAAACGAACTCCTATATCTGGATGAATCCATCTGTAAACCCATCTAAAAAAAGTATTTGTAAATATTTTTTTTAATCTTTTATACCCCCTGTCTTTAGGACCAAGACCATCTCCATGTCCTATGAAAAATTCTTTGTTATTCAATTTAAATTGGTGTGGCTTGTGGTAAACCTTAATATTTAATTCTTTCTCAAAGTAGTCAGTCATCCACATATCATGGTTTCCTACAAAAAAGTGAATTTCAATTCCTTGGTCGCTTAGTTCTGCTAGTTTCCCAATCACTCTTGTAAAACCTTTAGGGATAACATATTTATATTCAAACCAAAAATCAAAAAGATCTCCAAGTATAAATAGTACTTGGGCATCTTTTCTAATTTCTTCTAACCATTCAATAAATTTTTTTTCTCTTAACTTTGAATCTACTCTGTTAGGAGCTCCAAAATGATGATCAGAGGTGAAATAAATTTTTTTGTCTTTTAAAAGCTTTATGGTATTCATAATCTAGATTTAGTTATCATTAGCATACCATTCTGCATAGCATGATGCAGTTTCACGAAGCTTTAACGAAAATAATTTAATATTTTTTGGAAGTCTATTTTTAATTTTGTCTGCAAAATCAGTTACCAACATTTCACTTGTCGGCTGGTAGTCAACTAAAACAACATTATGACCTAACGATTTGAGATTATTTGCTAGTTCAATATGTGGAGTATTTTTATTGAAAATTGTAGCGTGGTCAAAACGGTCTACAATTTCTTCTTTAACAATTTTCTTTAAATCAGAAAAATCCATTATCATACCAAATTTTGGATCATTAGAATCTAAGACAGGATTCCCTAATACTGTTACGCTCAATTTATAACTATGACCGTGAATATTCTTACACTTTCCGTCATGTCCATAAAGCGCATGGCCTGTTTCAAACGTAAACTCTTTTGTAATTCTAATTATGGACATTTTTGTTTTTCGATTTAACGATTAACTCAGGCAAAGTTAATGTTTTCGTATTTGTGGCAAAAATTGTTTTCTAAATTTCACAACCAGAGGTAACCCCCTAGCAATTATCCATAATGTGAATGCTAACAAGATACCATGTAATTTTAATCCCAATTTATCATTGATTAATAGTGCAGGAATAAACACTAAAAGTGTAGACACAAGAAGAACATTTCTTAGTATCTTCATCTCTCCAAGCCCTTTAAAAATACCGTCAAATACAAATGTTATTGCGCATAGAGGTTGCATTACTAAAACTATCCAGAACACATTATAAAAGCTTGATAGTACTTCTGGGTCTGACGAAAAAATCTTTCCTATTGGAAAATAAAATAGTCCTCCTAATCCCCCCATGATAACTCCAACAATAAGAGATTTTTTAGTTAGTACTTTACTTAACTTAAAGAGATTTTTAAATTGTTTGGCTCCTAACAATTTGCCAGATAGGATATTACCTGCACTTGCATATCCATCAACTGCAAATGCTGCAAAAAACCATAAGTTTATAGTAATAGTATATGCAGCGATATAATTTGTACCATAGCGTGTTGCGAAACTTGTTGCAAAATATAAAGCTAAATTTAAAGCTAAGGTTCTTACTATAAGATTACCAATCATAGTTAAAAACCTTGGCAGTTCTTTGTTCAGTGGAGGCCTAATTATTAAATCAATTTTTGTTTTATTAATTATTAAAAATGTAGATAATAGCGCCATAAAGAATTGAGATATCACACTTGCTAATGCAGCACCTTCTAAATACATTGGAGTTATAAGTCCAGAGATACCATGTACTAAAATAAAATCTAAAACAATATTAGTTGTGGTTCCAATTAGTGCTATTATCATTGGCGTATATGTGTTTTGTAAACCTCTAAATACTCCAAAGACAGCAAAAGTATATAGTGTAAAAGGCAGGCCAATTACGCGTATATTAAAGTACTCAACGGTGTAATCTAAAAGTAGATTTTCAGCGTTATAAAATTCAAATATAGATTTACTTACAGGGATAGTAGTAAAACAAATTAGTATACTAATAATGACAATTATTGAAATGGCTTGAGCAGGTAGATTTTTTATTTCTTGAAGTTTATTGGCTCCTAAATATTGTGAAACAATAGCTGAAATTGCTGATCTTGATTGCCCCATTACCCATATTAACATTGATAAGAATGATGAAACAATTCCAATAGCTGCCAAAGATTCAGTTGCATTAATCTTAATATGCCCAACAATAGCTGCGTCAGTTATAGACAGCACAGGCTCAGAAATACCTGCAATTATTGCAGGTATTGCCAGCCTATTTATATTTTTATTTGAAATGGTATTATCCAAACTTTAATTAAAATAAGGGATAAAAATAATGAAATAAGATATCAGATTTTTCAGTTAATCAATCCATTTATATCATAATTTGAGAAAAACTCCCAAATTAATGCACTTGAATCAATATCTTCATTTTGAAACCACACATGCGTACCCCCATTCACTTTGAAGTGTTTTACCACTGATCCATTCAAGCCATTATTATAAATTATTTCTTGAACAGTTATACCATTGCTATTATTAATGTCTTCCAAGTCAGTTATGATTGGATTTGGGGAACATTGATTATTTATCACCCAAAAATCCAGAACATCATCTATTGGGGTATTCCATTCTTGTATGCCGTTATATGGTACTACAGGATCGTTTGTTCCGTGTATTTGCAAAATTGGAACTTCCCTTTGTGCATTACATTCATCAACAGTTTGTGTTGTCATTGATCCTGTAACAGACGCAATAGCTGCAATTTCGTTGCTTAGCTGGCAAGCTAATAAGAAACTCATAAATCCTCCATTTGACATTCCAGTTGCATAGACCCTATCTAGATTTAGATTATACATTTCTGACAATGATGAAATCAGATAATTTACAAAAGCAACATCATCTGTGTTACTACCTGCTGTAAATCCACCAACATTCCAATGTGCAAGTAGATTTAGTATTAGACTGCCTTGAGGATAAACTACAATAAAATTTTCTTGATCTGCAATTTCGTTAAACCCTGTGCTGTTCATGGTGAAATTGTTTGATCCTCCAAAACCATGAAAAACAAATAAAATTGGTGAAGGAATACTATGATCATAGCTCTCAGGGATATAAACAATATATTCTCTTGGTATTTCATCAAAAACCACATTAAATTCATTTATTCCATAATTAATTTCAGATGATGGAGGCAATGTTGTAAAGCTAATTTCATTCCCATAATATTCTCCAATTGAGTTGGAAATAAAAGATCTTACATAATATGTTGTACTGGGGTCAAGATTTGTAAGAGTTACATTAATTTGTTCTCCCGAAGATGTTATTAAATTATCATTGATATTTGGTTGGTTATTAGTTGAGTAGACAAAGCCTTGTTGGGCGCCAGGTGCGATATTACAATTATCAGACGTGACAACTACACTTCCATTAAGAATTGCACTAGTATCAGTAATGTTTGTAGCTTCTGAGGTTTCTAAAGTATGTTGATAAATACAATCAACAGGGCCTTCATCCTTGGAACATGATAAAACACTTAAAAGGGCAAAAAACAGAAATCTTTTCATAGGTTAAATATCAAACAATATACAATTAATTATATTAAATTATTTAGCATAGATGTTTGTTGCCTGAAGATTTAGTTTTTATTAGATTTGAAGTATTCTTGAGGTTACAAACATAACTTAGAATTTTTTAATCACCAC
>Ga0213866_10002105_pt1 | contig 14295 bp, 12 predicted proteins | sample PICome_11_FD_160079 | JGI IMG/M metagenome (GOLD analysis project Ga0213866, IMG submission 160079) | Coastal seawater microbial communities near Pivers Island, North Carolina, United States - PICO284 | ecosystem: Environmental > Aquatic > Marine > Coastal | place: USA: North Carolina...
AATTTATCCCTAAGGATAAAATGAATGAGTTCCTATTCTCATCCAAAATGAGGATTACTCCGCAACATATTGATATGAAGGAGATATTGTTCTCGTTTGACAGGTCTTTGTTTAGTGCGGAGTTTTCAATTAGACCACTGAAAACTGTTCCAATTATAAATGCGCTTATTAATGTGGACAGGATAGACCTTGATGAATATAAGTTCAATGAGCAGCTTTATTCTGAAGTTAAAGATTTTGTAAAGAGTTCTAAAAAAACAAGGTTGGATCAGTCTTGGTTGAGTCGAGTTAAAAACAAGTTGAATTTAACGGTGAATGCTAAGGATATTATATTTAATGACCATTATATTGATAATCATGTTACATCTATAATTGTAAATCGTAACTTTTTTCATCTGCAAAAGTTTTTTATAGATGCTGATGCAATGAAAATTGACCTTAAATATAAAGCTGATATCAAGGATGAAGATAACCCTAAGGCGGATTTAGAGGTTAGGTCTTTAGATTTTGACACGGCATTTATTATACCTAAGGCTTTATATAAAAATGAAGCCAAATATGAATTAACAAATGAAAAGTTCAATTTTCTTGATATAGGAGAGTTTGATGGTATTTGGAAAGTAGATATAAAGAACTTTATCCATAAAGATTTTAAAATGTCAAAAGTAGCTTTCGATGCAGAGTTGAAAGACAATGTTTTGGATATTAAGAAATTTGATTCTGAGTTATATGGTGGAAAGTTTGATTTGTTGGGCAAAGTGGGTTTGAATAAGCTATCTCCATCTTTAGGGGTGCGTATTTCACTTACAGGTGTTGATATTAAGCCGTTAATACAGAACGTAAAGAAAGAAGCTGATACTTCAGGCCAGATATTTTTTACAGGAACATTTAATACTTCTGGCCAAGGTCTTTATAAGTGGATTTATAACCTGAAATTAAAAGCAAAGCTTGATATGCAGAGTGTTAATTTTAAAGGCTTTAATCTGAAGAAAATTTTACAAAAGTCTAGGACTACTTATTCATTTATTGATATGAAAGAGGTTTTAAAAGAAGCTTCTGTCTCTGGGGAGACGGAGTTTGAGTGGGCTCAAGGTAAGTTGATAAGTGATAAAGGAATTTTAAAAGCTTCTAAGTTTAAGTTCTTTAACAATGAATCACTTGGAGAATTTAATGCATATGTCAATCTTATTGATCTTAAAACCAATGCTTTGGCTAATGTTAAGCTTACCCCTGAAAGAAGGAAGTCGGTTACTATTCCGATAACATTTAAGGGTGAACTTATGAATCTTGACTTGGAAATGGACACTAAGGATTTAGAAAGATATATTACTGATAAAGGTAATAGATAAAAGGATCTTTTGAGTGTTTTATTCAAGAAACTTTCTATAATAATATTGGATAATAATTATGGCTGAAATTGGTGTTCTAGGTGCAGGCAGTTGGGGAACTGCGTTAGCAATCTCGATTTGCAATTCTGGCAATGATGTTGTGATATGGTCTAGAAATGAAGGGCTCGTTGATTCAATTAATCATGATAGAGTTAATAGTTATCTTCCTGATATTGTTTTGCCAGAAAAAATTCACGCAACCAATAGCGTAAATGACGTTACAAATTGTAAAACTATATTAATGGTTGTTCCTGCTCAGACCATAAGGGAAAATTGTGAAAGTTTAAAAAATGCTGGTATTTCAAATGAAATATCTTTGGTTCTTTGTTGTAAAGGAATTGAAAAGGGCAGCCAAAAGTTAATGGGAGAAGTCGTAAAGGAGGTTTTGCCTGATAACCCTTTGGCCATCCTGTCTGGCCCAAATTTTGCCTATGAGGTGGCAAAAGGACTTCCTTCCTGCACTACAATTGCCTGTGAAGACAACAATCTGGGCTTAAAATTACTTGAGCAAATCGGAAGCCCTGCTTTTAGGACGTACTTAACATCTGATGTAATTGGTGCGCAAATAGGTGGAGCGGTAAAGAACGTTCTTGCTATTGCTTGCGGAATAGCAATTGGAAAAGGGTTGGGTGAAAATACGCGTGCAGCAATAGTTACTAGAGGCATAGCTGAAATCAAAAGGCTTTGTATGGCAAAGGGGGGCAAAGCAGAAACCTTAATGGGGCTAAGTGGCATAGGTGATATTATGCTTACATGCGGTAGTAAGACATCTCGCAATATGTCGTTTGGATATAACATGGGGCAGGGAAAAACAGTTGAAGAGCTAACGGGATCTGGCCAAAAATTAGCTGAAGGGGTTGTTACGTCATCATCAGTTTCTGAGCTGGCAAAGTCTTTAGATGTTGAGATGCCAATATGTAATGCAGTAAATGAAATTATATTTAATGGCTCTGATATTGATACTGTTATAAGCGGCCTTTTGAGTAGGCCTTTAACGTTTGAATGATGCTTGATAAGCTATATGTACTCTATACATTATCCAAAAATAGTTGCCTTGCTTTATTGCAAAATAAATTTGTTGGACTAAAATAAAGTGGAAATAGTTAATTCTATATTATATTGATTAAGTAACTGATTGACAGTTCACATCCATTGTTTATTCTACAACTTCAAGTATTAAATCATAAGGGGTTATTATGCCTGATAGCATTGTTAAAAGTGATGATATTATTCATCATGATGATATTGTTGTTCCTGTTAAAGAAGAGATTGCTAATTCGGCTCATGTTAATAAAAGTAGCTATGAACAAATGTATGAGGATTCTATAAATGATCCTGAGAAGTTTTGGTCTGAGCATGCCAAGTCATTGGATTGGATAGATAATTTTACAAAGGTTAAAAATGCATCATATGATGGCGATATAGAAATAAAATGGTTTGAAGACGGTGAATTAAATGTTGCTGTAAATTGTATTGATAGACATTTGGCTAAGCGTGCTAACCAAACTGCTATCATATGGGAAGGGGATAACCCAGAAGATTCAAAAGAAATAACCTATATGCAGCTATATAGTGAGGTTTGCAAGCTTTCGAATGCCTTAAAAGATATGGGTGTAAAGAAAGGCGATAGAGTCATGATATACATGCCTATGGTTGTTGAGGCGACATATGCAATGCTTGCCTGTGCAAGGATAGGTGCTGTTCATTCTGTAATATTTGGTGGTTTTTCACCTGAGGCAATTAAAGGGCGTATTGAAGATTGTCAGTCTAAATTAATCATTACCGCAGATGAAGGTGTAAGAGGTGGAAAGAAAATACCTCTAAAAGCAAATGTAGATGAGGCCTTGGATAGCTGCTCTATTGAACATAAAGTTTTGGTTTTAAAACGTACAGGTGCTGATATCGTATGGAATGATAGTCGGGATGTTTGGTACCATGAAGCAGTTTCTGAAGTTGAAGACCATTGTAACCCTGAAGTGATGAAAGCTGAGGATCCGTTATTTATTCTTTATACATCTGGCTCTACTGGAAAGCCAAAGGGTGTTTTGCATACTTCGGCCGGTTACCTTTTGTACGCCTCTATGACGCATAAATATATCTTTGATTATAAAGATGGGGATATATATTGGTGTACTGCGGACGTTGGCTGGATAACCGGACATAGCTATATTGTTTATGGCCCTTTGGCAAATGGAGCTACTACACTAATGTTTGAAGGAGTTCCTAATTATCCTGATTGGGGTAGGTGCTGGCAAGTTGTAGATAAACATAATGTTAATATATTTTACACTGCTCCGACCGCAATAAGGGCTATCATGCGTGAAGGTGATGATTATGTTAAGGCTTCTTCACGTAAATCACTGCGCATATTGGGTACTGTGGGAGAGCCAATTAATCCGGAAGCTTGGAACTGGTATTATAATGTAGTAGGTGAGCAAAACTGTCCTATAGTGGATACTTGGTGGCAAACGGAAACAGGCGGTATTTTAATATCCCCATTGCCCGGGGCTACTGATTTGAAGCCCGGTTCGGCAACAAGGCCTTTCTTTGGTATCAAGCCTGTGATTGTTGATAATGATGGTAATGTTCTAGATGGAGAGTCTGAAGGTAATCTTTGTATAATAGATTCTTGGCCGGGTCAGATGAGAACGGTCTATGGTGACCATAAGCGTTTTAAGGAAACATATTTTTCACAATTCCCTGGAAAGTATTTTTCAGGAGATGGAGCTAGGCGCGATAAGGATGGCTATTACTGGATAACTGGCCGCGTTGACGATGTTTTGAACGTTTCTGGACATAGATTAGGTACAGCTGAGATAGAAAGTGCACTAGTTGCTCATAAATCTGTTGCAGAAGCTGCTGTTGTAGGGTATCCACATGATATAAAAGGACAAGGTATATATGCTTTTGTTATATTAAATGCTGGAGTTGAAGGCGATGAAGAGTTGGCTAAGGAGTTGGAAGCTTGGGTTAGAAAGGAAATCGGCCCCATTGCTAAACCAGATCTTTTGCAATTTGTTCCTGGATTGCCAAAAACTCGCTCTGGTAAAATAATGCGAAGGATATTAAGAAAGATAGGTGAAAATGATTATTCAAATCTTGGTGATACAAAGACGTTAACAAATCCTGAAATTGTTGATGAGCTTATAAATAACAGGCTTAATAAATCATAAAATTAACTAATTATTTACAAATTATATTTACTATATAGATTGTACTTCTGTAAGGAAAAGTGAATGGCTGAAGAAAAAGAAAAGAAAAAAATTTTTATAGTTGAGGATAACGAGCTTAACCTCAAGTTATTTAACGATGTTCTTACGGCAAATGGTTTTGAGACGGCATATACTCAAGATGGTTTTGAGGCGTACTCCTTAATAAAAAAAGAAATGCCCGATGCTATATTAATGGACATACAATTGCATGGTATCTCTGGATTTGATGTAATTAAGGAGATAAAAGCGGATAAAGAGCTTGCTAATATACCTATAATAGTTGTAACGGCATTTGCAATGAAAGATGACAAGCAAAAGATTCTTGAGTCTGGCTGCGAGGCTTATATTTCTAAACCTATTTCAATTAATCCATTTTTAAGTACGGTTAGTCAATATGCTAACAGTGATTTACTGGAAGCAAGTTAATAATTAGGTGTAAAGATGGCCGCAAAGATTTTAGTTGTTGATGACCTGTTACCCAATAGAAGGCTTTTAGAAGCTAAGCTAAAGGGTGGTTATTATGACGTTAGAACGGCTGAAAATGGTGTTCAGGCTATTGAAATGGCGACATCAAATCCACCTGACGTTATTCTTCTTGATGTTATGATGCCTGAGATGGATGGATTTGAGGTTTGTAAGGTCTTAAAAGGCAGCCAAGCTACTATGGATATTCCTGTGGTAATGGTTACGGCGTTAAGTGATGTTGAAGATAGGGTTCAAGGTCTAAATTCTGGTGCAGATGACTTTCTTACAAAGCCAATAAATGATTTGGCTCTATTTGCTCGAATAAGATCGCTCGTAAGGCTTAAAAGCATGACTGATGAGCTTAAGCTGCGTGATAAGACTGGTGAGCAATTTGGTGGTGATGAAGTTACAAGAGATGTTGAAAAAGATGTTGCTGGCTCAAAGGTTCTGATAATTGATGATGACGTTGCACAAGCCCAACAAATAAGTACAAAGCTGTCTGAAATAGATGTAAATGCTACGGTTATATCAAACCCTCCTGATGCGGTAAGGACTTCCGAAGAGGAAACTTTCGACCTTATAATGGTTAGTGCTCAGCTTTCGTCAGATGATGGGATACAGTTATGTACTCACTTAAGAAGTCAGGAAAAAACCAGAAATACGCCATTGTTGATAATAATTGAAGATGATAAGCCAGACTTATTGGTCAAAGCTCTTGATATGGGAATTAATGACTATTTAGTTACCCCTATTGATTCAAACGAGGTTATTGCGAGGGTTAAGATTCAGGTAAGGCGTAAAAAATACCAAGACGCCTTACAGGCAAATCAGCAGCAGAGTTTGGAAATGGCTGTTCGTGATGGCCTAACAGGATTGTATAATAGAAGGTATTTTGACACGCATGTTGAGAGGATGCTTCAGTCTTCGAAGGATAATGGAAAACCTTTGTCTTTGATGATACTTGATATGGATCATTTTAAAGAGGTTAATGATACACACGGTCACCAAAGTGGTGATGAGGTTTTAAAGCAGTTATCTGAGCTTATAATGAAGAGTGTTAGGCCGTCGGATCTAGTTGCAAGGTACGGTGGTGAAGAGTTTGTTGTTGTTATGCCTAGTACTGACCTTAAAAACTCATCATACGTTGGAGAGCGTATTAGAAAGATTATCGAGTCAACTCCATTTGATATTCCTGTTGACCCTGGGAAAATTAATAAAACTGTGAGTATAGGGCTGGCAGTCTCTATTCCAGACGACGATTCTAACAAGGTTATAGAAAGAGCGGATAAAGCATTGTATCATGTTAAAAATACTGGTAGGAATAAAGTAGCCGTATATAGCGATAAGCCTTTAAAGTAATAATATATTTAAGGTTTGTTGTAATTTCTTTTAGGATGCCGTGTGGAAAGTTTTATTGAAAAAATTCAATCCATATCACATGATGTATTGTTTAAATACCTCGGTGCAATCTGGAATTTTAAAGTTACAACCATTGATAATAATGATGTTACAATCGCAAATATAATAATAGCGATTATTATATTTTCTATTGGTTTTAGGATATCAAAAAGATTTAGTAAATATATAGTTGCGGTTTTGCCCTCAGCAAAAGAGTTGAACGAGAATACTAAGTCAACTGTTGAGTCAATAACGTTTTATATGTTGTTGATATTATTTATATTTACCTCTCTGTCTATAGCGCAGATACCTTTGAAGATATTTGCCTTATTAGGTGGTGCGCTGGCTATAGGTTTTGGTTTTGGTAGCCAGAACATCATAAAGAATTTTATAAGTGGAATAATATTGATGGTAGAGCAGCCCATAAGGGTTGGCGATATTATTCAAGTTGAAGGTTCAGAGGGGCGTATAATAAGAATTGGCGCTCGTTCTACTCACATAAGAACATATGATAATATAGATATTTTAGTTCCAAATAGTATTCTTTTGGAAAATAACGTCATAAATTGGACTCTTTCGGATAATGATATAAGAACAAATGTTTTTGTCGGCGTTGCTTATGGAAGTAATACAAAAAAAGTTGAGAAGTTATTGGTTGAAACTGTTACCAAGGTTCCGAAGGTTCTGGATAATAGACCTGTTGTTTGCTACTTCCACGAGTTTGGAGATAATTCTTTGAATTTTGAAGTGCAGTTTTGGTGCCATATGCCAAGGCCAAGTGCTAGAAAGCTGGTTGAAAGTGAAGTAAGGCATGCAATTAATGAAGTTTTTGAAAAAGAAGGTATAACAATATCATTCCCCCAAAGAGATTTACATATTGATACTATCAAGCCACTCGAGGTTAAAATTAGTTGAGTTTTTAACTGGTAATTCAATGTTGTACCTAGTATAAAACTGGTTAAGGTTAATAAATTAATTATTTGGTGGTGATTATGAATGGTAAGACTGAACAAGTGGATAGGGAAGGTTCTGAGCAGCAATCATTTGATAAAAATAGATTTCTAGAGGCTATTGTAAGTATTGATGATAATCAAGATTATAGCTTAGCTGAAGCTAAGATGCTTATTTCTAGTGAAATGCAGGAGTTTAATAAGCAAAGTGATGATGTTAAAAGGGGCTTGATTTTAAGAGAAGAGGAAGATGAAGGGCTCATCCTTTTAAACGCACTTGCAAAGAATGATTGCGGTGAAGAGTTTGCTTCATGTGTTAAGCTATTTGAAGGGGAGGCGCGCGATGCATTATATGATACGCTGAACATTGATGAGCGTAATCCCTTGCATATTGCAATGAAACAAAATAGCTCTTCAGTTGTTAAAGCAATTTTAGAAAATGATAAAGATAATAACCTTGACCTGATATTACCTGATGGAAATGACCTTTCGCCACTTGCAAATGGATTAAAGTATGGCGCATATGAGGCAACTAGTGAGTTTCTAAAGCAATTACAAGAAAAGGACAGGCAAGAAGATATCAAGTTAAAGGATAATAAAGAGAGAAGGGTTGAGCCTAGATTAACTCAAGCGGCTATTACGAATTGTGATAGCGCAGGTAATACAGCGTTGCACATGATTGCAATTGAAACTGAAGGGCAAAATCAAGAACTAATGATAGATTTGGTGTTGGAGCATGCGCAAGGTGAACTGATATACAGAGATAAGAATAATGATAAAGAGACGGCCAGAGAGTTATTTGAAACTAATAATGAAATGGGTTTATCTCAGAAATTAAAAGATAAGCATGTTGAAAAGCTTTTTAATAATCTTAGCAGAGAGGCAGCAAATGGAAGTGATTTTACGAATCTTTCTCGAAAGAAAAGAAAGTTAGAGCATTACCTAGAAGGGGATTGGAATAAGCTTGATGAAATGTTGGGTGTAGATTCTCCATTAGATGGTCAGCATAAGTTTTCTCCAGGACAAGCTTTAAGACGAAATATAGAAGAAAAAAGGCAGGCATATCAAGGTAGTGCAGAAAGAGATGTTTCTACAGATATTGATGGGATGCTTTCTTTTCTAACGGTAGGCGGGCAAAGACCGGAAGTGCCTTCAAGGACTAGAAGTGCTGCCGCTACTGCTCCTGATGGTAGTACACTGTCTTCTGCATCTACGAATGGTAAAAGGTCGCATACTGATATGTCAAATGCATTTGATTCACTGGATCTATTATCGGGATATGATAATTTGCCAGGCATTACGGATTTGCTTCGCGCTGGAAATAGTGCGATGCCACCTGCACCCAGACTTCCACAAGGTGGCTTTGCTCAGATGCATCAAAATGGTAATGAGGAAGGCAAGGATAGTGAAGAACAAAGAAGGCCAGCAGCATATGACGCTTTAAATGGTAACCAAAATGGAGCTAGAAGGCGATAATATCTTATTATTCGTCTACATGCTCTTTTTCTTCAATTTTATTACCAATTGCCCTTTGTAGCCTATAATTTAGTTCGGCTCCAAATATAAATATCATGGCGGTAATGTAAAAGAATAGTAGAAATGCTATTATTCCTCCTAAACTGCCATATATTACATTTACTTGGTCGAAATTACTTAAGTATTTCGAAAATAATGTTCCTGAAAAAAACCAAAGAAAAATGACTACTCCAGCCCCAGATGATACTGAAAGGAAGCTTTGCTTGGTGTTTGGCAGTATTATATATGCAGCAACTACAATTAAAAATAAAATACCTGTTGTTATTATGTACCTCATATAGCTCCATACTGGGCTGGCAGACATTCCGTCCAGATGGAAGTATTCTGATATTTTTTGTAGCTGGAAATATTCTTGTAAGTTTAGCCATATATTTGGTGCAATTACTAAAAGAAATGTTACGAGTGTTAATGATGCGGTGAGTACTATAAATTCACCGATGCTCATTAGTCTGCGCCAAATATATGCTGGTGGCGTACTAACTCTGTAAGCTCGGTTTAGTATTGTTCTAAGGCCATCCACCATTGAAGATGCAGTCCATATTGCGCCAAAAATTGCTACTGTTAGAAGACCTTGTGGGGGGCCAGAGGCTATCTCATTAATCCTTGGTTCTAGTCCAGGTATTATTTTTGCTGGAACTAACTCACTTTCTAATATGGAGTTTATGAATCTTATTCCAATTTCAGATTGTCCGACATAACCTGCTAAAGCAACGAAAAACACTAAAAAAGGAAATAGCGATAATAGGGCTAAGAATGCTAAATAACCAGCATGCTCTATACCGTCGTGCTCAACAGTATCAGCAGCAGCTTTATAAAAACATTTCCATATTTTTTTAGCAGAAAGCATATAGCTATTAATTATTTACAGATTAGTATAATGGTAATTGTATCTATGCCGCATTTTGGGCATTTAGCAATTCTTTATACTCATCTTTATTAAAACCTACAATATATTTATTACCTGTATGAACTATAGGTCTTTTAATTATTGATGAGTTATTAATTATAATCGGTAAAGCTTTATTCTTGTCCTCTAATGCTTCTTTTTCATTATCAGAAAGTTTACGGTATGTGGTTCCGCGTTTGTTAACAACTATCCCTAACCCAATTTGTTCAATCACGTCTTTTAAAAATGCTTCGGTTGGAGCATTTTTTTTGTAATCATAAAACTCATATGAAATCTTGTTCTCGTTAAGAAAGCTAAGAGCTTTTTTAATGGTATCGCAATTTTTTATTCCATAGACTATCATGCGGCTATAATATCCTCATATGAAGGTGGAGTCCAATCCTCGGGTTTTTGAACTTTTCCGTTTACATATTTTATTGTACCATCGGCTTGTTTTTTCCCAAGGTTAGCGTCGCAGATACGTTTCATTACTTCATGTGTTCTTTGCGAGGCTTCTTCGTGGGAGCAGCCTTCAAAACGAAAAGTTTTATATATACCGTTCAATGCTACAAATGCAACATCACCAAATCCATCAATAATTTCAGGCAAGTCATGCTCTTGCACAGCTTTTTGTGTTTCTTGTACTTCTTCAGTCAAAAAATCAAGTGTTTTGCCAAGGAGAGTTTTTTCGTCAACGCCTTCCTTTAATTTAGGGTCAACTTCAAAGTCGCGGCTAAAGGTAGTGGATTTTTCTATTATGTCATTTGTCATAATTGTATATTTATTCCTATTACATATTAATGTTGGGTTTGTTTCTCGGTGATATTTTTAATTTGCTCTTCCAGCTCTTTGCACTGTTTTTGCAAATCGACACTTTCTTTTTCAAGCTCTTTATTCTCTTCTTCAGCTATCTTGGCATTTTTTTGTAGTTCTTCAAATAAGTTTCCCATTTTTCACAACCATTTTACATTGATAAAAAAAATATAATTGATAAGCACTTAATTGTCTAGCGAGCCTTTTTGAAAATTTAATTCATATTTTTTTTATAGCTTAATATTTTGTTAATAAATGGCTGTTATTAATTGTTTATTAGTTATTAGCAGTTTTTATAAAATATTATTAGCCTGATTCTTAAAAAGTTTCAGGCTAATTTTATTTTACTAGTTTCCTAGTTTAATTATCCCTTTACATTATAATCGAAATGTGAGAAATAAACAAAAGTTTCAAATTTAAGAGGTTCTTTGTAATGAAAAAAATTATATCCATGTCTTTGGTAACGGCTATTTTATTTAACCTTACCGCTTGCGGCACTTTTTTATTCCCCGAGAGAAAAGGTCAAAAAGGCGGCAGGCTTGACCCTTCGATAGTAGTGCTTGACGGTATTGGTCTGTTATTCTTTATAATACCAGGAGCTATAGCGTTTGCTGTAGACTTTAGTAATGGAACAATATATATACCCGACACACATAGAAGCTCTCTTGATATTGATGAAATGAAAGCAGTTAATGTTAATAAAAATGGTTTAACAAAAGAAACTGCTGCAAAAATTGTATCTGAAAAAACCGGAAAAAACTTTAATATAACAGATGCTGAGGTCTACAAGGAAGACCATAATGGTGTTAAAGTTCGTTACTATTAATAAAATATTATTGAAAACAAAAGGGATTCCATTTAATGGAATCCCTTTTGTTTATCATCACTTTTTAAATTATGCCTAAAGTCTTCAGGGTTGCGTTGTCTGCACTCGGTTTGATTTGTAGAGGATAGTTTTTGTGCATGGCTTTGTGGTTTTCTTCCTGTTTGAAGTGGTTGAGGAGAAAATTGAGGATCCCCTTGTTCTTTAAGCATTTTGTTGAATATGCCAATAGCGGAATCATCACTTGATTCTCTTATTATAGGGCTGAATTCCACTGGTTTTATTGGCGCTGGTGGCTTAGGTATCGCAGCTCGTTTTTCTTCGACATCGTTTGCCCACTCTGTAATTCCTAGATTAACTTGCTTATCACTTGATGGAACGTATCTACCTTGTGTCTGTTGATTGGTAAGTGGCAGTGGTTCAAAATCTTTTGCCATTCGTTTCTTTTGTTTTTCAATTATTACTTTTAGTTGGTTTTTTGCGACCTTGTCAGAAAGCTCAGCTAGATCAGTTTTGTCATTATTATCAGTGAAAAATCGCATACCGGATTGCTTTAGTTGGTCAAAACTTTTTTGTAATTGGCTTTCTGTTATTTCTTGACTTTTTGAAGCGTATATAGCTTTACCTACAGCTTGTGAAAAAGTTTTATTACCCTTGGTATTAGCACATGTATGTTTTGATGAGCCCAATATTATGTCCGTATCGGGGTTATATGTATGTTGTTCGGATGCAAAATACGATGGCGGCAGAGACGCATGTTTTGAATCGCCATCATCCTTGGTTTTTCTTCGTTTACTTTGTTTTGAATCATCCTGTTGTAATTCAGATTGAGTTGCTCGTTTTTTTTGATTGGGTTCTAAAGTGCCGCCGGTGTTAGGAGTTGAAAGATATTTTTGTTCTGCTCTTGTATGAAAATAATCAAGCGTTCTTTGTAGATATTTTGTTGCTTTTTCATCGCTCATCATTTCTAATTCTTGAGTGCTTTGATTCTCAATGAAAAATCCCATATTATTTTTATTGAAGTGATTAAAAGCGCCTTGAGCCATGGCATCAGTTGTTTTCCCATCTGACACGTCGTAATAACTTTGCATTGCAAATTTTTGATGAATTTTAGCGAGGTCATTGCGAAAGCCAACGATTGCAGTGTCGTCTCCCTGATAGCGACTTGAAGGGCCAAAAATAATATCGGTTTTAGGATTGTATGTACGTTGTTTTTGAGTTTTTTCTTGCATACTATCCTCTTTTTTTGAATAAGGGTTAAATAATTAATAAAATATTTGTTTTGTTATTTCAAGTTTTTTAAATTTTCGATGTTTTGAATTGTATTGAGTATATTTTTATTTGTATTTAAGCCAATTTTTGGACTTACTTGCGTTTACTTTGGTTTTCTACTGTGGTATTTGGTATTATTAGTTACAATAAAGAATAAAAGGTCAGATTAATGCCAGAGAATAAAAAAATTGAAATATCAACTTCAGCCTTTCCTTCATCGACAAAAATCTTTGTAAAAGGTGATTTGTTCGATGATGTAAAAGTTCCTCTTCGTAAGATTAAATTGCATGAAAGTGCGGGTGAAGATGATGTTGTGGTTTACGATACCTCTGGTGCTTATACTGACGAGAATGTTGAAATCGATATAAGAAAAGGCCTGGCTAAAAACAGGCTAAAATGGATTGAAGAGCGTGGTGATGTTGAGCGTTATCAGGGCAGGGAAGTAAAACCTGAAGATAATGGCGGCAAGGGCTCATTAGTTGAAGAGTTTAAATTCCCGAACATTACGCCACTAAGGGCAAAGGAAGGTGCAAATGTTAGCCAGATGCACTATGCGAAAAAAGGCATAATCACACCTGAAATGGAATATATTGCTATTCGTGAGAATTTAGGGCGTAAGGTTGCAGCTGAAGCAAACTCAAAGGGAGGAGACCCGATGGGTGCGAACATTCCTAGTTTCATTACTCCTGAATTTGTGAGAAAGGAAGTGGCCGAAGGGCGTGCTATTATCCCTAGCAACATTAATCACCCTGAGTCAGAGCCGATGATAATAGGGCGTAATTTCCTTGTGAAAATTAATACTAATATTGGTAACTCTGCGGTGACTTCTTCGATTGAGGAAGAGGTTGAGAAGATGGTATGGTCATGCCGTTGGGGTGGCGACACTTTGATGGATTTGTCAACTGGCGACAATATACATAACACACGTGAGTGGATAATACGTAACTGCCCTGTGCCTGTGGGTACTGTGCCTATTTATCAGGCGTTGGAGAAGGTTAATGGGGTGGCAGAAGATTTAACTTGGGAAGTTTTCCGTGATACTTTAATTGAGCAAGCTGAGCAGGGAGTTGATTATTTTACTATTCATGCTGGTGTTCGTCTGCCATATATCCCGATGACTGAAAAACGTGTTACGGGCATTGTTTCGCGTGGTGGTTCGATTATGGCTAAATGGTGCATGGCTCATCATAGCGAGAGTTTCTTATATACGCATTTTGAAGATATCTGCGAGATTATGAAGGCTTATGATGTTGCGTTCTCTTTGGGTGATGGTCTGCGTCCGGGTTCTATTGCTGATGCTAATGATGAGGCGCAATTTGCCGAGCTTGAAACATTGGGTGAGCTTACAAAAATAGCTTGGGAGCACGATGTTCAGGTGATGATTGAGGGGCCGGGGCATGTGCCTATGCACCTGATAAAAGAGAATATGGATAAGCAGTTGAAAGAATGCCATGAAGCACCATTTTATACGCTTGGCCCTCTAACGCAAGATATTGCACCGGGCTATGACCACATTACAAGTGCGATTGGTGCGGCAATGATAGGTTGGTAT
>Ga0213866_10002106_pt1 | contig 14293 bp, 4 predicted proteins | sample PICome_11_FD_160079 | JGI IMG/M metagenome (GOLD analysis project Ga0213866, IMG submission 160079) | Coastal seawater microbial communities near Pivers Island, North Carolina, United States - PICO284 | ecosystem: Environmental > Aquatic > Marine > Coastal | place: USA: North Carolina...
TCGCAGTCTGACGCGCGCTCGCGCTCGCACATTGCTGACGATTTTCGGCGTCATGATTGGCACGGCGCTCTTCGGCTTCGTGCGTTCGATGAATCACGGCATGACGGCGCTGGCTGAAAAGGTCGAGCGACCCGACATGCTGATTGTGTTCGAGCGCAACACGATGTGTCCTTTTCAGGCACGCGTACCGCAGCGCTACGAGAACGAGATTTCGCAGATGGATGGCGTGGTGCGCGTGTTGCCGACGCGCCTTTACATGAACTCGTGTCGCGCAAACCTTGATCTGATCACGCTCTACGGCATTCCTCGTGATTCGATCCATGCCTTCTTTCCATCGCTTGGCGTGTCGGCTGCTGACCTTCAAGCTTTTGAGGCGCGTGGCGATGCAGCGCTGATGGGCGCGCGCGTCGCGGATCGGCGAGGACTGAAGCCTGGTGAAGAAGTCGAAGTGGGCACGGTGACTGCGCACATCATTGGCAGCTTTGAATCTGGCGAGGAAGGCTTTCTCGACAACGTGATCTTCCTGCATCTCGATCACCTGCTGACTTCGCTGCCAGGTGGCGAGAAGAACTTGGGCGTCGTCACGCAGCACCTGGTGAAGCTTGAGCCCGGCGCGGATGCGGGGGCGATTGCTGCACAGATTGATGAGCGATTCCAGCGCGATGAAGCGCAGACTCGCACGCGACCGCTGGCAGAATTCGTTGCGCGATCTATCGCTGAGATTGAGCACGTCATTAGCTTCGCGCAATTGCTGGGCTACATGGCAGTCGCGGTGATGGCGTTGATCCTGATGAACACGGTGTTCATGTCAGCGCAGACGCGACGCTCAGAGCTTGCGCTGCTGCAGGTTGTCGGCACGACGCGAGCGGGCTTGTTTGTCGCGGTGATCGGCGAGTCCGTGCTGCTCGCGCTCGTTGGTGGCTTGCTGGGCTTGGGCGCGGTCTATATGGCCTTGACGCTCTATCCCCTCGGCATCGGTGTTGAGGGTTACCAGGTGGACTTCACTCCATCCGCGAGCGTGCTGATTGAAGGAGGCTTGCTGACGCTTGGCGTTGGCGTGTTGGCTGGCGTTGCTCCGGCGGCGCAGGCGAGTCTCACACCACTGATTTCATCGCTGCGCAGCGAGTAAGGAGGAACGATGCTTCCTGTTAAATACTCTGTGCGCAACCTGGCGCGCAGGCCGCTACGCACGGGGCTGACGATGCTCGGGATTGCGATGGTCGTCGCGTTGATCGCGCTGCTCTACGCTTTCCAGCGCGGGCTGACCGACGCGCTTGAGAATGCGGCTGATCCTGCCGTGGTCTATCTCGTTTCGCTGGGCGCGGAGAGCGATCCGATTCGCAGCGCGATTGATCGCGGCCAGGCCGAGACGGTCGCTAACGATCTGCCCGGTGTTTTCGAAGATGAAAATGGACGGCACGTTTCAATCGAAGTGCATCAAGTGTCGAGCTTGATCCTGCCGGAAGATGCGGGAGACGAGAAGCCTCGCGAATACACGGCGATCGTGCGCGGCGTCGAGCGCTCCGCCTACTTACTGCATGAGGATGTGTTCATCACCGATGGGCGTGCCCCTCGTGGAGACTTCGAGATGCTGGTCGGCTCGCTTGCTGCGGACCGTATGGGCTTGCCGCAGTCGCGTTTGGCGACGGGCGAGCGCGTGCTGTTCGAGGGCGTCGAGTGGACGATCGTCGGGCATTTCGTAGCGCCCGGCGCGCCGGTTGAAGGCGAGCTTTGGGTGCATCTCGAAGACCTGATGAACGCGAGTCGCCGCACGGACGTCACGCTGGTGATGGCGAAACTGCGGGATGCAGATCAGATCGATTACGTCTCGCTCTTCTGTTCGGATCGCACGGATCTGGAAGTGATGATGCAGACTGAAAAGCAGTGGTACGCGAACCTGCTCGCGCTGATGGCGCCGATTGCGCTGATTGGCCAAGCGCTCGCGGTGATGGTGTTCATCGGCGGAGTGATCGGTGCGACGAACACGCTCTATGCAGCGGCGCTTGCGCGCACGCAGGAGTTGGCGGTCGTGCAAACGCTCGGCTATCAGAGGATCGAAGTGGGATTCGGATTGCTGATGGAGTCGATGTTGCTCGCAGCGATTGCGGGGATTGCGGGCGTCGCGATTGCTGCATCGGTGGGGGACGTATCGCTGCGCATGCCGATGGGTGCGTATCGCTTTCGGGCGAGCGGCGAGGACGTCGTGGTCGCGCTGATCGCAGCGGGATTGATCGGCGTGCTCGGCGCGTTGATCCCGGCAGTGCGAATTGCGCGCATGCCTTTGTTGAAGGCGCTCGCGAAGTAGATTGAGTAGTTCATGTTCAACGCCGGGCGATTGCGCCGGTTTGAAAGGAGAAAGAAGTGTTCAAGTGGATTTCGATGCTCGCGCTGATTGCGGGCCTAAGTGTGGTTGCTGCCTGTTCGGATGGCGGCGAAGAAGTTGATACACCAAGGGGCGATACGCCAGCGCCCAAGACGGACAAGAGTATTCTGGGAGAAATGCCGGAGGTTGACGAAGCGCATCGCGTGACGCCCGATACTTTGCTGGAAAGCTCGCCGAAGGAAGGCGATGTGTACGTCATGCGCGGGCGGATCTCGGATGTCGTTTCAGGCTTTCACCAGATGAAGGTCGTCGGCAAGGGCAATCTTGTCTTCTGCGGCGAAGGCGACAACAGCGACGATCACTGCAGCACGCCTTGGGACTACTGCTGCATGGATCCCGACGAGCTCAAGTCGCTGACTGTTACTGTGAAGTTCCTCGACGAAGCTGGCGAGCATCCGATGAAGGCGAAGGGCAAGCGCGGCTACCGTCATCTCGACATCGTCGATGTGAGTGGCACCTTCACCAAAGGCCCGGCTGGCGACTGGGTGCTGAACGCGACGAGCCTCAAGCAGGTTGAACGCCCCGAAGAGGGCAGTCACTGGAAGTGGCCGGATACTGTTTCGGCGGACGTTTCAGCGAAGTAGTTGGTCTTGATTCGCAAGCCATTAACGTAAAGCGGCTCCCATCACGGGAGCCGCTTGTCATTGAGAGGAGATGCGCTGAACTATTCCGGCTGCATCAGCACGATGTGTAGCTCGTCTTCCTCGCACTGGGTCGAGACCAGCATGATCGCGTTGCCCCAAGGCATTGCGCGCATGTGGTTCGGCTCAATCGGCAGGATGTCGTCGAGCTCGCGCCAGCGCTTGGCCTCCGGCTCGTACACTTCCATAACGATCTCCGGCACGGCGCTGGTGCCTTCAAGGTGCGAACCACCCATGTAGTAGAGCTTGCCGTTGTAAGGAATCAGATCGGCTGAGATGCGCGTGTTCATTGGCGAGGGGATGATGCTCCACGTGTTGCTCTCGAAGTCGTAGACATCGCACACCGCAACAGCCGAGAAGCCAGCAGCCATGCCGCCGATCAGGTAGACCTTGTTGTCCATCTTGGTTGCAGCGAAAGCGCGACGCGGGCGCGGCAGCTTGAAGTCTGCGACTTCGAAGCTCAGCTCATCGCCACCAAGCGACGCTTTGAGCACTTGGTCTTGAATCAGGAATTGCCCCTTCTCGCCGCGCGCGGGATCGAAATCCATGCCGCCGAAGATGTAGAGCTGCTTGTCGTGCTCGCAAGCGAAGAACTGCGTCATGCCGCTCGGGAGCTGGCCGAGTTCCTTCCAGCGCTCAAGCATCACGTCGTAATGGAAGACGCTCTTTTGCGCGTGGGCCTTCTCGCCGTTGTGGCCAAAGCCGCCAATCAGCAGCGGCTCAGGCTGAGCCGAAGCTTTTTCGCGCGGGCTCATCTCGCTCCAGTACTTCTCGCCCATGTAGGCTTCGGCAGAGGCCATCGCCGTCACCATGCTCTGGCGTTTGACTGGCAGATCAGCCAACTCGCTGGTTTCAAAGGTGACGAGATTAAGCGCGCGCGATGCACTCTCGAAGCGCTCCGGTGAGAAGTCGTGCTGTTCGAGTCCGTTGTTGCCGCCGGTGAAGTAGAGCTTGCCGCCGACATTGAACACGCCTTGGCGATTCTTGGAGGGACCAGGATTCTTCAGCACAAGATGCGCCGTGCGCGTTTCGTTCTCGCGCGCATCGGTGCTCATCCATTCGATGAAGTTGGGACGGCCGCCCATCGCAGAGCCGGAGATGAACGCAACTTCATCATCACTCGCAGCGACAACGCGGTGGAAGTAGCGAGGCGTGAAGAGCTTGCCGAGCGTCTTCCAAGATGCGCCATTCGCATCAAGCTGCCAGACTTGCCCATCCATATCGCTGAGCGTCGCGTTCCCGCCGGGCGTGGCGATCGTCGCGCCGAATGCAGCGCTGGGCAGTTCAGGGCCTTCGCTCCAAACTTTCGTTTTTGGATCGAAGACATGCGCAGTGCGGCTGAAGCTGCCTTTGCCCGTGATGCCGCCAGTCAGCAGGATCTTGCCGTGAGACGCGGCGATGCCAGCGGCGCGCAGTTGGAAGGGCTGCGGGGCGGTCATCCACTTGCCATCAGCGCCTTTGCTGAGATCAAAGCTCCAGATCTCATCGCTCCACTCGCGGCCATCTTCGCGCATGTTCCAGCCGCCGGCCAGATAGAGCACGCCGTCCAGCACGCAGGCATCGTGCGATGAGCGTTGCGTTGGCATGGCGGGCAGATCGCTCCAGGTCATGGTCGCTGGATCAAAGACGGCGAACTCATCGACGCTGAGCGGTTCGCCGCCCTCGTCGCCGCTAGGAACGCGTGCGCCGCCGGTGCGGTAGAGCTTGCCCTCATGCTCAACAAGTGCGAGCGAGAGCATGGGAAAGCTGCCGGGGAGCTTCTCCCAGTGGCCGCGATCTGCAAGGTTCACGCGCAGGAAGTCGTGGTTCATGCCCGCTTGAGTGTAGACGTGAGCGGACTCGGTGTTGCCGCCGGCGATGTAGATCCAGCCGTCCGAGACGCACGCGCCGAAGCTCGTGATGCCAAGGGGCATGGACGTGATCGCACCTTCCCACGAAATCAGCTTGGTCGCGTCTTCCTCTTTAACGGCGACAGCCTTTGCCTCGCTCTTCTTCGCAGCGCTATCGCCTTTGGCTTGAGCCTTGGCGTTCTGCGCCTGCGTTGGATTGCCGAGCATCAGCAAGAGGGCGGTAGTGATTACCAGCCCTGCGGATGCAAAATTGCGGATCGTACTCATGGTGTCCTTCTCTATCTTTTCCTGTGCGAATCTGTGGTGGTAAGAGGCGTCGTCTTCCCAATCCAGTGTGCGGCTATGGAGGCTAGCGTTGAACGCTTCACCCCCATCGTCGGTGATCGTGATAGATGGGCGAATCCCATCTTAGCGTATGTTTCGCGTCATGCCTCAGGGTGTGTAGTCGAAGATCCCTCCGAATCCGGTCGGCGCGCCGTGGCCCAAGCCAGGCAGTGCCCAGAAGCGTTCGTCGTGCCATGCGCCGGGGCCAAAGCCCTGACCGCCATCGAGATTCGGCAGCGCTTCGAGCTGACCACCGACTCCACTTGCGCTAGGCGTGAAGCGATAGAGCCAGGGCGTTGCAGCGAAGCTTGAGTTCCAGCCGCCGCAGAAGTACATCTGGCCATTGTCGTCGGCAGCGCAGCCGAGGTAGACGCCTTCGCGCAAACGCGGGAAGTTGCTGGCATTCGCGGTGTTCGTCGCAGCGGCGTCGCCGAACATCGAAGGCTGATACATCTCAATCCCGTTGAACATGCCGTTCGCGCCGCGACCGGAGGTCATATAGATGCGGCCATCGATCAATGTTGCCGAGGGGAAGCGGCCAGCGGTGTATTGGTCGGCGTCACTCTTGATGTACCACGAGCCCGCAGCGCTTTGGCTGGTTCCTGCTTCGAACATCAGCACCCAGCGGTTTGGATTCTTGGTGAAGGTGCCAGGATCATTGGTGGGATCACTCTCCACCTCGTAAGTCCCGCCGATCAAGAAGATGCGGTCCATGTTGTCGCTTGCATCGTCGTGCGCGCAGGTGGCGAACTCGGCCCAGCCGCGCACGTCGTTGCCGGTGAGAGGCTCCATGTTCGGCAGGCTTGCGACCGTTTCCCACGCCGTTGGCGGAACAGGGTTGCCATTGCCATCAGCGACGCGCAGGCGATCGACGTTGAGATTGAAGATGCCCGTGGTGATGTGCTGGCCGGGATTGGTCACGGTCTCTCCGCCGATCGCGTAGATGTAGCCGCCATAGCTGTGCTGCAAGAAGGCTGCACCGAAGTAGCGGCGAGGTGCGGTGAGTCGAGCAGGAGCGTTAGCGGGATCGACGCTGGTCATCGGAACGCTGGCTTCCATCTTCCACAGACGATTCGCGCGATCGGCAGCGCCGGCGTTCATCGCATCGGTGTGGTAGACCCAGGTGTTGTCGAGCGTGATGTCTGATACGCCGCCAAGCACATAGAGCGCGCCGTCGGGGTAGAGCATGTGCGGCGCAGTCACCATCGTCGCGGCATAGAAGGAGGTGACTGGCGTGTTATGCTCAGGCGTGCCGGGCGCGTACTGAAGCTGATCCGGTCGCGCGCGCCAGTAGGAGCCGCGAGTTGAATCGTAGATGCGTACGGCGAGGGTCTTGGTCGCGACGAGATTCCCATCGCTGACTTGCAGCGTGAGGTTGCGGTAGCCGAACTCGAGCGGCGTGCCGGTCAGGAAGCCGTCGCTGGTCAGCGAGATGCCTGCGAGCATGTCGCCACTCACCATTGACCACATGGGGTTGCTGAGTGCGTTGCCTGCGCTGCGCGCTTGCAGTTGCGTGTTGATGTTGAAGCCGCCGTTGAGGTCGATCTCGATGTAGTCGGTCACGATGGTGAGAGGCAGCAGGCGAATGCGGTAGGTGTACTGGTTCGCGCCGGGGCCGAAGGAGTTGACGCTCATGCGAATGGCGTAGGCGCCAGCGCTGAGATTGTGCGCGTAGATGCGCTCATCGTTGCTGTAGGTGATCGAGTAGTCGACGAGGCGCGGGTTGGCCGTATCCGTGATGTCGTAGAGTTCGAGATCGACGTCGGCAATCGCATTGTCGAAGAAGAGCTCTGCTTCAACCGCCGTTTGGTAGGGCAGCGTGAAGCGGTACCAGTCTTCGAGATCGGTCGTGTCGTCGATGCTCAATGGCGTTGACTGATTGATCGTGCCGCTCAAAGGCGTGAGGGCTCCGCGATCAGTCGCGGTCGCGGCGCTGTCGTTGCCGCCGTTTTGCTCGTGCATGTCGGCGCTGTAGGTGTAGCTCTGGTTCGCGTAGACGATCAGTTGGGTCGAGCCGTTCAGCGTTTGCGGCGGCACGCTGCCAGACGTGGCGCGCACGCTTACGTTGTAGATGCCAGCGCTAGTGGGGGTTCCTTGCAGCTCGCCAGTGGAGGCGAGTTGCAGGCCGGATGGCAGCGAGCCCACGGCGCTCCAGGTGAATGGCCCGGCATTCTCGCCAGTCGCGATCTCGAATTGATGCGAGTAGGCCGCTTGGGCGTGGCCGCGCGGAAGCGTGAGGTCAGCAAGCGTTGGCGTGTTGTCGAACTTGATCGAGTAGCTCGTCGTGGTGGACTTGGCAGGCGTGCTGCTATCCGTAACGCGCACGCTGAATGCGTGAATGAAAGCGTCGGCGGGCAGAGTCTGAATGCCGGTAGTCGAGATCAGGCCGGACTCAGTCATGCTCAGACCGGTGTTGTTGCCGAAGTTCGAAACGCCGGTCGTGCCGTTGAAGGTGCCGCCGCTCGTGACTCGGAACATGTAGGGCGCTGTGCCGTTTTGCGCGGTGAGCTGGGCTGAGTAGTTCTCGCCGTTGATTGCTGGTGGCAGCGAGCTCGGGCCGATGCTCAGCACGTTCGCGCCGACAGTGAGCGTGAAGATGCGCGTGGCGGTCAGGATATTCGCTGAGGAATCGCTGACTTGGATCGCAACGCTGTAGTCGCCTTCCGTGCCAAGACTGGGAATGCCAGTGATCATGCCGTCGCTCGCTAGGTTCAAGCCTGCGGGCAGCGCGCTACCGCTCAGCACAGAGAAGCTGAGGGGCGCAGCGCCGCCGGTGGCGGTGATCGTTGCGCTATAGCTCTGACCGACCGTGGCGGCTGCGAGTGCAGTGGTGCTTTGCAGCAGCGGCGGGTTGGCATTGCTAGCGCTGCCACCATTGCTGCTCATGCCGGAATCGCCGGAATCACTGGAGCAGCCAGCAAAGCAGAGCACTGCCAATAGGGTGATGGGAAAGATGCGCATCGTCAGCGCATGCAAGGGCTTACGGAAGGGCTTCATCGCTCGTTCTCCTGAGGTCTTCAAAAATCGTTGCTCCTTCCCTTCGTCGCCGGATGCATCAACGTGAAGCCGCGCGAGATGCACGTCGGGCGCTGGTTCCCTGATTACCTGCCAGGCCAGCGCCCTCCGCGCGTCGGGCACGAATGCCCGAACAACTCGCTCACCGCTCCGTGGATTACGGATTTCGGCAATGCGAAGGGATGTGTGGGATTCAACTGGCAGGTGAGGGTGATATTGCGATTCAGTCTCAAAGAGTCAAGAGGGGAGTTCGGGAAAAGTTGATTAAAGCGAGCCTTGGAGGGAGGTGATACGCGCGGAGACGCAGGGAAGCAGAGACATAGGGGCGTGGCGGGGGAGCTTCGGTTGGCCTGTGCAGATCGCTGGGAACGCTGGGATGTTGTGCGTTGTTGGGTGAGTCGAGGATTGGAGAGCGCGAAGTGCGTCTATGGTTGTAGCCGGGCTTTGATCATTGCGATCCCAGAGGGATTTCGTGTGCAAAGAAAAGCGCGCAATTGTTCGCAAGGGTGATCCCTCCGCCTGCGGCGTTCGGGATGACGGACTCATCGCTCTAGCGAATCGAGCGGTGTGAGAGGGGTGAAGGTCGCAGCGCTGCGCTCGGCCACCTTCGGGAGAAGGAGCTTCGCTAGCATTCTCGGATACGGCGAGAGTGTCGCTGCCACTGCCAGCAAGAAGTGAAACGCAAAGAGGGCGCGGCGTGGGTTGCACGGCGCGCCCTCTTGATGATTGATGCGAGCAGCTTGCTAGTTGGACGTGGTCACGATATCCACGCCGAAGTCGCCCTTCGCTGTCAGCACGGGATCGCGGCCCAGGATGATCACCACCTGATTCGGCGCGATGATTAGCTCGCTACCATTCTGCGTGCCGTCCGCGACAAAGATCGACATCGGCTGCGTCAGACGCGCACCAGAGCCGAAGCGGTCGCCATTCACGCCGAGCGCAAACACGTCGCTTGGGCGCAGTGAGCCGCCGTCGCGAGCGAAGCTGTTGACCGTCACCGGATTGGTGAAGCTCACAACGATCGCGTCGCCCTGGCTCAAGCCCGTCACGGTGTTGTGTACATCGTAGTGCGTCGGCTTGACCGCAGCATCCAGCACAGCGCTGCCCGGGATGCCATCAGAGATGGTCACCGTGCCGTAGGTTTCGGCGTAGGCAGGATTGCTGAGGAAGTCGGTGAGGTCAGCGCCGTCCATCTTGGCAGGCGTGCCTGTGCCGATCAGCGTCAGCGTGGTCGCGCCCGGCGTAATGCCAGTCGCTCCGGAGAGCGATACGATCACCGTGCGATAGTTGCCGCTGATGCGCTGGCCGAAGGCTGAAGCGCCGAGGCTGGCGCCGCCACTGAGGTTGATCATGGAAGCCGGGCCGTTGACGCCATTGGCGCCGATCAGCATGGGCTCGCTGAAGATCAGGTGCAGCTCGTCGCCGTCATCGACGCTCGATGAGGTGTTCAGATCGATCCACGAAGCAGCGATGATGCGCGGGTTGTCGCGATTCTCGCGGGTCGGATCGACTTGGATCGGCACGGCAGCGCCAGACACCGGGCGATTGCCGGCGAAGTCGTTGAAGGCCGTGATCTGCTGATCCACAACTTCGATCGTCGTGGCGGCTGTGCCGAAGCTCAGCACCGCGTCTTGGCCGAGGGTGCAGATGATCGAGCGGATCGAGCTTCCGCGACGGGCCAGCAAAGGCGTGCCGTTGTCGGCAAAGACGCCACCAGCACCGCCAGCGACCAGCGCGTTGACGAGGTCGAACTGCTCTTCGCGGAGGAAGAGTTCTTCGTTAAAGAAGAGCTCAAGCTCGTCGCCTTCGTTCACGCCGTTGTTGTCAACGTCGCGATAGTAGGCGGCCGTGATGTTCGGGCCGAGCAGATCTTGCGTTTGGAAGCGGCCACGGAAGCCGAGGCTTGAGGCATTCGTGCCAAGCGTTGAGGAGCCGCCACTTTCCGGATCGTTTGCCGAGGCGAAGGAGGTGGGAGAGGCAGTCACGCTGTTGCCGAAGAGATCCTTGACCGTCGGGCTGACGACCACTTCATAGCGGTTGTTGCTTTCTCCCTTGAGCAGCGAGGATTCTTCCGCCAGCGAGTAGGTGATCTTGGTGCCGAAGGGCCCCATCACCCAGTTGCCGCGAATCAATTCGGGGTTGCCGCCGGCGTCACTCAGACGCACGACGCGAGCAACCGGCACGCCTTGCACTTCGCGCACTTGGCCAGATGAAGTGAAGAGTGTGCTTTCGTCGAGCGGTTCGTTGAACTCGACAACGACGTAGGTATCAGCTTCCACATCTTGCGAGCCATCTCCCGGCACCATGCGGATCACCTGCGGCGTCTTCGGCGTCACCGTCAGCACATACTCATTCGAAGAGCGAGGCTCGCCATCAACCATGCGGCTGACAACAAGGGGGCCGGACTGAGCGCCCAGCGGGATGGTTACCGCCAAGCCGCGCGAGCTGAAGCTCGCTGAGTCGAAGACGATGTTCTCGCCGTTCAGCGTGACGCTGACATCGGCAGCCGTTGAGCCAAAGCCTTGGCCGGTAATCCATACTTGCTCGCGGGGATCGCAGGAGAAGGTCTCGCCTCCAACTTCGCCTTCATCATCAAGCGCTAGGCCTGAGATGACTGGCTGCGGATCGCCGATGCGAACGAGCGACACGATGCCGCCGCCTTCAGAAGTAATGACGAGCGTTGAGCTGTCCTTTGAGATCGCGACACCAGCAGGAATCGCGGGCGTTGCGATGCGAATCGTGCCGAGCGTCCAGCGCATGTCAGTCTCGTCGAACACGACTTGCTGCACGGTGTTCGAGCCGCGGTTCGTCACCCAGATCGTGTTGCCATCAGATGACTGCGCCATGGCCGAGGGACTTGAGAAGCCCCGAATCGTTTGGCGCACGGCCAGCGTTTCCGTATCGACCACGCTGATGCTGCCGGAGCCGTTGTTCGTCACGAAGAGCGTGCGCGAATCGCGCGAGAGCGTCGCACGAGCCGGGCGTTCGCCGACCTGAATGATGCCGGTAACCGCGAAGGTTCCCGTTTCAAACACGGTGACCGTGCCTTCGAGATAGTTGCAGACGTAGCCGCGCAGATTGTTGGGCGCGATCGCCACGCCGTTGGGACCAAGCCCAGTCGCGAGGGTTGATTCCACCTCGTAACTCGCCACGTTGACCTTGCTGACAGAGTTGTCGAGGAAGTTCGTGACGTAGAGGTAGCGATTATTCGGCGAGATCGCCATGCGAGTCGGACGTTGTCCCACGCGCACGCTGGCAAGCAGCGTGTAGGTTTCCATATCAACGAGGAAGATCGATTGACCAGGCGTGTCGGCAGTGCCGTAGTTTGTGGTGAAACCGATGCGACCCGTGAGGTCAAGCAGCGCTTCAGTTGGCACGCCGGTCACGGTGATGTTGTCGAGCTCGGTCGTGTCAGGATCTGTGTCGATCGCGGCTTGCTGGCCGAGATCAATTACGGCGAGTTCGCCTTGACCCTGATAGCTGACCAAAGCGCGGCCATCGGCGGTCGTCGCCACGCCAAAGGCGCCTGCGCCAGTCGCCACATCACGGCGGACAATACCGGTGCTGGTGATGACGAAGTTCTGCACGGCGTCAGCAGCGTTGGTGCCGACGAGCACGCGCATCAGGCCATCGCTCGCGCCTTCAGGCACGACGACGATGATCTCAGTCTTGGTGACTTGCGTAGGCGTTGCGGTGGCGTTGACAAACTCGACGGTAACGTTCGGGCTTGCATCGAAAGATGAGCCGTAGATCGCGATCTCGTCGCCAGGCGCACCAGAGATCTGGCTGACGCCGTTGACAATCAGCGAGGTCGAGAAGATGCGCGAGTACTCAGCACCCAGTGCGTTGCCCGAGGCATCGGATACGTCGGTAGAGATCAGGATGCGGTAGTCTTCGAGACCGTACACATCGTCCATCACTTCAACGTGAATCGCATCGCCGGCGAGATTGGTCGAGAGTGCTAGGTTGAGGTAGGAACCGTCGCTCACGCGCTGCAAACGCACGCTGTCGGATGCCATTGCTTCTTGCGAAGCGTAAACCGTCGCGCCGTCAACGCGCTCGTTGAACACGATGTCGAAGTTCCAGTTTCCGTTGGCTGTGGCAGGCGCGTTGAAGGTCGTTTGCGCGTCGTCAACGATCGGAGGAGTCATGTCAACGCTGAGGTCAGCGCTGGTGGTGAAGCTGAGCACTTGCACGTCGCCCTCGTCGATCGGGAGGATCGCGTTGAAGGGATCGCGGTCAAAGCGCACGTTGTTCGAGGCGCGCAGGCTGCCGGTGATGATCGCTTCGAACTGCGTGTCCGCAGCTAGCGCTTCAGCAGCGAGGAAGGTCAGCGTCACGCCGTCTTCTGAAATCACAGGCGTGCCGACCACAAGTTGCGGCGGGTTGCCAGCAGCACGCAGACGGAAACCATCGCGCACCGAAGCCGGGCTGACCGGTTGGTTGAAGCGGATGCTCAGCAGCGCATCGCGATTAATGCCGGTCGCTGCGATCTCAGGCGTGCGGCCAATGATCGAGAGAGGCGAGCCAGCTACGACGAAGTCTTGCGAGGTCGAGACGCCAACGCCGCCTTGCAGGACGGAGATGGGGCCGCGCGTTGCGCCGTTCGGCACGCGGGTGAAGATCACCGTGCCGTCGTCGCTCACGCCTTCGACTTCAGCTTGAATGCCGCCGAAGTTGACGGTCAGCTCTTCAACATCTGTAGCGAAGTTGCGTCCCACGATCTGCACGGGGTTGCCGTAGACCATGCGAGCTGAGGTCGATGCTGCTTCGAGGCCTGACGCGTTCGGTGGAACGCCAGCAGTGCCCGCGAAGTTCACTTGCACGAGCACGGGCGCATCGTTGGGCGTAACGTCAACATCAATGGAGATGAAGCGAGGCTCTTCGATCGTGCTGGTGCGGTAGCTGAGCGTCTGACGCAAGCTGCCAGCTTCCTGCATGATCGGAGCGCGCACGGCTTCCAGCACACGAATGCTGCCATCAGCGCTGACGCGCACCGTTGGATCGGTGGGGGTGAGCGTGCGCTTGATGCTGTCTCTGCCGTTGCCCAAGAAGCGCGGGCCGGCGCTGCCAGGCTGAATCGCGCCGCTTTGCACTTCGGTCAGCAGATTGATCACGGCGCCGATCGGGCTGCCTTCGAAGGCAGGGTCGATGTCAGCGATCAGGGTGAAGTTCGAAAGGCCGTTGCCGACCACGCTCTGCGGAGCAGCGGCGAGCGACACACCATTAATAAAGTCTTCGGGGATGTGGTTGCCGACCAAGCGGTCTTCGTCGTCTTCTTGCATGCCATCGAGGTTGACGTCGATTGCGAGCGAAACCGGCGTGTCAGCGGAATCAATCTGACCATCGCGGTTTGAATCGAAAAGCTGGACAGCGTCTTCGGTCGAGCCGAATGCGCCGTCGAGGTTGCTATCCCAAAGCACCAGGCCATCGGGAGTCTCAAGACGCGAGACGGTTTCGAAGTCACCGTCACGGTCGAAGTCGACGGTCGTGTCCATCACCACGCGCGTACCGTTATCGGAACGTCCGTAGGGCACATACTTGTCGGGGAAAAGCTCAAGCACCAGGCTGCCGTCAGTGCGACGGTAGATGTTCAAGCCGAGGGTGGTGCCATCCTTGAAGTATGAAGAAGGAATCGTTGCGCGACTGCTCACGCCATTCGACTCAACCTCAACAACCAAGCCTTGGCCAGCACCCAGCGATGTTCCACCGACTTCGGTTTCCATCGCATTGCCGTCGACATCAGTCGAACCGAGCAAGGTGCCATCGCCTTCCGCGTAGTAGCGGACAATGGCGGGGATGTCGTTCGTGGCGAGGCCCGAGGTGACGAGGTTGTTGCCGGAAAGGTCAACGATATCGTTGCCGTTCGCGCCAAGACCTTCGCCGCCCAAGCCTTCGACGAGCTTGGCGTCGAACTTCTTGCCGGTGCCGCGCCCTAAGCCTTTCTTTGAAGAAAGGGGAGCGGAGCTGCTACCGGTAGTGGACTGGCCTTCATCGCCGTTCACTGTAACGCGCAGGGTAACGCTCTTTGTCGGCAGCGAAGTTGTTTCCGTAGAACCACCGCCACCTGAATCCGGCAG
>Ga0213866_10002108_pt1 | contig 14281 bp, 6 predicted proteins | sample PICome_11_FD_160079 | JGI IMG/M metagenome (GOLD analysis project Ga0213866, IMG submission 160079) | Coastal seawater microbial communities near Pivers Island, North Carolina, United States - PICO284 | ecosystem: Environmental > Aquatic > Marine > Coastal | place: USA: North Carolina...
CTCATCGAGCTCGGCGAAATCATCCCAGTCGAAGCTACGCACCTGACCCAGCGGGGTGCGATGTTTGCCGGCGCGATCGACGCCGCCAAAGAGAAGATACAATCGCCGGGCAACGCCTTCCACGCGATCGACATCCGTTCCGCCCGCAAGCGCGGCGTCCGCCCGCTCCCCCTGCGTGACGATGGGCAGTCCGGCGTCGATCTCGACGCGGTGAAGACTGAGGTGCACCAGACCGCCAACAGCACGATCGACCGTGTCGCGCTAGCGGACCGTGCTGAAGCATGGGAGCGCGAGCAAGACTCGATCAGCGACGAGCAAGTGCCCGCCGCCGCGCGGATCCTGCGCTGGCAGAAGCGACTGCTCGACCTCTCACTCCGCAACCGGCTGCTCAACTACAAGGAGACCGGGCGCACTCTGCCGATTTCTGTCCCCGACCTGCCCGAGCTCGAGAACAAGCTGGCTAATGGCGAGCGGTTCAAGGTTTTGCCGAAGCAAGACGACACGCAGGCGTTCCTCCGCGACGAGCTCGCCGACAACCACCTGCGCGCGAACGCGACCGATGCGGAGTCGCAGAAGCGCCTGCTCAATCTCTATCGCACCGCAAAGTCGAGCATCGAGGAGACCGGCGCCAACGTGCTCTACCTCGCGCTAGGCCTGCTCAAGTGGTACGAGCACGACAACGCAGACCAAGAGCGCTTCGCCCCGCTAGTGATGTTGCCGGTCACGCTGGTCCGCGGCTCCGCCTCCGGGGGCGGTTACACGTACACCCTGCAGCTCAGCGAAGAGCCGCTGTACCCCAACGTCACGCTGCTCGAAAAACTCCGCGTCGATTTCGGGGTCGAGACCGATGGCCTAGACGACCTGCCCGAGGACGAAAACGGGCTGGACATCGACCTGATCTTCCGCAACTTCCGATCGGCCATCCGTAATATGCCGCGCTGGGAGGTCCTCGACGCCTGTTCGATCGGTCTGTTCTCCTTCAACAAGTTCCTGATGTGGAAGGACCTGCAGGAAAAGACCGATCGGCTCAAAGAAAATCGACTCGTCGAGCACCTCGTCGAATTGCCCGATGCGGATTTCGATGTTCGGCCGTTCCCCGACAGCGCCAAGCTGGACGACGAGCTGCGGCCCGACGACCTGCTCTGCACACGCGATGCCGACTCGTCGCAGCTCGCCGCAATCTGCGCCGCCGCTGAGGAGCGCACGTTCGTCCTCGAAGGCCCGCCGGGCACGGGCAAGAGCCAAACCATCGCCAACGTCATCGCCGATGCGCTCGCACGCGGTCGACGAGTGCTATTCGTCGCAGAAAAAATGGCTGCCCTATCTGTGGTGCGCAAGCGCCTCGAGGAAGACGGGCTCGGCCCCTTCTGCCTTGAGTTGCACTCGGCCAAGGCATCAAAGAAACAAGTGCTCGCGCAGATCGAAGAGAGCCTGCACGCCCCGCGCGGCAGCGAGCCGGCGAACTGGAAGGCGATGTGCCAGGAGCTCGGCACCACGCGCGACACCCTCAACGACTACATCCGCGCGATGCACGAGCCCCGCGCCATCGGCGAAAGCCTCTACCGCATGCTCGGCCGACTCAACCTGATCGGCGACGGGCAAACGGTTACGCCACCCACAGAGACACCCGCCCAAACCACGGCCGACGAGCTCGACGCGTGGCTCCATGCGATCGCTCAACTCAGAGAACGCGCCCGACCGATCGACCCCGTCCATGAATTCTCGCTACGCGGCATCGGCACGTGCGAATGGAGCTTCGCCCTGCCTCAACAGGCACAAGACACTCTCTCGACGGGACAACGCTCGGCTGACGCGCTGAAAGTATCCTTGGCCGCCTTCTTGCGCGAGACAGGTGTTGACCATTCGCCGGACGCACCGGGCCGAGCAGCGGTAATGGCGCTCAGCGATGCGGCTCAACAACTGCTGACCTGCCCGACGCCGAGCCGCGACCTGCTCGCCGGGCCTCACGCCGCCGCCCTTCGACAGCGGGCCAACGAAGCTTCCGCCCTTGGGCGTGATCGCGATACGAAACACCAAGAGCTCTACAAGACCTACCGCGAAGAATTTATCGACCTCGACCCGCTGGTGCACATCGACGCGATCCAGCGCCACCTCAAGCGCCCAGGGATCCTGCGTCTCTTCACAGCGCGCGGCGTCAAGAAACCCCTCCGCGTCTATGCCAAGAACAACCTTCCCGCACTATCGCAGGTCGCCCAGCATCTTGAGCTACTGCGTGAAATCAAGCAGCTGAACAAACAGCTCGACGACTACACGGACCTTGCCCAGGCGTTCGGCCCGTCATGGAACGGGGGCACCGCGGACTGGGACCAGGTCGACGCGGTGACGCATTGGTGCGAAGCGTTCACCGGCACCCTCAACACGTTTGACGCCGATGACGCGTTGCCCGGCCTCTCCGAAGCGTTCATCAACATCGCCGCAACGCCAGGCCAAGCCGACAATCTTAAACCAGTCGCTGAACAACTCATCACCTCATGGGATGCCTGGACCCGGGACTGGCAGGCGATCGAGCAGGCCTGGGCGACCGACAGCGACATGGCCTTTGGTCAAGCTTCGCCGGGCTGGCTGGCCGAAGTCAGCAGCACGCTTACGCGATGGCAATCCAACCTCAGCGAGCTGAATACCTGGTGCAGTTGGCGCGAATCACGGGACGCCGCGATTTCAATCGGGCTTACCGACTTCGTCGAATGCTACGAGCACGGCGACTGCCCGATCGATGACATTGAGACGATCTTCTGGCGCAGCTTTGGGAACGCATGGTTCGCCGCTGTCGCGGACAACACCGAGCCGGTCCGACGCTTCAACGCCGACGCCCACATGAGCACGGCCGAGCGCTTCCGCCTGCTCGACAAGCAGGCGATCTACCTGACACGCCACCTCATCGCCGCCCGGCTCGACGCCGAGCGCCCCCGCCCGAGCAACAGCGTCTCTTCCCAGTCCGAGATGGGCATCCTGCGACGCGAGATCGAGAAGAAACGCCGCCACCTGCCGACCCGCCGGCTCATCGAATCGATCCCGACGCTGCTCCCCAAGCTCAAGCCGTGCTTCCTGATGAGCCCACTGTCGGTGGCGCAGTTCCTCGCTACCGAGCTCCCGCCGTTTGACCTGGTGGTGTTCGACGAGGCCTCCCAGATCCCCGTCTGGGACGCGATCGGCGCAATCGCCCGCGGCAAAGAGGTCATCGTCGTCGGCGACTCGAAGCAGCTGCCTCCGACCACCTTCTTCAGCACGCTCGACGACGGCGAAGACGACTTCGACGAGAACGACCACGCCGTCGACGACATGGAATCAATCCTCAAAGAGTGCAACGCCTCGGGTATCCCGGGGATGCGCTTGCGTTGGCACTACCGCAGCCGGCACGAATCGCTTATCACGTTCTCCAACCATCACTACTACCAGAACGAGCTGCACACCTTCCCCTCGCCCGTCGAGCGGTCACAGGATCTGGGCGTGACGTTCCGCCACGTCGAGGATGGCGTCTACGATAGAGGTGGGACGCGAACCAACCGTGTCGAGGCCCAGCAGGTCGTGGACCAGGTCGTCGAGATGCTGCTTGATCCCGCCGCGAGCAAATCAATCGGCGTCGTCACGTTCAGCCAAGCTCAGCAGAACCTGGTCGAAGACCTACTCGATAAACGCCGGCGCGAAACGCCCGAGATCGAGGTGTACCTCGGCAGCGCCGCGCCCGAGCCTGTCTTCATCAAGAACCTCGAGAACGTCCAGGGCGACGAACGCGACACCATCATCTTTTCTGTTGGTTACGGCCCAGATCAGAACGGCAAGCAGAGCATGAACTTCGGCCCGCTGAACAAGGACGGCGGTGAGCGCCGGCTCAACGTCGCTGTCACCCGCGCTCGACGTCGGCTGATTGTTTTTGCCTCCATGACCAGCGACAACATCGACCTCAACCGAACCCGCGCAACCGGGGTCCGACACTTCAAGACGTTCCTGGATTACGCGAAGCGCGGCCCGCTGGCGATCCCCGACGCCGAGGCGCTAACCGACGACCTTGATTTCGAATCGGGTTTCGAGGCCGTCGTCTGCAACGCGCTGACCGAGCGCGGTTGGGCGATCGATACACGTGTCGGCTGCGCGGGCTACCGGATCGACTTGGCCGTGAAGCATCCCGACAAACCCGATTCGTATGTCGTCGGCATCGAGTGCGACGGCCGGTCTTACCACAGCGCGAAAACCGCACGCGATCGCGACCGCATCCGAGAGGCCGTCCTCGAAGGCCTCGGCTGGCAGATCGAACGCGTCTGGTCCACGCAGTGGCAGGTCAATCCGCAGGGCTGTATAGAGCAACTGCACCGCACGATCGAAGAGGCCATCGCCCGGGCCGATGAGGGGGAACAAGCACAGCACACACCACAAGTCCAGAGCCTGCCAAGCGAGGACGAAGAACCGGAAGCCACCGATTGGCTTTCCACCGCGGTTTCCACGCCAAAGCCTCAGGACGAGACGCCTGGCCTGCCGGTTTATCAGCCCGCCCGGCTGACCAAGCGCGAGACGGCAATCAAGGATATCTACGCCGACTCCGCCAGCAGCCGCCTCGTCAAAGCGCTGTCCCGGATCGTCGAACTCGAATCGCCCGTCACTCAGGACCTGGCGATGCAGCGATTTGCCGACGCGTTCGAGATCACACGCAGCACCCAGCGCTTCCGCGACCGTTTCGAAGAAATCCGCGACGCCGCGATCAGCCAGGGGACAATCCAGACCCTCGCGGATGATCTTTGGCGAGTCGACCACGGGCCATCGTCATTTGAAGCCATTCGCATCGCCGATGAGAACGAGGTCTCACAGCGCGACATCGATGACATCCCCCTGATCGAACTCACCAACGCCTGCGCATACGTGCTCGCGCATCAGTTCGGCCTGCCGCGCGAAGACCTAATCCGCGAGGCGGCCAAGCTGTTTGGCATCAGCCGCGCCACCGCACGCGTTACCGAGCAGGTCGGCCAGGCGATCGACCAACTGATCGAGCAGGGCAAGGCGCACGACAACGCGGGTCGGATCACGCCATCGAACTAAACCCCACGTTCCCACGGAATAAAACCGCGATTTAGAGCATTTACTCAACTGAAGCGTCGATTTTGCTTGATCGACACCGAAGGACACCGTAGACTTCCACCATGACCTCGGGACTGTCATCCAAGTTGATATGCATGGCCATGGCGGCGTTGTTCGTCCTGACCGCCGCTGCGCCCCAATCCCAAGGTGCCCAGGCCCCCGCCGACGAAGGCTCGCCCCAGACAGCGGAGACGAACTGCTGCGGCGACCCATCAACGGAACCTTGCGGCCCCTCCGCAGACTCCGATCCGCACACCAACGGCTGCTGCCCGAACCCCGACCAGCCCGAAGAGTGCCCGTGCAAGTGCCCATGCTGCGGGGGGAAAATAGCCCAAAGCCTCAACCTGATCTCGCTTCCCGTTACGAGCAGGCTTTTCTACGCGCACAGCCTGCAACAACTTCTCATCCCAACTCACGCCCGCCCCGCCTCGATCGCCCTTGGCGTAGACGTTCAGCCCCCCATCGCCTGACTCCTTTTGCAGGGCTACTGCGCGCACATCGCGCCCAGTCCTGCCTGTGTTGTCATGCGCGATTCGCGGTGCGCCCAGCGCGCTGCGCCCCACTGAACCCATACCCATGGAGCGGGCCGAAATGGACCTGCAGAAACTTTCACGACAATCCGAATCGGACGCGCCCCCGCGCGTGCCACAACCCAAGCGAAAATGGGTGACGCGTGTGGGACTGCCCGCAGCGATCGTCCTAGCCACGCTGCTGCTGTTGCTTTACGCCGCAAGGGACCTGATCCTGCCGGCCACCCCGGTGCAAACGGTCACCGCCGTCGCAGTTACCGCGAGCATCGCCGATCAATCCGACGGCTCAAACAATACCTCACCTCAGCGCGATCAAGTCGTCGCCCAAGCCCCCGGCTGGGTCGAGCCGGACCCCTACCCCATCTACGCCAGCGCATTGGCCAACGGCGTGGTCGAAACGGTGCACGTCCTAGAAGGCGAAACCGTCACCACCGGTCAGGTCCTGGTCGAACTCATCAAAGATGACGCGCACCTCGCACTAAGTACCGCACGTGCGGAGTTAGCTGAGTCGGAGGCGGCGCTCGTTGCGGCGAAGGTCAATCTGGATGAACCGATCGCACTCTCGCGTGCCGAAGCCGTGTCGCGCGCTCAGATCGATGCGAAAAAGGCCGCCCTGATTCAACTCGAAGCAGAGATCGAAAAAGAACAAGCAAGGCTTGATGAGTTGCAGGCGGCATACAAGCGCCTCAACCAGCTCTCCAAGCAGTCGGTTTCCAAACTCAGCATCGAGGAGGCGAAGTTCCGGGCCCAAAGCCAACGCGCCGCGCTGGAAGCGACTAAGCAGCGCCGCCCCGAGATTGCCGCAGAGCTCACGCAGGCCAAGGCCGAGCACACCGCGGCAAAACGCGACCTCGAGTTGAAGACCGGACTCAAGCGGATCCATGACCAGGCCCTCGCCGCCCGCGACGCCGCGAAGACCCGCGTCCAGGAGGCCGAGCTTCGGCTTGAGCGCATGACGATCAAGAGCTCGATGAATGGGCTCGTGATGGCCCGGCTCGTTGGCCCGGGCAGCAAGGTCATGTTCGACATGGAGAGCCCGCATTCTGCGCACGTCATCCATCTCTACGACCCCGGCTCGCTGCAGGTCCGCGTCGACGTACCTTTAGCAGACGCCTCGCGCGTCGGCATGGGACAGCGTGCAGCGATCGTTGTGGACGTCCTGCCCGATATCGAATTCACCGGCGAGGTCACACGCCTGGTGCACAGAGCTGACATCGCCAAAAACACCGTACAGTTCAAGGTCGCGATCACCGACCCCTCCCCGCTACTCAAGCCTGACATGTTGGCGCGCGTGAAGTTTTATCAAGGGGCGAGGAACGCCTCCGCCGTTGACGACATCCCTACATCACATGCGAGCCATTCGCCCGTCGCGCTCCAGCAGAGCGCGGTGATCGATGATGAATCCGGCACCTGGGTCTGGTGGGTCTCGCCGGTAGATCAACGTATCGAGCGGCGCAAGGTCGTACTCGGTAAGCCTCGCGCAGACGGCGTCGTCGAAGTCGTCCGCGGGCTCAACCCCGGCGATGTCCTGATCGATCAGCCCAAGCAAAACCTTCAAGAACACCAGCGTGTGAAAGTCGAGAACTAATCATGGCCTTCATTGAATGCAGACAACTCAGCAAGACCTACCGCAAAGGCGCAGGGACCATCCGTCCGCTCGACAATCTAGACCTTGATGTCGATCAGGGCAGCTTCCTTGCGCTGATGGGTCCCAGCGGCAGCGGCAAGACAACGCTGCTCAACCTCATCGCGGGAATCGATCAGCCCAGCGGCGGTGCGCTCACGATCGCAGGCCAGGATATCGCAAAACTAAGCCGGAGCAGGCTCGCGCAATGGCGGGCCAAGCACGTCGGCTACGTGTTCCAGCTCTACAACCTCGTGCCCGTCCTGACCGCGTACGAGAACGTCGAGCTCCCATTGCTGCTGCACCCGATCTCCCGAAAGGTCCGGCACGAACGCGTCGCGGCCGCGCTGTCCCTCGTCGGGCTCGCGGACCGACACGACCACTACCCGCGCCAACTCTCCGGCGGCCAGGAACAGCGCGTCGCCATCGCCCGCGCGATCGTCACGGACCCGGACATCCTCGTCGCCGACGAACCGACCGGCGACTTGGATAAACCTTCCGCGCATGCGGTGATGGAGCTACTCTGCCGGCTAAACCAGGAACTGGGCAAGACCCTCATCATGGTGACGCACGACGCGGCGACTGCCGAGTACGCGGGCCTGACCCTTCACCTTGACAAGGGCCGACTCGTTGAGCAGTCCGTGCAGACCGCGTTCTCCGGCGAGACCGCCACGACGCGCACACAGGATGGAGGCGCCCCGTGATCCGCATCAAGTTCTGGCCACTAGTCATCAAACAAGTCGTGCGCCACCGCGTGAGGACGCTGCTTACGGTCGCGGGCGTCGGGATCGCGATGTATCTGTTCGTTGCGATTCAGGCGATGCAGAAAGGCGTTGCGGAGGCCACGCAAGCCAGCGCCGCCGACACCACCTTGGTTGTCTATCGCGAGGACCGGTTCTGCCCGTTCACCAGCCGGCTCCCCGAGTATTACCTGCCGAAAATCAAAGCGATCGACGGCGTGGAGTCCGCCGTGCCGATCCGTGTCGTTGTCAACAATTGCCGGGCCTCGCTGGACGTGGTCACGTTCCGTGGTGTACCGCGCGATCAATTCGCCGACACCATCGGCCGAGACGTCGAGGTACAGGACGGATCGCTCGATGCCTGGAAGAAACGATCCGACGCCGCCCTGCTCGGCGAAACGCTCGCGGCCCGGCGCGGACTAAAAACCGGTGATCAGTTCGATGCTGCGGGGATCACCGCTTACGTCGCGGGCATCCTCGCCTCCGACCACGCACAGGACCAGAACGTGGCCTACGTGCACCTGGATTTTCTTCAGCAGCAGACCGACAAGAAGCTGGGGACGGTCACGCAGTTCAACGTCAAGGTCGATGACCCGTCTAAGCTTGACGCGGTCTCCGCAGAGATTGATGCGCTATTCGCGTCCGCCGAGCAGCCGACGACGACACGGTCTGAAAAAGCGTTTGTCGCCCAGGTCGCGGGGGACATGATCGAGTTGATCGGGTTCACGCGTTACCTCGGCTGGGGCTGCCTCGTCGCGGTGCTCGCGCTCGTCGGCAACGCGATCGTCCTCTCGGTCCAGGACCGGATCAAAGAGCACGCGATCCTCCAGACTCTCGGCTACCCCAGTTCCCTGATCGGCCGACTCATCGTCACCGAAGCGGTCGTGCTGGGTACGGTGGGCGGGCTGGTTGGCGCGGGCGCTGCACTGCTGACGATCCGGCTGACACGTATGAGTTTCTCGGTGGACGGACTGAGCATCCCGATCGATGCCGGCCCGCTACTGCTCGCGACCGGGCTGCTGCTCTCCGTGGCGCTTGGGGTCTTTGCCGGCCTCGTCCCCGCGATCCAGGCCGCACGCCGACCGATTGTCACCTGCTTCCGGGCTATTTAAGGAACCGATAGACGATGCGACTTCTACCGTTTGAATACGCCGTTCGGAACCTGGGCCGATCACCCCTGCGCTTGGGGATCAGCGTGCTGGGCAGCCTGCTGGTCGTGGTGCTCGCGACGTCTGCCTACGCATTCGTGCGTGGTATGGACCGGTCGCTGGCCAGATCAGGCTCACCGAATAATGTCATCCTGCTAGGTGCGGGCAGTGAAGAAAGCATCGAGCGCAGCGAGATCAGTTCGTCTGTCGCCAGCCATGCCCTCGCAAGTATCCCGGGCATCCAGACTTGGTCGGGTCAGGCAAACGTTTCACCTGAGATCCACGCGGCACTGGGCGTCTCGCTTGAAAAAAGCAGCGAGCCCATTGGGCAGGCGGTATTCCGCGGCGTCACGTCGGCCGCTTACAGCGTGCACCCGCAGGTACGCATCATCGAAGGACGAACGCCCAGCACCGGCGCCGACGAACTGATCGTCGGGCAGCTCGCATCGACCCGGCTCGGCATTGCAAGTGATCTAATCGCGGTCGGACAAACCCTCTGGATCGACGGCCGACCCTTCACCATCGTCGGCCAGTTTGCCGCACCCAACACCGTGATGAATGCAGAGTTGTGGATCCCCTTAACAAGTATCCAGACACTGACAAGGCGCGAAGGCGTGTCGTGTGTTGTGCTCACCCTCGACGAGGCGGAGTTCGCGGATGTAGACCTGTTCGTGAAGAGCCGCGTGGATCTGGAGCTCGCCGCGATCTCCGAAACCGAGTACTACGAACAGCTCAGCGCGTTCTACCAGCCCGTCAAGATGATGGTATGGATCACCGCGATCCTCATCGGCGCGGGAGGTCTGCTCGGCGGGTTGAACACGATGTACGCCGCCTTCGCGTCGCGCGTCCGCGAGGTAGGGACGCTGCAGTCGCTAGGCTACCCACGCCGAGCGATCGTGATCAACTTCCTGCAGGAGTCCCTGCTCGCCGCCGCCGCAGGCGCGGTGATCGGCTCGTTGATCTGCCTGCTACTGCTCGATGGCATCTCGATCCGTTTCTCGATGGGCGCGTTCGGGCTGATGCTCGATGCGCCGACGATCGGCTTTGGTATCGCGGCCGGGCTCGTGCTCGGCTTTGTCGGCTCGATCCCCCCCGCACTGCGCTGCCTCCGGCTACCGATCGCCGAGGCACTGAAAGCGAACTGAACCCTCCCCCTTACGAAAGGAACCAACATGTACCTCCTCCACCCCACACGCTATGTAGCCGCCGCGCTGCTCATCATCGCGTCCCTCTTGCTGTCCGCGTGCAGTGGCGGAGACGACCCAACGACCAATCAATCCGGCGCGGTCGAACTCCCCGACGCGATCTTCCTTGCCGAGGCGCCGGAAGGCATCCAAACCATCGCGGCACTGAAAACTTCTGCCAAAGAAGGCGACAAAGTCGTCGTACGTGTCGCCGTCGGTGGCACCGAAAAACCGATCGTAGAGGGCCGAGCCTCCGCCGCGATCATCGATGCTCATGTCGACAACCCTTGCCTCGGAGATGACGACCACTGCCCGACGCCCTGGGACTACTGCTGCACGCCACAGGAGAACCGCACCGCGAACCTCGCGACCCTGCAGATCTCCGACGAAGCAGGCAAGGTGCTCAAGGCCGAACTCACACCGCGTATCGAGCCGCTGACCATGCTCGTGATCAAAGGGACCGTCGGCCCCCGTCCCGACGCCCAGGTCCTAACCATCAATGCTACAGGCATCTATATCGAATCGGATAGCGAGTAATGCGTTTCCACCGCCTATACATCGTCACCGGATTGGGAGTCTGCCTGATGGGCTCGCTGTTGGGTTGCGCACAGCCCAGACCGTTCGACGACCTCTGGGTCGAGGCGCGGCCATACCACGCCCAACTGGACGCATCGCGCCCGGCAGAAAATGTATTCGCCAGCAAAGCCGCCCCCGACACCCCGCAGCGAGCAAACCCGACCGGTGAAATCACCCTGCACGACGCCGTTGCGTTGTCCCTACGACAAAACCCGGGGCTCGAGTCCGCAGGATGGGGTGTCGCAGCGGCGGAGGCGGACGCGATACAGCTTGGCCGACCCAAGAATCCGAGCGTCTCGATCGGTGCAGAAAACTTCGCCGGCCCCGACGGGTTCCCTGTCCTTGAGCGCCAGACCCTGCGGATCAGTCAGGTCATCGAGTTGGCTGACAAACGAGGCAAACGCCGAGCGCTTGGTGAAGCCACACAGCGGCTGCGCGCCTGGGACTACGAGCAGCAGCGCATCGAGATAGCAGCGACCACGGCGACCCGATACGTGGCGGTACTTGTCTCCCAACAGCGTATCGAACTGGCCCGGAAACAGCTTAAGCTCGCACAGTCTGCTTTCAACATCGCCGAAGATCGTGCGCGCAACGGCACAGCGCCGGGTTACGAACGCGAGCAGGCGACTGCAAGGCTGTCACTCAGCAAGATCGCCCTCGAACAGGCCAGGCATAGCCTTAACGCCGACCGTGCCGACCTCGCCGCGTCATGGGGCGCGGACCGACCGACGTTTGAGGCTGTTAAGGGCGACCTAAGCGACCGCGTCGATTTGCCCGCACTAGACGATCTGAGACAGAACCTTGGCCAAAGCCCGCACGTCGCGCGGTGGGAAGACGAGATCCTGCACCGGCAAAAAGCACTGGACCTGCAACGCGCTAACGCGGTTACCGACCCGAGAATTGGTGCAGGCGTGCGATACTTCCCAGACGTCGATGACACAGCCGGCGTCGCAGAATTGAGCTGGCCGCTTCCGATCCTGGACGACAACGAGCACGGCATCCTCGCCGCCCGCCTACGCATCGCTCAGGCCAAGGCCCAACGCGATCAGGCCCACGCGGAGGCCAGCCGATCACTCGCCCGTGCGCACTCTCGCGCCCAGGCGGCGACGATGACGATGGCAACACTTCAGGGCGAAGCACTCCCCGCCTCCCGCGCCGCACACCGCGCCGCGCTCGATGCCTACGAAGCAGGCAGCAGCGATTTCCTGACGGTCCTTGAAACCGAACGAACCCTGCTGGACCTGGAGAGCAAGCACCTGGACGCCACACTCGACTACCACACCTCAATCATCCGACTTGAGCACATCGCAGCGAGTGACTTAGATCGATAGCACCGCCCCTATGCATCCATCCGAAAGAGCTTACGGCCGCTCCTTGACCCACGCGTCAACGTGGAACGCGTTGGGCTCGCCCTCCCAGGAGGTGGGCGCGGCTTGGGACAGCTTCGTCCAGCCTTCGATATGGGCTGGAGCATCTATAAACGCATAACCGAGCAGGCCGAGGAACTCCGTCTGCCCGTCGAGCGTGTAGCCGATCGCCTTACTGAAGTAGTCAAAATTGGCGTCGTCTTTGGGCACGGGCAGGTTGAGTTTTTTCTGTGGTGTAAATCGGTAGGGGTCGGTGGTGTAGACCGCCTTGCCCGTCGGCTTGTGGCGGAGCTTGAAGACCGGCAGCGTACCGTGCACCGGGTGCGCGTAGAGCTGATAGCGCTTCTCGCCTTCCGCGTTTGGAAGGTCGACCATCGGCGTATCGTTCGCGCTGAAACGAAGGCTCCCGTAGTCGACGTGCTCAACGAGCGAGGACGCCAACTCGGCGCACCGCTTCTTACCACCGACGACCAGGTAGCTGCGGTACCAGATCGTTTCCTGAGGCCGGATGTTCAGCCTCGGGATGAACTCGACAACCTGGTAGTTGCGGAAGCTGTTGGCGGGGATGTTCTTGAAGTCTTTCCACTTGCCCTGGTAGTTCGGCCCGTTTGCCCGCCAGGAACGGTAGACCGACGGGCGGTGCTGGATGAAGGGCTTGCCATCTTTCTTTCGCTGCGCTTCGGCTTCGCGGTGCTTGTCGAGGCCGAAAACCAAGGCGAGCGAGGGGCTGTCGTCGCTTTCATCGGCCGAGGAGATGGTGAACCCGCCGGTGTTGCGGACATCCGTGCCATTGTGAAAGGGGCCTTCTATTTTTTCTTCGGGGGCATCGAGCATGAACCCGCCATCGGGGGCCGCGACGTAGGTCAGCGGCAGCGACGAAACACGTGTCCCACCCCACGGCGCGTTGAGGTAGTCGAAGACGACATCGTCGCGCGTGCTGAAGTTGTGCACGACCCAGGTCAGCTCGATCACGCCGTCTCCAGCATCGCGCGCCTGGGTGTAGAAGAGGATTGGTGAGCGGTGGAGCGAACGCGTCTGCGGGACCATGCCCCAGTTGATCTGGCGGTAGGCCCGGTTCTGCTCGTTGTAGCCCGACGCGAGCAGGGGGCAGTAGAGGTTCTTCAACTCGACGCCCGGCGCCGGATCTTCCATGTAGCAGCCGGAGTTGTGGATGAAGAACGACGTCTTGTATGGGCCCGCCTGCTCGAGCCACTCCGGCGTATCGCGGGCCATGTTGTAGCGCGAGCAGACCGCGACAAACTGCCAGACCTCGTCGTTCCAGGGCGAGGTCGGCCCGTTGCTACGCCACGACGGCGGCACGCTCTCGCCGAACGCGCCCTGCAGTGAATAGATCTGCCCGCCGATACCCATGCGCATCTCGTACGAGTTCAGCGGATCCTGTTGGTGATGGATCGAAGCGCGGTAGACGTCTTGCTCGTCCATCCCCTGCATCCACGGGCCCGGGCTCGATTTGAACTCCGATTGGATCGCGTGCTTGCCGAGGGCCTGGGCGGTGAAGCTCGGCTCGGGGAACACATCAACGAGGGCGCCAGGCCCAAAGTCGATTGGCGCCTTTGCGTTGGACTTTTTCACAGGTTCGGGGGCTAGCCATCGGATAAAGCGGAACTCGGGATCGGGACCGTCCCAGTTGCCGCCGACCTTGCGTGCGACACGCTCGCCGTCCTTGTTGCCGCGCAGGTGCTCGCCCGGCACCAGGCGGAGCTGCCGTGCGCCCGACCACTGCGTCATCGCGTTGCCGAGCGCGTCCTTGAAATCGCCCGGCGTCAATTCGAATCGCTGCCAGTCTTCCCCGCCCGTCAATACGAGCTCGGCGGCATAGGCATCGATGCCGACCACCAGCTTGTTCGGCTTCGCCGACCGGGCCTGCAAGACAAGTGAGGCACCCGGCGATGGCTTCCACAGCGGGTGGTTGAGTTTGTTGGTCCGCATCGCCCAGCCCTTGGCCGCGTGACTGAACCACTGCTTACGCCAGTCGCCGTGGAAGACTTCGATCAGCGGTGTCG